>Ga0206798_1117_pt1 | contig 16281 bp, 15 predicted proteins | sample Alteio_BWOrgCont_66_FD_152893 | JGI IMG/M metagenome (GOLD analysis project Ga0206798, IMG submission 152893) | Enriched cells from forest soil in Barre Woods Harvard Forest LTER site, Petersham, Massachusetts, United States -... | ecosystem: Environmental > Terrestrial > Soil > Temperate forest >...
CCGCGCCGCGCAGATGCTGCTTGATGCCTATCTCAAATCGAAGTAAATAGGCTTAACCGGTATGCTGCTTGAGAAGAGCTTCGAACACGTCGTCCAGCGCAGATTCCCACGAGGCGAGCTCAACGCCGAAATGATCGTTGAGTTTCTGGTTTGAAAGCACTGAATTCATTGGACGCGCGGCCGCAGTTGGATATGCGCTGGTGAGAATCGGAGTGAGCTCTGGGGCTTTCGCACCCAATAACTCTGAGGCGCGAGTGAAGATGGCGTCCGCGAATCCGAACCAGGAAGTCGATCCCGAGCAGGTCATGTGGTAGAGGCCGGCCCACGAAGCATTGTCGCTGAAGTTGCCGCTCAGTACTCCGCTGACGATGGCATGAGTGGCGGCAGCAAGCTCGCTTGAAGTGGTGGGCGCGCCAACCTGATCGTCAACAATCGAGAGCTGATCGCGCTCCTGCCCCAGTTTGAGCATTGTGAGTAGAAAGTTTTTGCCGTGGCTGCCGTAGACCCAACTGGTGCGAAAAATGAGGTAGTTGCCGCCCACGGATTCGACTGCCTTTTCGCCGGCAAGTTTTGTAGCGCCATACACGCTGAGCGGGTTAGGCGCGTCAGTCTCAACCCATGGGCCCTGCTTCGATCCGTCGAAAACGTAGTCGGTGGAGTAGTGAACAAACAGCGCATTCAACCGCAAACTCTCTTCGGCCATAATGCGCGGGGCCTCGGCATTTACGGCGTGTGCCAGTTCTGCCTGCGACTCAGCCCGGTCGACGGCTGTGTAGGCGGCGGCGTTGAGAATCACGTCGGGATTGGTCTCGCGGATGAAAGCTCGGAACTGGTCTTCTTTGGTGATGTCGACTGTGGGCAGATCGACCGCGGTAACTGAACCTGCGCCGGCAAAACTTTTCTGAATTTCAACGCCGAGTTGGCCGGCGGAGCCGACGATGAGGATGCGATGACTGCTTAATGGATTTTCCAAAAGATGATCGCTCAAGCAAATTCTCCAATAAGGGAGTTCAAGCCGCTTTACTCATTCTATTTGTGCGGGTTGGGATGGCTTGCGTCGATGACTCTGTCGCGCAAAAGCGCCATTCCCCGTACAATTTGAAGAGGGAGCGAAACTCGCTTGAATTACGTGTACATGGACGCCAATGCGACCACGCCTCTGTTGCCGGAGGTGATGGAAGCGATGCGTCCGTACTGGATGGAAGCGTTTGGTAATGCTTCGTCGATTCACAGGCAGGGGCAGGAGGCCCGCAAGGCGATCGATCATGCGCGTGAGATAGTTGCGCGGCTCTTCAACTGCAGCGAGGCCGAGGTGGTGTTCAACTCCGGCGGCACCGAGGGCGACAATACCGCAGTCTTTGGTTTGCTGCGGCCCGGCGATCATTTCATTACCACCTCGATTGAGCACTCGGCGGTGCTGCGCGCGGCAGATCGAGTGGCAGAGCGCGGTGTCGAAGTCACTTTTGTGGGTCCGCGAGTGGATGGGCTGATCGATCCCGAAGAAATCAGAGGGGCGATGCGGCCGAACACTCGGCTAATCAGCGTGATGCTGGCTAACAACGAGACGGGCGTGCTGCAACCGGTGGAAGAGATTGCGAAGATTGCATCTGATGCCGGCGCGTATTTCCATATCGATGCGGTGCAGGGCGCGAGCAAAGTTGCGATTGACGTACGGCGGATTGGCTGCCACCTGATGTCGATCAGCGCGCACAAGATGCACGGGCCAAAGGGCGTGGGCGCAATGTTTGTAAAGCGTGGGACGGCGATTGATTCGCTGCTGGTGGGCGGGAGCCATGAGCGCCGCCAGCGCGCGGGCACTCAGAATGTGACGGGCATTGTGGGCCTGGGCAGCGCGGCGGAATTGGCCATGAAGAGCCTTGAAGACGGTACGATCGAGAGACTCGCAAAATTGCGCGACCGGCTCGAGGCTGGCCTGCTTTGCGTCGATGGAACGAGTTTGAATGGCGCGGGTGCGCCGCGAACGGCGAACACAACGAACATTACCTTCGACCAGCTTGAGGGCGAGGCGTTGGTGATTGCGCTCGATTTGAAGGGCGTTGCGGTAAGCGGCGGGTCGGCGTGCCATTCGGGCGCGACCGAGCCTAGCCATGTGCTGATGGCGATGGGATTGGACCGGCACGCGGCGTTGGCGAGTTTGCGATTGAGCTTGTTGAAGACGGCGACGGACGCGGATGTGGATCATGTTTTGAAGGTGGTGCCTGAGGCGGTGGGGAGGCTTAGGGCGTTGGCGCCGGTCGAGGCGGGGACGCTCAGATGAAGGCGATGACGATGTTCAATCGGATCATCCTTTCGGTGTTGTTGACCCTGGTTGGCGGCGTTGCGATATATAAGACCTCCCAATGGTATTACTGCCTGCCACCTCTTACGAGTTATCTTTTGCCTGGTGCTTGCATGAATGTCGACGAGGCGACCTATAAGGACATCGGGAACGCGGAGTTCCACGCCATCAATACTAACTGCGACACTCTCGCGAAGGAAGAATTCGTCGACGTCGACGCATATAAGAGCGACTCTTCCTCGGTGTTGCCGAAGTGGTTGCGCAGGAGAACCGTAGTTTTCGTGTACGATCCAGGAGGGCCTGCCGAGTCTCTTCCTCGTTTCGACCTGAAGGGAAATAACAGGATCAGGATTTCCGTTCCAGAGGTCTCCGAAATCTTGTATAAGCAAGCGAGCTGGGATGGAAATGTTCTTGAATACGATATCGGTAGGGTCGATTACCCATCGGCCAATGTCGCGGCCGGGAAGTAGGGCTCCTCTCAGGGGCTAAAGCCCGAGGTCATAATTGGGAGCTTTATCGGCGCGAGTAAACTCGTGCCCTGATACAAGACGGATTGGGCTTTGTGGTTTCCCACCCTTGCGACAGAAAAAAGTCGCAAGGATGGGGCACGGAGCGGATTGATCGAGGAAGCGTTTCGGAGCGAACCTAGCTCAGCTTGTTTAGTGAACTGATGAATGAGAAGACCACAATTGCGGTAGCCATGTCTGGAGGGGTTGATTCCTCTACGGCGGCGGCGATGCTCGCCCATACAGACGTGACCGTGGTCGGTCTAACGCTACAGCTTTGGGACCAGACTCGGTTGGCCGGCAAGCACGGCATTCCCGACGCGCCGAAGGCGGGCCGCTGCTGCTCCATTGACGATGTTTACGACGCGCGGCGCGTAGCTGAGCATTTGGGCATTCCTTATTACGTTGTGAACCAGGAAGAGCGGTTTGAGCGCGATGTGGTGCGGCCGTTTGTGGATGAGTACCTGGCGGGGCGGACGCCGATTCCGTGCTCGTTGTGCAACGACCATATAAAGTTCGACCAGTTGCTGAAGACGGCACGCAGTATTGGCGCCGATCGCATTGCCACCGGGCACTACGCGGTGAACGAGTTCGACGAAGCGCGCAGGCGATGGATTCTGAAGCGGCCGGCGGACCTGGCCAAGGATCAGACGTATTTTCTATTTGGGCTGACGCAGGAGCAGTTGTCTCGAACGCTGTTTCCGCTGGGACACATGACCAAGCCGGAGGTTCGCAACGTTGCGCGCGAGCACGGATTGCGGCTGGCCGAGAAGCCCGATTCGCAGGAGATTTGTTTCATTCCCGGCGGCGATTACAAGCGGTTTTTGACGGCGTATCTCGAGGAGCAGGGCGAGCCAATGCCCGATACCGCGGGAGAGATGGTGGCTTCAAGCGGCGAAGTGATTGGGCGGCACGAAGGGATTTCGAACTTCACCGTGGGACAGCGCAAGGGCCTCGGCGTCATTTCTCCCACGCCCCTCTACGTCCTTAACATCCATCCTGACAGCCACCGCGTGACCGTTGGCGCCGATGCCGAACTTGCCACGAAAACGCTGCGCGCGCGACGGTTGAACTGGATCAGCATCCCTGAGTTGACGGCGCCGATGCGGGTGCGTGCGAAGATCAGGCACCGGCATGAGCCGGCGTGGGCAACGCTTGAGCCTGCCGGACCGGATGAGGTGGTTGCCACATTCGACGAGCCGCAACGTGCGGTTACGCCGGGGCAGTCGGCCGTTTTCTATGACGGCGACGAAGTGGTTGGCGGCGGCTGGATCCTTTAGACTGCGGGTCCAGCGTGTTTGCTACGGAAGAGCCAGGCGAATTTCCCAGTCGTCAGCGCACCGCCAGCTTCAAAAAAAACAAAATGAATGTCTCTGTAAATAACGGCAATAATATACTTGACAGACTACGCCATTTGTTCTACTCTTAGATCATGGAATACGCAGTCAAGACCTTACAGCAAGCGATTCAACACTTTGCCGATCCTGAGAACTGCCGCAAGTTCATGGTTTTCATGCGCTGGCCGGATGGAACCCCGCGCTGCCCCTATTGCGGCGCAACCAAGCTAACCTGGCTTGCAAAGGCGAACGTGTATCGCTGCTACGGCGATCATAAAAAGCAGAAGTTCTCGCTCAAGGTGGGCACCGTATTCGAGGATAGCCCTATCAGTCTTGATAAGTGGCTCCCTGCCGTCTGGCTGCTCTCTAACGCCAAGAATGGCATCTCCAGCTATGAACTACATCGCGCTCTGGGTGTGACTCAGAAAACCGCATGGTTCATGCTGCATCGGATTCGCGTTGCGATGGAAACCAGCTCGTTTATGAAGCTCGGTGGTAGCGATTCCGGGCCGGTTGAAATCGATGAAACCTTTGTAGGTGGCAAGGTAAAGAATATGCACAAATCCCGTCGTCCAAAGGACTATCCAACCCAAGGTGGCCAAGGTAAGGCAATTGTTCTCGGGATGCTGGAAAGAGGCGGTAGAGTTCGCGCGAAAGTGATTAAAGATCGCACCAAGGTCCAACTTGAGCCAGCGCTTAAGAATAACGTGGAAGATGGCTCACGCATCATTACCGATGAATTCTCGGTCTATCCATTCGTGACCCGCCAATACATCCATGAGGTTATCAATCATGCGGTGGAATACGTGGATGGTCACATTCACACGAATGGAATCGAGAACTTCTGGAGCCTGCTCAAGCGCGGGATTAACGGGACCTATGTTTCAGTCGAGCCATTTCACCTTGATGCATACGTGGTAGAACAGACTTTCCGCTACAATAATCGTGCAACCAAAGACAATCCGCTCAACGATGCGGACCGCTTTATGCTGGCAGTATCGCAGATTCAAGGCAAGAGATTGACCTATGCAGAACTGACCGGCAAGGTGGGAGAAACGAGCGGATCGTTCTAGCTGGCCCGTTTGGGCGAAGCGCCAGAAGCGCGGGAAGCGGACTTAAGCGTTCGCTTCGCTTTCTTTTCTGCGTCCAACTTGCCTTTAATTTCCGAGTGCGGCACAGAAAGAAGACGCCGCGTGAAATTGACGAACGTATCGAAATCACCCGTGACATTCTTGGCGGAACCAACGGGCTGATTAGGCGAAGCGCTCATAGATTGGAGCGTAACGCCGATGTGCGTTCAAAGTCAATCATCTTGCGTTCTCGAAGTATGGCCGCATTTATGCAACGACCTTAGAAGGAGCGTCTTTGTGCTTGTGGTCGGGTATATCGACGAAAGTTATAGTGGCGAAAACCCGCCACTGACTTTTGGGCTGAACTGCGTGGTTGCGGCTGGTTCGGAATGGTTTTGGATTGAAAGTGCATGGAACAGAGTCCTCGAAAGGAAAAACAAAGAATTAGAAGCTCAAGGCCGCCAAAGAATTTCTCGCTATCACTCTACCGATCTAAGCAACTTCGCTGGAGACTTCAAGGATTGGGATGGGCCCGAGAGGACAGATTTTACGGATAGGTTGCTTCAGCACGCCATCCGTGGGAATTGGATGCTGTCAGTGGGTTTCACCGCCAATCTCAAGGAAATTGGCGAAGTGTGGCCGCGGGTAATGCGCGAAGGTGTCATGCAGTTTGGTTATCACGCCATGCTCCGCTATATCATGCTCAAGCTCGTTCAATACGTGCCGCCCGCATATGGTGAAGGATCAGAAATTATCTTGATCCATGATCGTTGTGCGTATGACGGCATTCTTCTTTCAGCATTCAATTATTTCCTGAAAGAACGCCCAGACTGCGCGCCTCTTTTTAGAAGCATTGCTCCTATGGGCTGGGAGAAGTGTATTCCACTACAGCCAGCGGACTTTGTGGCTTATGAGGTCATGAAAGAAACCCATCGACTACGGCCAGGATTGAAGTATCGAGATAGGAGACTTAGTCTAAAAGCGTTTCTGGATATCGATACAGTAGGTGCGGATTGCATGGAGATCCCAACCGAAAAAGTGTTGGAATGGAAAGAACAAGTCGAAGCAAAAGACCGCGCCAGAGGTAAGGCTTATTTAAACGATCCCTCAGGCGTGTGATTGCGAACGCCGCATGTGTTCGGGATTCTTACGGGTACTTTTGGGTTTATCCTTGTTTTTCATGATTTCCTAATGCGTTTTCACGGTACACTACTTGATAGCTCTCAGGAGTGGAGCCAAAACGCACGAAAGCCCATCGTTAGCGCGATGGGCTCCGCTGAAACATTAATCGGTCGGACAAACCAATATCGGCCGCTTGACTTGGCTGCCAATGAATAAAGCCTATTCTCTGTCTCTCCCCTCGTCAAGCAAAAACATCCACGAAGGTTAACGGGAGTTTTATGCCTTGAAACAAGGCGAAGAAGGGACGTAGAGTCATGTCAAAAATTGCGGATGCAACTTTTCATGGAGTATCGGAAAATTCCTATAGCTTCGAAGTCTATCCGTTTGATCAGGAATTCAGACAAGTCGGCGCGGTTTATATCGTGACCAAACGCACTCTGAAATCAGACGGAGGCGGAAGCCATAGTTTCATTTACATCGGGCAGACAGGGAATCTCCCTCAGCGGTTCGATTCTCACCACAAAGCGAATTGCTTCACTCGGCATAAAGCGAATTGCATTTGTGTGCATGTTGAGAGCGACGAAGATACGCGGTTCGCAATCGAAACCGATCTATGTCGCCGACACATCACTCCCTGCAATGGCTGATTGTTCCGTATCGACTTCCGGCAATCTTCCGGTGAAAACGTAAGACGTAATCCAGTCAGCGTGAATCAGAAGATTGCCGATGTCCTCATGGGACCGTGCAACTCTCGCCGCGGCCTCAATGGCACGTATTCTTAGTTCGATATCCGTTGGTTTTTCGAATTGCATTTTCGACACTCCAGCCGTACTCTTGGATTGTCGGATCGAAGAGATTGGATGCCCCGCCCTGCCAGGCGGGGCTTTCTATTTGCTGTAATTATGCCTAAGTCAGCCAAGTATGTTATTGCCTAAATAACCTGATTGGTTTCATCGAGTTAGCTCGATGCGTCTTCGCTAATCGCTTTAGAATCAGCGCGTTCCAACAAGAGATGAAATCTAAAGGAGTTATCCTTCAGCCGAGCTGGTTTTTGCCCTTCGGGTGTTGAAATTTCAGCTAAGGGCTGTCGGCTTCAAGCTCCTACGGGCCGAAAAGACGACGTCAAGGTTCAGGATACAGCGGCTGGAGAATTAGTCCGCAAATGGTGTTGCGGTTGAAGTCTTTTTGAATGAGAGGCGGAGGTGCAATCTTTGGGGAAAAGGGGTTGACGAGCGAAAAGCCGCTTACAAAACAGCTTGCTGAAAAAGTGCGAAGAGCAAGCAAAAACGGGCGCGGCGAAGATGGCAGGGGCTAAAGCCCCACACTCATTTAAAGAGGCTTATCGGCACGAGTAAACTCGTGCCCTTATTACAAAACCCGTTCCGCCGTTTTTTTTCAAGAAGCTGTGAAGTCGTGCCCTTGTACAGACTCTGAAGCACGTGTTCGTGCAACACAACCCAAACGACGAGAACAACTACTTCGCGGGCTACCTGCTTCGGTCAGTGGTGCGCGGAAGGGCGGGCTGGTGAGTTATCCCAGCCCATAACGTCTACGTAGTTGTTCAGGTATTCGTCGGGGACGTCGTCTTCAGAAAACTCGCGCGTGGAGACTTCGGCAACGTCGGGGGCCTGGGCGCTCTCGACTCCGTACACGGCGGCGGCTTCAAACGCGTTGCCCTCTTCCACTAACTCTTCCACGCTCTCAGAATCAGCGCCGGGCCTGCTGTGAATTCCTTGAATATCGCCTGACTGTCCGGCCGAATCTGTTCCTGTCTCGTTTCGTTTCTTCCAATTCCGGGTGGTCATGTTCTGCTCTCCTTGAAGTGGCCGCCACACACACCTAAGATGCCGGGGAAGGCCGGCGCGCATCACAAAGAAAGAGGAAAATTTGGGCGCAAAACAAGAAGATACTTTTTTGGCGAGCGGGCAGTTTATCGCACGGCCCAGGCCATGCCGTCGGGGTTGCCGCCGGGCTGGATATGTCCCACAATCGTCAGAGATTTAAGGTCAATTACAGCCACATAGTTGTCGGGGCTGCAGGCAATGAATGCTCGCGCCCCGTCAGGCTGTACAAGCACCCCGCCTGAACCATGGCCAGTGGTGATGCGCTTGATGACCTTTTGCGCCGCAACGTCGATGAAGACCAGTTCCGGGCCGGCAGAGATGAGCGCCAGCTTGCCATCGGGAGTGAATTTGAGCCGGTTGGCGCGCTGCGCTTGGGCATCAATGGTCGCTGTCACCTTCTTCTCGTCCACATCGATGATGTAGACCTTGCCGTCTACGGGGCTGACCGTCCACGCCTGCTTCAAATCGGGCGTCACGTCAAAACCTTCATTGCGCTCGCCGGCGGCGATGTTTGTCAGCTTCCAATCGCCTCCGGGCGGAAGAATCGGGCCGGGCGGCGGACCTGCCATGGCTGCACCCGGGGGAGGCGGCATCTGCGGAGGGCCACCGGCCGGATATGTATCGAACTTGTCGAGAACCGTGACCGTGCCCGAGTTCACGTTGGTGGTGACGATGCGGCGCGCGCCGGAGAACACGTAAATCATGTGAGTGCGGTCTTGACCGATGCCCATGATCCAGTCGAATTTGCCGGAGGCGGGATCGTAACTGCCGATGGCTCTGGCAGCCTCAGCCGTGAACCAGACTTTGCCATCTTGAAACATGAGCCCATGAGGGCCGCGCAAAGCGCCCAGGTCAATGGCCGCAAGCCGCTTTTGCGAAGTCAGATCAATGGGGGTGATGGTGTGAAAAGCGCCGAAACCGTAGTTTGACACGTAAGCAGTTTTGCCGTCTGCCGAGGCGACAATCTCATGCGGATCGTCGCCGACCGGGACGTGACCAACCGCCTGCAATGTTGATGGATCGACGATAGAAAGCGCGTGATCGGTTTTGGAGAGAATGAGCAACGCCGGCGATGGTGTGGTTTGCGCGGCGCTCAAAAGAACCGCAAACGGAGTTACGGCGAGCAACACAACTTTGGGAAGCAGCTTCATCGCGCGACCTCCGCGATCGGGCGTCGGGTGAACATGCCGATCCGGAATTAGATAAACATGCCTGAATCGCCCTTGGAGCCATTGGCGGGCGGTTTGGGGACAGGGGCCTGGCGAGCGCGCAGCGTTTCAACCACTGCCCTGATGGCGGCCAGAATGCCGGTGACCTGGCGCAAGGGCTTGGCCACGCTGTTGTTCACAATCGCCCCGGCGTGGTCGACCTTGTCGAGCGCCGTGGTAAGCATAAAGTCGACGCGGCCAGCCTGGTGGCGCGCGCGTTCGCTGATGTCGGTCACCGTGGATTGAACACTGACTGTTTGTTCGCGAAGCGAGTGGGTGAGTACGGCCAGATCGTCTGTTGTGGATTCAATCTTTGGTCCAATGTGAACCAGCAGTTGGCGCATTTCAGTCACGAGCGGTGTTACTGAGTCACGAATCTCGTTGATGTCGTCACGCACGGTCATAGCCGCCTTGCGTACTCCAATGAGAATGGCGAAAAGCAGAATCACCTGCAGCAGGAGCGTTACGCCGACGACGCCGGCAACAACAATCTGAAGAGTTTGAGGGTCGAAATGTGGCATTTTAGTGGTCTCGCAATTCGGTCTCGCGGCAGTATTCGCGTTCAATAAGATGGCGCCTGTCGCAAGGCCAAGGGAAGCATAGTGCCAGGAGGTGAGATGCCGCAAGCAAGAAAGATCGGAAGGGCCAGGCCACAAGCCCCGCGGGGCCGAATGCCTGACCCAATTCCCGGACCAAAATGCTGAAAATGCGGTCGCGAGCCGAACCTGGCGATTCCAGAATTACGGCACTTTCACCGACTCTGGAATCGCCTCGCACCTATGGGAGCCGAGGGTATTGCGGGCATGCGCTCTGCATCCTCGCAACGAAATCGCCTTGGCGTTTAGGACTCGTGAGCCTCTTCTTCGGGCGTGGAAACGGTGGTGCGATAAGCCTGGCGACCTGCGTCAACTGCCGCACCTACGCGGACAGTTTGTTCAGCGACCAGATTCTTGCCGCGCTCCACAAACTCTTCCCACTGCGCGCGCCCGCGATCAACCACTTCGCGACCACGGTCGACATATTCGCCTACCTGTTCCTTGCTTTTGCCCACAAGGACGCTCACTTGCTCCTTGCCCTTGTCGACTAGATCGCCGACGCTCTCAGCCGCTTGCCGGCTCTTGACGCGAATATACTCCGTACCTTCACGCGCACCCTTGGCGATATCTTCGCGGGTCTCTCTGCCAGCCTTGGGAGCATAGAGGATGCCGAGTGCCGCACCAATTCCCGCCCCGATACCCAATCCTGTAATGAACCAAGCCAGCACGTTTGAATTGTTGTCTTCTGCCATAAGAATGAACCCCTTTCAATTCGTTAGAAACTTGCCTGAGGGAATCAAATCCCCTTCAGTGTATCGCAAATGAATACGTGACGGTGTGATGCGCTAAGAGCGCACCGCGTTGGCAGGTTACGTGAATTCGTTACGGCAGCGATGGCAGCGGTGGTGGGGTGTCTGCCGTCAAGTCATGGCCGCAGACGCGTTTAGAGATGGTTGACAGGGTTTTGCACGCGGGCGATTGCCAGTACTTCTGCAAAATGCAGGGCTGTGCGGCCCGTGAGCTGGGCGATCTGCTCGCGGCAGCTGAATCCATCGGCTACAAGAATGGTTTGAGGGCTTGAGGCTTCGACAGCGGGAAGCAGGCCCTGACTGGCGATGGTCTTCGAGACGCCAATTTTGCCGGCCTCGAAACCGAAGGGTCCGGCCATGCCGCAGCAACCGGCTTCAATCAGGTTAACGCTTGCGCCGGTCTTGCCGAGCAGCGCAATTTCATTTGCAGGGCCGCCAAAGACCGCCTTGTGATGGCAGTGGCCGTGGACCAGGATCTGCGCACCGGGGAGGCTGGCTGGTGCGAAGCTTGGGGCGTGGGTCGCGAGGAAGTCGGCAAGGAGCCAGACGTTCTCACTCAGGCGCTTGGCCCGGGCATTGTTGGGGAAGAACTGGAGCAGCTCGTCTTTGAAGACGCTGGCGCAGCTTGGCTCGAGAAAGATGAAGGGAAGGCCGGCGTCGATTTCAGTGGCGACGTGGGAAAGAACGTCGGCAAGATAGGAGCGCGCTGAATCGAGCAGGCCAAAGTCGTAAAGCGGGCGGCCGCAGCAAATGTGGCCTGTTGGTGATTGCGCGGTGAAGCCGGCTGCGGTCAGGACAGAATCGGCGGCTGAAAGAGTGGCGGGGTGGTAGTAGTTGTTCCAGGTGTCGGGCCACAAGAGGACTGGCCGTCCAGGCGATTGCGCTTCGCGCACGGTGGCTAAAGTTGAGCCGTCGGCGGTGGGAATTGACCTGCGACGCGATTTCTGGAAGCTTCTCGGCGCCAGGCGAGGCAACTGCCGCTCGGCTGCCACGCCGGCGATCCGCTTGATTATGGGGCTGGTGAGTGGACCGGTGAGAATGGCGTTGGTGAGGCCGGGGGCGAGTGAGCCATAGCGCGCCAGTTGGTCGGCGAAGCCAAAGATGTAGTGGTGCAGTGGGTGCAGGCGGCCCTTGTAGCGCTGAGCAAGAAACTCTGATTTGTAGGCGGCCATGTCCACCTGCACCGGGCACTCTGATTTGCAGGCTTTGCAGCTCAGGCACAGGTCGAGTGCTTCATTGACGGCGTCGCTCTTGAAGCCTTCGGACTGGAGTGAACCGGCCAGCATCTCCCACAGCAGGTGGGCGCGGCCGCGGGTGGAGTGCTGCTCCTCGCCGGTGGCGCGATAGCTGGGGCACATGACGCCGCCCACCGTGTTGCGGCATGAGCCCACGCCGACGCAGCGCTCGGTGGCTCGGGTGAGGGAGCCGCCGTCTTTTGTGAATGCGAAGTTGGACTCCCCGGTCCCCGAGTGGGTGGCGTGGCGCAGGTTTTCGATTGGATCGTAGACGCGAACTGCGTCGCTCAGTTTTCCGGGATTCATACGGTTGTCTGGATCCCAGAGCGCTTTGAAATCGCGGAACGCCTCAATCAACTCGGGCCCGAACATGCGGGGAAGCAGGGCCGCGCGTGCCTGGCCATCTCCATGTTCGCCGCTTAGCGAGCCGCCGAACGAAATCACCACGTCGGCCGCGCGCTCAATAAACTCGCGGAATTTCTCTATTCCTTTTTGGGTGGAGAAGTCGAAATTGATGCGCATGTGCACGCAGCCCTGGCCGTAGTGACCGTAAAGCGGACTGCTGTATCCGTACTCGGCCATCAGACTGGTAATGGCGCGCAGATAGTTGCCGAGCTTCGCGGGCGGGACTGCGGCGTCTTCCCATCCCTCCCAGCGGTCGGGTTCGCCAGGCACAAAAACCATTGCGCCGAGCGCCGATTCGCGCACGTGCCACACTGACTTTGCTTCGTCAGAGGTGCAGATGTGGGCCACGGGCGGGTGTGGCCACGATTGCGATGCGCGGGCAACTTCATCGGCTTTGGACTGCGCTTCCTCTGGCGACCATGCACCCATTTCGACCAGCAAAAAACCCGAGCCCGCCGGCAGGCTATCGAGATCTTTGAGCGCCAGGCCCTTGCGGCGCATGAAGTCGACCAGGAGATGATCGAATCCTTCAAGGCCGATGGGCTTGTGCTCGAGCGCGAGCGGAACGGCGTCGGCAGCCAAAAACGCATCGTTGAATCCCAGCACGGTGAGCACGCGGAAGGGTGGGCTGGCGGTCAAGTTCAACGTTGCCGAAACGATGTTGACGCAGGTGCCCTCAGAGCCCACCAGCGCGCGTGCAATGTGAAAATTGTTTTCGTGCAGAAGCTGATCGAGGTTGTAACCGGAAACGCGTCGGGGAATGTTGGGGAACTTTTCGCGAATTAGAGGCGCGTAACGGTGGCGCAGCCGCGCGAGGCCCGCATAAAGTTGACCCACACGGCCGCCGCCGCTGATCAACGCCTCAATTTTCTCGGGCGGGGTCGCGCCTACCGTGAGCCGCGTGCCATCGTAAAGCACCACGTCGAGCGATTCAACATTGTCCACCACTTTGCCGCCCAACAGTCCGTGCACGCCACAACTGTTGTTGCCAATCATTCCGCCCAGGGTGCAGCGCGAGTGGGTCGCGGGATCGGGCGCATAGGTGAGGTGATGAAGCTCGGCCGCATCGCGCAGCCTATCAAGCACAATGCCGGGTTCGATGCGCGCAAGTTTGGTCTCGGCATTGATGGAACCGAGCGCATTCATGAATCGCGAGTAGTCAAAGACCACCGCGACGTTGACGCACTGACCGGCGAGGCTGGTGCCCGCGCCGCGAGGCAGCACCGCCGCGCCGACCTGGCGGCAGGCAGCCAGCGCGGCTTCAACGTCGGCAGCATCGCGCGGGAAAACTACGCCGATGGGAAGCTGACGGTAGTTTGAGGAGTCCGACGCGTAGAGAGCGCGCGAGCCGGCGTCGAAATGTACAAGCTCAGAAGAATCGGGACCGCGAAGCGATCTCCGGAGCAGCGATTCAAGTTCGCGATGAGCCGAGAACTTTTCATGATCGAACGGAGACTGTTCGAGCCGCGACTGAAGTATTGCGAATGGAGAATTGCTCACCATGGAATGGTAGCGCGAATTGGGGCCGATGTAAGTTGCGGTTGACTTTAGGATCCCGGATCCTCTAGCCGATGCCGATTCGCTTCACGATTCTGCGTTACACTCATCTTTCCATGGGAAGACAGACGCGCTTTCACATGCTCCCCGAGGATTGCCGCCGCTTCGTCTGCTTTTTGCAGGAGCGCGACCCGGTAATCGTTACACCGTGGTATTCATCAGTCTCAGTCGAAATTGAAGAGGTTATGATTCCTTGGGAAAACGAAGGCCATTATTGCTTATGGAACCGCACGATCCTTCCGGAATTGAAGCGAAAAACTACCGGGAAGCACTTCAATATTGAGTTCTCAGCGCCCGTAATTGAATTCAGCTACCCTTCCCCGGTTGTAGAACCTTGGAACGGTCAACCAGCCCTTTGCCAAGGGCGAATCTGGGCAAGTTTCGAGACTGATAACAAAGCGTTCGATAGTTGGTACAACGCCGCCGTTCGGTGGATTCGTAAGAACTTCGTTCGCGATCCCGCGGTCGGCCATGATCGGGATTCTATCGGCCCCGCCGCCTACGAATGGTTCAAAGCTGGAGGCCTGCTGCTTCCAGGATTCCGGCCTCCAATCACCGACGGCTGGCTGGCCTGGGTCAGCGTCCAAAATCAACATCGAGCGGCTCTCATTGCCAAATGATCGCGGAGCAATGGTTGTTTGCTTGGAATTTCGAGCAGGCGCACTAAGCGACCGAAGGCGTCAATCCGGCGAGCAGTTGATTGACCACATCCTCAGCCGTGTACGTATTCGCGCCCGGAGCTAGAAACTGCCCGACTGTGTTCAGATCGTCGCCCACTGTCACCAGCGCGGGCTCTACCACGCCACTGCTCCGGAACTGCTCTTTGCCCACATTGGCCATCAGGGCATTGCACAGGCATTTGCGGCCCACAGTCTCTTCAATCGCGCCGTTTTTGGCCAGGTAGTTGTTGACCGGCTCGGCCGAGCAGCGATAGCCGGTGCTGCCTTCCGGCGTCATGTACGCTTCCCGCAGAAAGCCGAGATCGCAAATCCGTGGCCGGCCCTCGTATACATCCGCGTCCGACGACGTGCCTGCCAACTGCGCAACTTTGAATGGGAAACCGGTGGGAGACGCCAGCGGGTCGGTGAACACCGCGGCATTTTTCGCTGCGGCCTGGGCCAAAAGCTCCTGCTTCAAGTCGTCGCGCAGGCCAGATTCCAAAGTGAAAGCGAAAGCAGTGCCTACTTGGACGCCGGCAGCGCCTTCTGCGAGGGCTTCGCGCAATTTTGCAGGGCTTCCATAGCCGCCTGCGAGCCAGAAAGGAACTCCCAGCGCACGCAGAGCGGCAAGGTCCACGCGATCGCGCTCGCCGTAAACGGGTTCACCAGCCTCAGTCAGTTGCAGCTTTCCGCGCGGAGGCGCGTTGTGCCCGCCGGCGGTGGGGCTTTCGATAACGAAGCCGTTCACCTTGCCTGAAGCGCGCCGCAGCATCGTGGTGGCCAGCGTATTTGACGACACAATCGCCAGGAATTTCGGGCGCGTCAGTTTAGGAAGCGGCCCCTCGGCATACTCCGCGGGATCGAAGCGCATTTTCGTGTCAGCATCCGCAGGCGCGCCGGTTATCGAAAGCTTGTACTCCGCGGAAATCTGCGCCGCGTACGCGTCAAGGACACCGGGGATCTGCAGAGGAATGCCCGCGCCCATCAACACGCAGCCAACGCCGGCCAGCATGGCTCCGTAGATTGATGCCAGGTGGGGAATCTGAACCTTCTCGAGATAGTTAATTCCTACCGGATTGTCGTGCCCTTCGCGCGCCAGAAAGACCTCAATAAAGTTGGCCACCATGCAGAGTTCCGTCAGCTTGCGTGGTTCATTGCGCTGGTGCACAGGCGTCAGCCGATAGGGTGTCTCCGCCGATTTGCCGCCGGGGACGAAGTACTCATCCCACACCCGGCGTGCCATCTCCTTGAACGGAAAGGCATCGAGGCCGTGACGCATGGCGCCGTCCTTGTCTCCATCGGCGAGGCGGCGAACGAGCAGAGCGTCAAGTGCGGTGCCTGAAACCACGCCCAGCTGCCCGAGGCGCGAAACGGCATGCGCCAGACGCCAATTCGATACGCCGACGCCCATGCCGCCTTGAATAATGCGTGGTAGCTCAAACACTCTAGGATTGTTCCACACTTTGGCCACTTTGTGATGTGAGGGATGACCATAGTTTTACTGTCTGGGCTCTACGAGCCAGGCAGCGCCTTACCGCGATGGCCATTCCTGCACCACCAGGCCCAGGTTGTTCAGGTCCTGGATGGCGGCTTCGAGGTTGCGGCGGACCTGCGCGCGGTCTTTTTTAGGAGCCTCGGGCAGTTCGGCGATGGCGATTACGCGGCCGTAGTGCCATGCGCCGGCTGGGATGGCG
>Ga0206798_1118_pt1 | contig 16279 bp, 14 predicted proteins | sample Alteio_BWOrgCont_66_FD_152893 | JGI IMG/M metagenome (GOLD analysis project Ga0206798, IMG submission 152893) | Enriched cells from forest soil in Barre Woods Harvard Forest LTER site, Petersham, Massachusetts, United States -... | ecosystem: Environmental > Terrestrial > Soil > Temperate forest >...
CGCGGGAAATCTGCGCCCGCATGGTCGCCGACAGTCCGGACAAATATCTGGTCAACATGTCCAAGGACAAAAGGCGCGGAAAAATATTTCTCGATTATCTGCGCAATGACCGCATGGCCACGGCGGTGGCGCCGCTTTCGCCCCGCGCCCGCGATGGCGCCACGGTCTCGATGCCCCTGACTTGGGCGCAGGTGAAGACGGGGCTGGACCCCAAAGCCTTCACCGTTCGCACGGCTCCCCGTCTGATTGCAAAGTCCAAGGTCTGGGAGGGGTATGACAAGTCGGAAAGATCGCTGAAGGCAGTATTGAAAAAGCTCCTTTGATTTTCGTGGCCAACTGCACTTATGAGGACAGCATGAAGATTGCTTTTATCGGACTGGGCAAGATGGGCTCCGCCATCGCCGGCAACATCGCAAGGCGCCATTTCGATCTGGCGGTGTGGAATCGCTCGCCCGAAAAGATGAAGCCTCTGCTGGACCTGAGCGCCAAAGGGGCAACATCGGCCAGGGACGCGGCCCAGGGCAGAGACGTGATCATCACCAGCCTGATGGACGATAGCTCGGTGCTGCAAACGCTGGAGGGCGAAAATGGCATCCTGGCCGGCATGAGGCCAGGCAGCATACATCTCTGTGTAACGACCATCTCGCCGGCTCTGGCCGATGACCTCGCTGCCCGTCATCTTGGTCATGGTACGCGCTATGTTTCCGGGCCGGTGATGGGCAGGCCAGACGTTGCGGCGGCAGGCCAGCTTCTGACCTATCTGGCGGGCGAGGCGCGCGCCGTAGCAACGGTGATCCCGGTCGCCGAGGCCTTCAGCCGTGCCGTGCGCGTGGTATCCGCCAAAGCCAGCGACGCCAACATCGTTAAGCTCGGCATTAATTATTCCATCGTCTCGTTGTTAGAACTGATGGGTGAGGTCTATGCTTTTACCGAGAAAAACGGTATCGAGGCCGGAATCCTGAAAGACTTTTACCAGACGGTGTTGGCGCATCCTGGCCTTAAGCAATATGCCGGCAATATTCTGGAGCGAAATTTCCCGGCGGGCGGTTTCGCCATGTCAGGGGGTCTGAAAGACGTCAAACTGATGCTGGACGCTGCGGCGCAATGCGGCGCACCGCTTCAAATCGGTGACATCATACTTAAAAAAATGGAAACCGCGATTGCTGAAGGCATGGGCGAACGGGACTGGGCCGCGATCTATGAAATCACCCGCCGCGAAGCGGGGCTGAACTGAGGCAAGAATTGCCGCTCCTGGCGCATGGCAGTCGCCCTGCTTAGCCGATAACATTATCGGCTATTCGATAGTCGAGCGCCAAGACCAATACCAACCGTCGTCTGGCGCCCGGTAACCTCGGTGCATATGGGCAACATCCGTATTGATTCTGTTGGTGATATTGGAATGCGACATGACGATCCGGCCAAGACGCTTACATGTAATGCTGGAGAGCTGATGTTATATGGGCCACAAGGCGGATATTTGGGAGCATAAGCAATGCGCAGCCTGCATCGGCATCGGGAGCATCACCTTGTTGAGCGGATAGGATGGCTGCGCGCCGCCGTCCTCGGAGCCAATGACGGCATCGTATCAACGGCCAGCCTGATCGTGGGCGTGGCCGCAGCGGCCGCCGCAAAGGGCGATATAGTGCTCGCCGGGACTGCCGGTTTTGTCGCGGGAGCGATGTCGATGGCGGCAGGGGAATATGTCTCAGTCAGTTCCCAATCCGACACCGAGCGTACCGATCTGACGCGGGAACGCGAAGAACTTCGGACAGACCCTATGGGCGAGCAGGATGAGTTGACCGGGATCTATGTGAAACGTGGCCTTGACCCGGACCTGGCGGGGTGGGTCGCGCGCGAACTGATGGCGAAGAACGCGCTGGCGGCCCACGCCCGGGACGAGCTGGGGATATCCCAAATTACCATCGCCCGGCCAATACAGGCGGCGCTTACATCTGCCGTAACTTTTTCCGTCGGTGCGGCGATGCCGCTGCTCGCCGTCATACTGGGCCCGCCCCATTATCTCATTTTCACGGTATCGGCGGCCTCATTGATTTTTCTTGGCGTTCTCGGCGCGGTGGGCGCCAGGACCGGCGGCGCTGACATTTTCACAGCCACAATCCGCGTGACCTTTTGGGGTGCGATTGCTATGGCTGTAACAGCAGGGATTGGTGCATGGATTGGCCATGCTGTTTAGGTCTCTGGTTGGTTATTGATATCCTGATGCAGACCATGAAGGGCATGTAATTCCGTAATTTCGTCTCCCACCGTATAGTCGCAGATACCGTTTCACGCATTATAGTTGAAAATCAAACAAGCTTTGACGGTAGAGATCAGAATGGGTGGCTTTTACACAATGTTGGGTATCGGGCTGCGTTGGCTTTATGACTGCCGCATTGATGCTCCCGCTGTCTTAGACGCGACGGATTGTTTTCCTGGCGGAACGGCGTTCGCGGCAGCCTGGGAGAGCCTTCGTGATGAAGCGTTGGAGGTCGCTACCGCTCTCGGTAAGGTCCCTCGATTCCACGAGATCATGGTGCAGCAGACGGAGATTTCCGCAAATGACGGTCGGGATTGGCGCGTATTTGTCGTGAAAGCGTACGGCACGGAAGTCCCGCAAAATATTGCCCGCTGTCCTGCCTTGGCTTCTCTGCTCGGAAAGCATCCCGAAGTTGTTTCCGCCAGCATTTCCTACCTTGCGCCGGGCAAACATATACCTCTTCATCGCGGGCCGTTTCGGGGGGTGTTACGCTTTCATCTTGGTCTTTCCATGCCACATGACGATCAAGGCGAACCCGGCGCCATTCTGTGGATTAACGGTTTTCCGCACCGTATCGCCGACGGAGAAACATTACTATGGGATGACACTTATCCACACGAGGTCTTGAATGGGACCAATAAGGTCCGCATCGCGTTGCTCCTCGATGTGCGCCGGCCGCGGATGCCGGCAGATATGGCGGCGCTTTCATCATTGCTGATCGGCGCGGTCGGCGCGATCGCCCATGTCAGGCCCGACGTTTTCGCAGGTTAAGTGGCAACCGTTCGAGCCAACGTCTCTGGAGCACTTGAGAGTCAATCTGCAGCGTAATTCTTCCCAAGATTCCTCCAATGTCTCATTCCCGCCATGGCCAATATTAGCACCAATATCAAGGCAATAGGCCATCTCGCGATCCCGAACCAGGTGAGCGCGTATAAACCGTAAAAATATGCACACGTGAACACCAGCGGACTCCAGACAGGTGTGACGCAAATAACAGCGGCCGCAAATCGCGGAAAAGAGAGTTTGAAGAAGCCGCAGGCCGCAAAAATTGGTAATCGCATTCCGGGCAAAAACTGGGTTGTCACAACGGTTGAAACAAGCCGATGATCAAGTGACGCACGAAGTGACAGGCGATTTCTGCTTTCAACCCACCTGCGCAGGGATGGGACTAAAAAGGCGAACCGGCCGATTCCATACATGGCGAAATCGTTAAGCACCGTGGCAACCGTCAGAGACGCCATGGCGAGGGGAATTGGCACCAGGAGATCGGCCGCCATCATTCCGACCGCGACTGTTGTGACGTCTTCCTGAACAAAGACTCCAGCGGTAATTGCGAGAGCCGCGGCAGACGGTTTGTCGAGCGACGCCTGAATATATTGAATCATGGCTGTGTGCAGAAACATCAAATACCGTACCTCCCAGCACCTTCATGGGTCAAACCGGAATGGGTAGCCCAAATGTTATAACAGCCTTCACTGGCTCTGATATCCTGCAGTGCGTTGTGTTCGCGTGACAACTTCGGGCCCCAATCAGATGATCAGGAATTTCAGTGACCGCGCCGCCAACGAGCGAACATTTCTCCCATAGGTTCGCACTTCTATCGCGGCAATCACGTTTGGATTTTTGGTGGAGCGGTTCGACCTGTTCCTGGCATTTGCAGCGCCAGAAACCCTGAAAAATAAGATGGCCGTGCCAGCAAGCGAGTTCGGTCATGTTGCCAGTCTCGGGCTGATCGTGCTTGGCATTTCGATGATTCTGGTAGCGGCCGTTCGATTTGCACGAAATGCTCGGGAGAGAGACGACCCAAAGACGTTTCCCGCGAGTGGATCACGTGTTGATCTGGCGCTCGCCGCTCTGCTTATAATGCCGGTGGTCGCACTGCTATCCTATCTTTCCCACTCACTTACCGCGCAAGCATGACGTATTGCGGGCCCATATTGGGGTTACAGCCCTTTACGCGCCGGCGGCCCAAAGTTCCGCCGCGTGAATGTTCCTTCGGGGAAACTTTACCGGGGCTGGCCGTTGTCTCAATAAGGTGCCGAAGGGTGGGATGATCATACCCAAACCGACCCCGAACGCCGCCGGCAACATGGCGCCAATGAACGGCGATGAGAGCGGTGTCGCCCCGCGCGCCGACGTGGCCACCGCGACAGGCCCGGAAGGCCCGGCGATCTGCAGCGCGGATGACACGGCGCACAAGACGGTTTACGACCCGAACGATCAACTGGGCACGAGCCTTGAGGGCAAGACCTATCCGGTTGCGGGCGCCCCGGACCGGCCCTCACAGAACCAGCAGAACTGACCAATCTGACCTGCGACGGGGAGTGAAGCGGGCCTTCGAAGCAGCATAAAAGCGAACATATTCCCGGGATCCTCCCGCCTGTTCAAGCACCGAGTTCCATGCCGTTCATCCCCGGTTCAGGGTCAAAGGCCTCAAGCTGCTCGTGAGTTTTGAGGATCGAAGGATGATGCAAAAACGAAAAGTAATGGTCGCCGGAGCGCTGGCGGCAATATGCCTGGCAACTTCTGTGTCATCGGCTTCGGCACGCGGGTTTCACCATCGCGGCCCCGGTCCGATCCTTGGAATTCTGGGTTTAGCCGGGGCAGCGGTTGTGGGAGCCGCGACTATTGCGACCCTGCCCTTGCGGATTATCGCCGGTGCCGGCGATTATGGGCCGCCGCCCGACCGTTACGGCGGCCAGCCTGCTTATGGCCCGGGTTACGGTCCACCGCCGGTGGCTTACCCGCCTCCTCCTTCTGCTTATTACCAGCGCGACCCTCGCTATTACGGGCCACCGCAGAGCTATAATGGCCTACCCCCAGGCTATTACGGCTATTGAGAAAATGGGCGCCCTGCCGGGCGCAATTCGGGAATTCCCCGGCCCGAGGAAATCAATGGATTGTGGTCGCCGCGTAAACGGCAGGGATGACCACGGATAGGCGAGCGAGGGGGTTTCCCTCGCTCTCGCCCCCTAGTAGCTGAACCGGACGCCGAGACGGAAATATCGGCCCAGCATGTCATATGTTTGAGGAACCGTCGTGGTGAGCGATCCCTGCGCCTTGACGTTGCCCGCGACCGACGGAAACATCGGCGGCGGCACGTTGGTGGTGTTGTCTATGGCGCCATAGATCTGGATATTGTCGTTCCATTTGTACGAACTGCGCAGGTCAAGATAGGCGACAAACGGAAGCTCAAACCCATTCGGATCATAAAGGTTGGCGACCGATGCCGACGACAGATTGCCGGTATTGGCGGTATTGGAATAGATGTTTGAGCCAAACCAGCGGCCCTGGACCGTGATGGAATAAGGCCCGGTGGTATAGTCCGCCGAAACGATGCCCTTCCATTTCGGTGTGCCGCCGCTGCCGGCGCTATCGTTGGTGGGCGTGCCGGGCTGGGAGCTGGTGCTCTCGTCATTCAGGTTGGCGATTGCAGACCAGGCGAGCGAACCCTCCCAGAAATCCATGGTGTAATTTGCCTGTATGTCCAGACCGGACGTGGTCTGGCTGGCAAAATTGATGGGTGAGTTGAGTTCTGCGGAAAGTGCACCGCCCGGGCCGCCGAAGATCAAGTGGGTGCAAAGCGGATCGTTCGGATTGCCCTGGGTTCCCGGATAGATGACGCTGGCCTGGGTGGCATTGCATTGGGCCAGGATGGTGTTGATGCCGACGGTGGCGATCGCGCCGGTAATGTTGATCGAATACCAGTCCGCCGACAGGGTGAGACCGTCCACCCAGTGCGGCGTCAAGACTATCCCGCCGGATATGGTGCGGGCCGTCTCCGGAACCAGAGCGGGATTGCCTGTCGTCGTGGTGATGATCGATACGGTCGCCTGGGTCTTGGGATCCTTTTCGGTGGCGCCGTTATTCGCACCCGGGCTGAACAACTCGGCCAGTATGGGTGCGCGAATGTCCACCGACCAGGTGGTGCGCAGCCTGAAATCGTCCGTGACCTGGCTGGTCAGGCCCAATTTCCAGGTCTCCACCATGCCGGAGGTCGAGTAGCTGGTGATGCGGCCGGCGGCGCTGAAGTCCAGTGAATTGACGAAGTTATCCTTGAGGAGCGGCGCGTCAACTTCCGCAAAACCCTCTAAAATATTGTAGCTGGCGGCCGGGAAGTTGGAATAGTTGGCGACGGCAAAGCCTGCCTGGGTGCCGATCGCGGTGGCATTGACGCGATTTGCTTCCTTGCGGTAGCCAGCGCCGAACACAACCGCGACTTTGCCGGCCGGCAGGGACCAGGGCAGCGTGCCTTGCACCGATCCTTCCGCCACATCCTGGTTAAGCAGCATGTCCTCGAAGTCGAGATTGCCGCCGCTGATATAGCGAATGGCATTCGCACTGGCGACGCCGTTGCCGAACACATCCAGCGGAATGCAGCCAGACTGCGCGCCCGCCACGGCCTTCTGGCCGGGCAGCGTGGAACGGCAAACAATGCTGCCCAGGGGCAGGGTGGAGGTGCCGCGGTTGGCCGTGGTCACGGTCACCGCGTCTTCCGCCGCGTTGATGTTCGCCATGATATTGTTGCTGGTCGAATGGATATACACATTGGAGGTGGAATGCTCGTAATACGCATTCCATGACCAGTCGTCGCCAAGCGTGCCATCCAGGCTGAAGACGCCGCGCGTCACCTCACGCCCGTTGAGCAGAACCGTGGGCCCCAGCGCGCCTTCCGCCATCGGAATGTAATTGCTGCCGGTGATGGCATAATTGTTGAAATTGTTTTCAGCAAATACGCCCATGGTGAAGGAGGTGATGCCGCTGGCCTGTATGGTGGCGCGCACCGAGGCCGGAATAAAGGCATTGTCGCTCGCGATCACCACCGCGGTCTGGGTGCTCGACGAGGTGCGGCTCTTGCTGAAGTTGGTGCCGTAATTGAGCTGCAGCGAAGCCTGGATCGTGTCCGTCAGTTTGTAACGGCCAAACGCGAAGAAATTATAGCTCCTGCTGGGAAGGGCGGCGAGCTCCAAAATGGTATCGCTGTCGCGATCGGTCAGAGAACCGCCATTGGAAAGAGCTCCCAAGGTAACATTGCCGAAATTGACCAGCTGCGGAATTCCGGCGCCGATAAACTCGATGCCGCGCAGGGCGTTGGCGGCGGCGCCGGTGGTGCCGGCGGCCGCGTTGGCGGTGGCGGCGGGGCTAGCCGTGATGATACCGCCCGTTGTGGCAACCGCCAGGCCAACATCATTGGCGATGATAAGCTGGGGCGCGCTGCTGCCCGCGACATAGGCCGGGTTCGAGACCCAGTAAATGCCGCGGAACCAGTTCTCGTTGATGACCGGGGTGGCGTCCGGACTGATATTCGCACTTGCGGCCACTATAAAGTGACCGCGGCCGCCAAATACATCGCCACCCCAGGCAAACTGACCCGACATGCTGCGATTGAGACCGTTATAGGCGTCGCCAGCCTGGATGTTCGCCTTGAAGCCGTCGAAATTCTTGTTGAGCACGAAGTTGACCACACCGGCCACCGCGTCCGAACCCCAGGCGGCCGAGGCGCCGCCGGTCACCACGTCAATGCGCTGGACGAGCGCGGACGGCAGGGTGCCAATGTCCACGCCGCCGCTGATGTTGGAGGCCACCACGCGCTGGTTGTCGAACAGCACCAGGGTCCTGGTAGTGCCCAGGTTGCGCAGATTCAGAAGATTTTCGCCCGCCGAGCCTGGGCCACCGCCACCGGCGTTCGTGCTATACGAGGATGGCGGCGCGGTGACTTGGGGCAGTTCGCGTATCGCGTCCGTGATATTCGCAAAAGCGTCTTTTTCAAGCTGGGCCGCGCCAACCACCGTCACCGGCGTCGGCTGGGTATAGCCCGCGATGGTGATGCGCGAGGCGGAGACGACCACCTGCTCGATATCGTTGTTGTCCTGCGCCATAGCGTCGGCGATTGGCATCGCCGCCATGAGAGCGGCGGTCGAGCCGCCGAGCATGAGTTTTTGAAAAAGGTTGTCCATGAATTCCCCCTGAAACGCGTGTTATCACGCGATTTTCCCGAAGCGCTCATGTCCCCACAATCAAGGGCTATGCTCGCCGATATATTGATCGTCCATATTTGGGAGGCGTTCAACATCGGCAAAAAGCAGGATTTTGCCTAAGTCAAATTCCTACACGCCCAAAAGTCAGGACTATACGAAATGCCAATGTGCCACCCGGCGCAAAAACCCCGTCGCGGCTGGCAATTGCCGCTTTTGCCCAATCCCGTGAAAACGGGCCGGGACCGGTTTTGCACGCATGTCCAGCTTCTCCGCGATTCATTGGACCTTTTCGTATTTCCTCAAATTGTTCTCGCCGACGTCCGCTGCATAGATGTTTCCTTGCGCATCTTCGGCAATGCCTGACGCCGACGTTCCGGTATCCGTCATTTTGCTCAAATCGCCCGGATCGGGAATGAAGTATTTGAGCGCGCCGCTGATCGCGTTGGCAACCACGATGCCTCTGTCATTCTCACCGGTCGTTGGCCCCTCGCCTCGCGCGCCGCCATTCGGGTTCAGGTACACAGAGCCGACGAAGATATTGTCGTCCTTGTCGACATAGACCGAACTCGGTTGCCCGAACTGCTTCCAAGCGGCAATGAACTTGCCGTCCTGATCGAACACCTGGATGCGGTTGTTCTGGCGGTCGGCGACATAGACATAGCCCTTGGAACCGCCGACATAGATGTCATGTGGCTCCCGGAAGTTTCCGAGTTCCGATCCCATCTTTCCCCAACTCTTGATGAATTTGCCGTCCGGCGAATATTTTACGACGCGGGCGGCGTTGAACTTGTTTCTGGAATGTCCGTCCGCCACGAAAATATCGCCGTTCGGCGCAATGGCGACTCCCGTCGGCCGATCAAACGTATAAGGCCCATCCCCGGCCACGCCTTCCTTGCCGATCGTCATCAGCACCTTGCCATCCGGGCTTATCTTGAGGACCTCCTGACCCATCGTGACGCCAGCCGCGTTTTTGGCGGGCATTCCAAGGATCGTGTCCTCGTCGTTGGTGTCGCTCGTCCATAAATTCCCGTCCTTGTCGACGGTGAAGCCGTGCGGATGCGCGAACAACCCAACGCCGAAGCTTTTGAGCAGCTTGCCCGCCGGGCTGAATTCCAAAATCGGCGGGTTGGCATCGCCGCGATTGAGGCATGTGGCGTCGCCCGCAGGCTTGTCGTAGAAACAGCGTTGAAAAATCCAGATATTGCCATCGGGAGCAAGATGCACCCGGATGACTTCGCCCCACTTGTGGCCGTTAGGCCCCTTCATGCTCGCCGGAAGCGTCGGCCAGTCCGGCACCAGACGATAGGGATTGGGAAGATTGGTCGGCTTGGGATAGGGAGCGCTGTCCTTATTATTCTGGGCCTGCGCAGTCTGTGGTGCGTCTTGAGCGCTGGCCAGTGTTTGGGATCCCAGCATGGTCACAGCCACCACAAGGCTACCAGCAACAAATCGTTTCATAAGTCTAGCTCCTCCCCGAGCGCGAGCCTTGCGCCACCTGCCTTGGCGAAAATGTAACGAGAGCAGCGATCCCGCGCAACTGAGAGCGGAAAGCGGGGCGCCGGCATGCATGCCGATTTCGCCGCCGTGAACGTCAATTCTGGATCGCGCTCCACCAGACCAATCTCGATCCAACGGCGGTCTGGTAGAGCCAAGACGTTGGTATCACGACGGTTCGGACCTTTGATCGTGTAGGTATTTGACTTAGGAAAGAATCCTGCCTTTCGCGGATATTGAACACGGCTGCTGGTGTGGGCCAATCTTTGAGACCAGATTGCAATCGTATAAAAACTTTCCGACGGTCGGTCGAATTCGGGCCTTGAAATGCCTCGCGCCCTCTCGTCGACTGATATCAAATCTGGCCTGAATTGGAGGGACATATGTTCAAGCAAATGAGAAGCCCAGTGGTCGGCATGCTGGCGGTTACCGCCTTGGCAACCGGCCAGAATGTTTGGGCAAAAACCGGGACAACACCGGTGCTCTTTGTTGGCAACAGCACCGGTGACACCATCTCGGTCATTGACGTTATTGCAAAGAAGGCGATCGCCACCGTCAAGGTCGGCAACTTGGTTCATGCCGTCTGTTCTCAGGGCGACGGCCGCAAAGTGTTCACCACCATCGAGTCGGAAAATGCACTTAAGGTAATTGATACTGCGACCAACAAACTCACCGATACCATTGCGCTCACCGGGCGGCCGAACGAATGCGCCTCGACTGAAGATGGGCATTATGTTGTCGTTCCCATCGTCACCGACAACACGGCTGACATCGTGGATATGACTCAGAAGAAGGTCGTGAAGACGCTCCCCATCAAAGGCCCGCACAACTGTTTTAGTCCGGTAGGCGGCAGCAACGACGTTATATATTGCGAGGAGCGTCGCGGCTACGATATTGCCAAGATTGACATGAAAACCCAGGATATCGTTGACAGAATTTCGGTCAACGGCGACCCGCGTCCCTTCGTCGTGACCCCGGACGGCAAGACGATGTATGTGGCGGAAAGTGACCTTCACGGGTTTAACATCGTCGATGTTCCGGGGCGAAAAATAGCCCAGGTGATTCTGCCACCCGCATCGTTCATGCCCTGCACAATAGAAACAGCGAACACGCCCACGCACGGAATCGCGTTAACGCCTGATCTGAAACAATTGTGGGCCACCGATGTGATTGATGGCGGAATGTATGTTTACGACATCTCCACAAAGAAATTGTCGGCGAAAATCAGCGTTGGCAAATGCCCCAATTGGATATCGATCTCCTCGGACGGAAAATATGTCGCGGTGAGCAACGCGGAGAGCGACAGCGTCTCGATCGTGGACGGCAAAACGCATAAAGTGCTTGCGGAAGTTCCGGTCGGCAAAGGCCCGAAGCGCCTCGAAATTGTGGATGTGCCGGAGCAGCAGGTCACCAACTGACGATTGCCTCGGGGAACCGCTTGCCGTTCAGCCCGATATTTTAAAAGAGCGGGTGGTATCGAAAATATTCCAGAGGAGGTCCAATATGTCATTTACAGTTCGTGCCGGCTTGCGGCTCGTGGCCAACGCGGTCATCGTCGCCGCCTTTGGCGTGGCGGCGCATGCTCAGGGTAAGAACGATGTCGATCCGGAATACGCCAAACTATCCAAGCTCCCCAATCCTTATCATCTCGTGACGGGATGGCCCACGCTTCCCGCCAATCTGAATGACGGCAAATACGTTCCCCACGGCCATTGGGGAGAGGTCATCCGGGTGCATATGGCGCCCGATGGCAATATCTGGGTCCTGCATCGCTGCTTCAGCAACCAGCCCGTCAGCATGGCCTCATGCTTCGATCGCGGAGACGCCAATCCGCCGCTTCTGGAATTCACGCCCGCCGGAAAGCTTATCAAGGGCATTGGCGTGGGATTGCTCGCCTATCCTCACGGCTTCGATGTCGACAAGGATGGCAACCTGTATGTCAGCGACATCAACAACCATCCGACCATCCTGGGCGTGGCCGCCAAGAACGCCGCGGGCGTCACCCTGGGCCAGGATGTCCTCAAAATCAGTCCCGACGGCAAAGTGTTGATGACGCTGGGCAAGGAAGGCGTTGGTGGACCCGGAACGGATACGTTTGACGAACCAAGCGGAGTCGCGGTTGGGCCCGATGGCGCCATTTATGTGACCGACGGTCATGGCGGCTACGACGACCAGTTCAACAATGCCCGCGTCATGAAGTTCTCCAGGGACGGCAAGTTCATCAAGACCTGGGGAAAACGTGGGCCTGCGCCGGGTGACTTCCAGGGTCCGCATGACATCTTCGTCGGCGGTTCCAAGGGATGGGTCTATGTCGTCGATCGTGGAAACAAGCGGATCCAGGTTTTCGACCAGGACGGCAAGCTCATCACCATTTGGAAGCAATTCGGCACGCCCAACTCGGTGTTTGTCGACAAGGACGACAACATCTTTGTCGGTTCGGGCGCCTCGGGAGGAAAATCTGCCGTGAACGACAGGGGTATCGTGGTCGGAAACGCGATCACCGGCGAGCCCAAATACTTCATTCCCGATCCGGGTGATTTGACCAAGATGATCGATACCGGATCGTCGGCCTCAGGAATCGCGGAAGACGCCGAGGGCAACATCTATGCTGCCGACGTCGGCGAGAACAATTTGAGGAAATACACCAAGTCGAAATAAATTACGGCGAATTGAAACAGCACGTCCGGCGCTCGCGTGCCTCCTTTTTAAGGAACGGCGAGCCGGCTTGCCTACAACTGCAAGATGTTGGAATGTTTAGCTCCCACTAAACATGCCAACATGACGCCGCAACATACGCCGAACGAAGCAACGTATCAGCTTGGCATCGCCGGAACGTCCGCGAAATCAATGCGCTTGGGGCCTTTGCCGACCGGGACCTCCGCAAGCACTTTCTGCGACTTGGCGTCGATGATCGAGACGCTGTTGCTTTCCGCGTTCGTGACCGCGACATATTTGCCGTCGGAACTGATGGCGAACCAGTTCGGGCATTTCCCGACCGCGATCTTCTGCGAATACTTCTTGGTCGCCAGATCAAAGACATAGGCGCCGCCGCCCGCCACATCGGTGACCCAGAGCTTCTTCATGTCCGGGGTCAGTGCGATGCCGTGAGTCGGCGTGTTGCCCGGTTCGATGGTGCAGGGCATCATGGCGGTGGGCGGAAGAACATATTCGGAGATGGTCTGGCTGGCCACATCCACGGCGGCAAACCCGCTGAGATCGCTCAGTGCCACATAGAGGGTCTTCATGTCAGGCGTTATGACGAAGGGACGCGCCTCGCCATTGACCTTGATCTTGTCCACGATCTCCATCGTCTTCATGTCGATCCGGGCGATATCGTAGCCGCGCTGCTCCTCGCAATAAACATAGTCATTGCTGCCGCCCAGGGGGGTGGCGCAATTATGCGGGCCCTTGATAGGCAACGTCTTCACGAGCTGATTATTTGTGGTGTCGAAGATCATCGCCGTGTTGTTGCCGCGAATGGGCACAACCACATAATGGCCATCCTTGGTGACGGCGCATTCATTGGGATCGGCGGGAAGCGTGATCGTGCCGACCACCGTGTTGGTCGCCGTGTCAATCGCCTTGAGCGCATACTCCGACTCGATGGTGGTGTAGACCTTGCGGCCGTCTCCCGAAGGACAGATGGCGTGGGGCAGATTGCCGACCGGGATCGTGGCGATCACCTTCTTCAGGGTCACGTTTATGACCGAGATGTTGTTGTCGGTGCTGTTGTCGACATAGAGCAAGGGCGTGGTGGCGGTTTCCGCCGAGACGTCCTGGCAGATGCCGACCGCTGCAACCGCCATGGCCGACATCAACAGAGATTTCATTCGCTTGGACATTGATGTTCTCCTTTATTTCGATTTTGCGCTGTTCATAAAGTCGGCGGGCATGTCGCCGGTGATAATATCGCCCACCTTGATGCTTGTGGTCGGGGTGAGCGGTGTGTCACCCGGCTTGGCGCCGTTCGCCTGAAGGATGAAGGCCTGGATATTGACATAGGCGTCGGTGGCAAGCGAACCGCCCTCACAGAACGGCATGGACGTCTGGATAAAGGTGAAAAGCTGCGCCGTGGTGCGCGCGGCGAAGCTGCTGGTGGCGAAATCCTTCCCGGTAAGCGCCGGCGCGCCCTTGCCTTCCAAATTGTCGCCATGACAGGAGGCACAGCTTTCGACGTAGATTTTGCGGCCCATGTCGGACTGGGCCTGGGTGAAAGGCGCGGGGCTTATGGCCTGGGCAAAGGCCGAGGCCGCACACAAACTGGTCGCCGCAACGCCGGCAAATGTGGCTAAGAGTTTCTCCAAGCTGGTCACGGCTGCTTTCCTGCCGCATGTACCTTATCGGACATGGGTGTTCTTGACGGAGACGATTTCATAGCCAGCGCGGTTGCTCAGGAATCGCAACATGCAGCCTGTAAAACAACTGCTGTGCGTTTCCTTGATGCCGACCGTTCTGATCCATTTCCAACCGTCATGAGGCGGCTTTTTGATTCAACCACTCCGATATTACAAGAGTGGCCGACGTCTTCAACGTCAGACATAAGTAGATATTTCTTGTAGGTCAATTTCTTAGGGAGCTGAATGCCGTTTTTGCTGCCTTTTTGACAGAATTGGCGCAATTCGTGGGGTGCCATTCAGCCACGCGGCGGCGCGTCGAAGGCGATAATGGTGCGCGTGGCGTTTTCTTGAAACGGCACCGTGCCGTGCAAAGCGCTCACATATGGCGCCCGGCGGCGGCAAGCTCGCCACACTCCAGAAGCCGCGCGGCTTCGGCGAGGGACGTTGGCAGATGCGTGGACATGCCCCCACAACATAAAACAAGCCGCGTGGCGCGGAAAGCTTCGGTGCTGACCTGTCGTCGGCGCTGACGCTTCACCGCCGCCAGTTCCAGAATGTCCGCCTGGCCATATTCGACCCTGAGAAGCAGGACTTATGTCTAAGTCAAATTCCTATACGACTAAAAGTCCGAACTATCGTGATGCCAACGTGTCGCCTCGCGCAAAAGCTCCGTCGCGGTTGACAGCTGCAGCTTTTGCTTAATCCTGTGAAAATGGGCCTGAACCGTCTTTGCACTGATGCCCAGGTTCTCCGCGATTTTCCGACTCGCCAAACCTTGGCCCAGGAGGTTAAACACCTCCAATTCCCGATCGCTCAGCTCGCTCAATAATGCGCCGTCCTGCGATTTCCGCGCGCGAAGAAATCTTTCCGCAAGCGCGGTGGAGATTTTGTCGCTTATTGCCAACTTCCCGGCTAACACGTCCCGAATGGCGTCCACAATGCGCTTCGAGGATTCGCGTTTCATCAAATATCCGTCCGCGCCTCCCCGAATGCAGCGCTCCGCGTAGAGTTTTTCATCGTGCATCGAGAGAACGATGATCTTCAGTCGTGGTGCTTCGGTTCTAAGACCCTTAATGAGATCGAATCCCGAACTATCATTCAGGGATATATCCAATATTGCCAAATCCGGCTTTTTTTCAATGATTTCCCGCTGGGCGCGCTTGGCATTGTCCGCTTCGCCACAAATCACAAGGTCAAGCTCTTGCTTGAGAAGAGCCGCCAATGACGCGCGCATCAAAGGATGGTCTTCTACCAAATAAACCCGTTTCCGATTATTCGGTTCGTTCATCGCTAAGATGCCGGCACTAAACAAGTCAGGTTCGTGCCTCCCGAAGCTTTCCGACTCAGCGAAAATTGCCCGCCAATAAATTGCGAGCGTGCCGCCATGATTTGTAGCCCCATTCCCTTGCGATCTGAAAGCGAATCGGGCAAGCCCGTGCCATTGTCTGATACGGAAAGTACTATGCGGGTGTCTACTTCCTGCAGCGAGATATCCACCTTCGTTGCGTGTCCATGACGGATCGCATTGCTTACCCCTTCCTGCGTGATGCGAAAAAGGTGCTCTGCGGTAGCAGGTCCGTCCACAATAACGGGCACAAGGCATTCAAATCGGCATTGTATTCCGAAGAGTTCGGACGTGGTGAATGCGAATTTCTCCAAGGCACTCATAAGGTCGTTGCCACTCATCTCGATGGGATGGAGGGCCTCTGAGATCGCTCGCGCCAACGTGATTGCCTGCTCGACCAGGTCGACGATCTTGTATGCATTTTCAGCTTCCTCGGGTTGACCAACAGAAAGCCTCTGCGCGTGCGTATAGCTTATCATCGCTGTCGCGATCAGATGTTGGCTAAGCCCATCATGCATATCCCGTCCAATTCCGCGTTGCTTTCGTTCCGCAGAATCCAGCATTTCCTGCTCGAGTTTTCGGCGAGCAGCGACCTCGTTGGCGAGTGCCAAGTCGCGATCTTTCGCCAAGGAATGAAGATGAGCCTGGAGGCCGCGAAACGCGGGGATCGCCTGGCTAAGAAATACAAAAAAGATGAGGCGAATCAGCTCCAGCACCGCGGGCATGGTGCTTGGAAAGGCACCGCGAAAGTAATTCACGCCGATCGAAACCAGTATTGCAGCGAGAGAAAGCAATAAAGCAGACACCGAACCCGCATACCATGCCAATATTGAAATCGGTATTGCGTAGAGTACCGTCAGTGTCACGC
>Ga0206798_1119_pt1 | contig 16242 bp, 18 predicted proteins | sample Alteio_BWOrgCont_66_FD_152893 | JGI IMG/M metagenome (GOLD analysis project Ga0206798, IMG submission 152893) | Enriched cells from forest soil in Barre Woods Harvard Forest LTER site, Petersham, Massachusetts, United States -... | ecosystem: Environmental > Terrestrial > Soil > Temperate forest >...
TCCAAGGCCTGCTGTCAGTTTAATGAGGTAAGATAAATGCAAACGTTAGAAGAAAAACACTATGAGGAGACTTCTCTATCTTTGACAACTGCTGCTCAAAGAGCAGCGATGGTAGAGGATTTGTTAAACGGTACCGCCGTGGATTCGCGAGACAGCTAGAGGCAAACAGCTCTGCACAAGGCAGGTGATAATGGAAATGTAGAGGTAGTGCTGGGTTTAGTCGAGGCAAATGCAGATGTGAATATTCAAGATAATAGCGGACGAACAGCTTTCCACTGCGCCGCTAGAAGTGGACATACAAAAATAATTCTAACTTTAGCGGAAGCGAGGAAGATTGCTAATTTAGATATTTGAGATAACTTTAGTGAGACAGCTCTCGATTATGCAGCCAGACTTGGACATATAGAAGCGGTTTTAGCTTTAGTAGAAAGTGGCGCCGCTGTAAATCTTCAAGATATTTCCAAGAATACAGCGCTTCATTTAGCGGTTACGTGGATTAAGAATTGCGGGGATAAGGGATTGAAAACGGTGTTAGCTTTGCTACATGCAGGTGCTAAAACATTTCTTAAAGATGCTAGTGGGAAAACCGTTTTATACTATGCGCTAGAAATGCCTACTAGGCAGCCAAATGAGATTAAAACAAGATCAGCTTTGGTGACGCTATTAAGTAGTTTTCCTGAGCTGTTAGAAAATAAAAAATCAGTTGCCGCCTGTGCTTTTTCTTTCTTTAGTAACAAAGAAAACACAAATGCAGGAATACACTTAGAAGTTAATTTTCTGATTCAGGAATATATGGGAGCAGATGTCTTGGAAGAAGATATTGAAAATCTTCCGCAAATTTCTCAAATTCCTCAAAAGAGTGGCTATGCTGTATCTTAAACTCTTTATTAATCAAGTCTCAAATACGAATTAAGAAAAAGGTTTCTCGTTGCCATTCTAAAACAGAAACTACTATGAGTTTACTTCTGCTGGTTTATGGTTTCATCCTTTTTTGCGCCAGGGTTTCTGCGATTTCACTGGTAGCAATATCCTCAGTTTGGGAGCGGTCAAATATATCCCAAAGCACATCGTAAAGCTCTACAATCTGTTTATGTGCTGTCTCTAGTTTATCACTATTGTAAACAGCCGATAAATAAATCAATCCGCCGGCATTAGTTACAAAATCAGGCGCATAGAGTATGCCCTTATTATGCAATAATATCCCATCTTGTTTATGTGCAAGTTGATTGTTAGCAGAACCAGCGACTATAGTAGCTTTTAATCTAGGGATAGTAGTGGTATTCAAAATAGCCCCTAAAGCGCAGGGGGCAAACACATCACACGGAATATCATAAATAGACTCTGATGCCACTGGTATTACATTGAACTCATCTATACAGCGTTGTAATCGAGTAGGATTAATGTCAGATTGAGTAACTATAGCATTTCGCAGAGTGAGTTGTTGAGCCAAATTATAGCCTACGTATCCTGCGCCTTGAATAGCAATACGAACCCCCTCAAGATCTGATTTGCCAAGCTTAAAACGTACAGCTGCTTCTATAGCACGCATAACACCTAGGGCAGTATAGGGAGATGGGTCTCCCCCCGAATCGCTGCCACAAGTCACATAAGGAGTAGCTTGGGCGATCATATCCATTTCCGTGATGCTGGTACCGCTATCAGCAGCTGTAATATATTTGCCATTAAGTTCATTTATAAAATTACCAAAAGCATGAAAATAAGCCGGACGATCTTTAATATATCCAGGATGTATTAAAACAGCTTTAGCTCCGCCATGCGGGAGATTGCATATAGCTGCCTTATAACTCATCATATATGCTAATCGAAGAGCATCCCGTAATGCATCATAAGTAGAATCATATGAAATACATCGGCACCCTCCAATAGCAGGACCTTTTACAGTATTATGAACAGCTATTATAGCTTTTAACCCTGTTTCTTGATCGGTCTTAAAATGAATATCACCAAAGCCTAAAGATTCAGCATAATTAAATAGCTGATCATGATTAATAATATTTTGTATATTCTTCATAAATTAATATATCCTCAAGAAGATTGTAGAAAGTTCGCTATGAAAATAATCTATCTTTTTATAGATACAGCAATTAAATAGTTTTATTAATTGAAAAGGTGTTAAGCAATCAACCAACCTTCTTTTCTTGCATATTTTAATAATTTCTGGTTTGCTCCAACCACTATGGGATTTTCAACAAGAGATAGCATGTAAATATCACTGCTGTGGTCGCCATAGGCGTAGCTATTTTTCAAGGAAAACTTATGGTTTTTTATATAATTTAATATCGCTAATTCTTTACCTTTACCAATAACAGGATCACTCAACATTTTCCCAGTATAAATGCCTATTTCTTGTTCTAATTTAGTACAAATAACATGATTAATATTAAGATGATTTGCAATAGGTTCAACACATTCAAAAAAAGATCCGGATACAATAAAAATATCTGCGCCCAGCTCCTGATGTTTTTTAATTTCACTCAATATAAAAGAATTAAAAATGGTATTAATATTATCCACAAACCATTCTTGACTTACTTTGCACATTTTTCTTACTGATATTCCACGAAACTGAGAGTAAAAAAAGCTATTTAAATCTGATCTATTTTTGTTATTAGATTTATACTGAAGTAGAGATTTTTCTAAATCTATAAAACTAAGATAATTTTCTTTGTAATATATTTTTATCACTTCCAGCATACTTTTCTTTTTAATAATTGTTTCATCCAGATCAAAAAATACACAGTAGCTCATAATAATTATGCTTTATCGTAATTTTTAGTTATAACATGCCGTAAAATCTGTTATCAGTCTAGCACACGAAATAGGATCTTCTAGATGAGGAACATGACCAACATTATTGAGTAAATGGAATTGGGATTTATTCATTGAGGTCATCTTTTCTAATTCGTCATAGTAGGATAGATTTATAAAGCTATCTTGCAACCCACCGATAATTAATAATGGTAAATTATTTTTTTCTAGTAATTGACGCTCATTAGGCCATCCTTGTTTTTCTATATAATGGATCAACTGAGTGCGAAAATTACCGTCAGAATTTTTTATATCTTCACGCATTTTATTGGCGATTATCGGGTTATTTTTTGCGTCGTGAATGAAAGCCTCTATAAGTATTTTTGACTCATAATCATTTAATTCTTTTTTTAAAGATAACTCTCTAGGAGCAGTTGGTAAAATGGTTTTAAAAAAAGCTTCTTTATCTTTAGCGTGAATACTAGCCATTAAAATTAAGCCTTTTATATCGCTTAAAAATGGTAATGATTGAACAGCTATATTTGCACCCAAGCTATTTCCTGCGATAAAAATGTTCTTTGCTTTTATAGTATTATAAAAAGAAACAAGAATATCTCTTAAGCCGAAAAAACTATAATAGTAGCTATGTTTGTCTATATCTATATGTTCGGATAACCCATGGCCAGGAAAATCTATACAAAATATATTAAAATTATCTTTTAGAAGGTTGCATATTTCGTAGAAAGACGAGGCTGAGGAAGCGTTACCATGTAAAAATATAATACTTTTATCGCTTTTGTTATCAATATAGCTATAATACAACTTACCAAAATCAAACTGCATAAAGTTAGAATTCATATAATTATGCTCCATTAATTAAATTGATGTCTTATTTTTTTTAAATAAGAGTAAAGAAAGAAGGATGCCAGAAAAAGTAATAATAAGATTTAATAACATCAGTCGATGTAATGAAAAAATAAAACTTTCTGATGTAATTTTTTGTACAAAATCTGCAGGAAAATTTGAAAAAACATTATGCCAATTATTCAAACTTTGGCTGCCATTAGCCATAGAAAATAGGACTTCCAGCTGCTTAGCAGACAAATAAAGATGATTGGTATTAATCATATTCATTATATGAATATGACTTAAGCTATCTAAAATAAGTCCTGATATCACAACACCAAACATCGAACCAACCATAGCAATAGTAAAGAATAATCCTATAGCTGTACCTGAGTTTTGAAGTGAAACTTGGGAAATAGCTCCATTAATGGTAGACGAAGTGTGCATACCATTTGATAAACCAAAAATAGCCAATCCGCCAGCAATAAACAGAACAGAAACAGTAGCTTGTAAATTGATGAAAATTAAACAACTTAGTAACAATAAAATTATTGACACTATTATAGGAATTTTATAACCAATACTATCAACTAGCTTTCCAATAAAAGGCGCCAATACCGCAATAGAACCGGTCATAGATAATAACCATAAACCAGTATCAGATTCTGAGTATCCCAGTATATTTTGTAAGTAAAGTGGTAATACAAAAAGGAAACTAGCCATAACCCACATAAATAACATTCTTATAATTATAATGATAGAATATGTGCGGTTTTTTAATAATGAAACATTAATAAGAGGAGCAGTTACATGCAAACTTCTCCAGACGAAGATAATAATTGATAATAACGCTAAAAAAATGCCGCCCATTAATTGTATAAAAGATAGCTTATTAATGGAATTTAATAATAGAATTAATGTTAGCAATCCTAGAAAATAAAAGGCTGTACTTATAATATCAACTTTAAATGATGTATCGGATGTTTTTTTATCTTTGACAACAAACAGGCAAGTCAAAATTATAGATAAAATTCCTAAAGGGACGTTTAATAAAAATATCCACCGCCAATTAAAATTTTGTAGGATGAAGCCACCTAAAGGCGGACCAAGCGCAAGACCAATACCACTCAAAGTGACAGCAAGTCCTGATGCTAACCCCTTCTGATTAATAGGGAAAGCCCGCACAATGAGTACGACAGCAAGGCCCAAAGTTGCAGCAAAACCTAATCCTTGAATAAAGCGCGCAAAAATAATGGAGTATATATTGGAAGCCCAAACTCCAAGGAATAAAGAAGATGCTACAAACAGAAAACAACCCAATAAAAAAATATTTTTCTTTCCAAAGTGATCAGCAAGTTTTCCAAAAAAGCAGAAAAATAAAGCAGCTGCCATCAAATAACTTACAATAATCCATTGTACTTGCTGTATTGAAGCTAAAAAATCCTTAGATAATACAGCAAGTGCCAAATTCACAATGGTCATATCCAAATTGGCGAGTAAAATAAAGATACCAACAGAGAATAAAACGCACCATTTTTGCACAGGATCCACCTATTAGAAATAGAAAACTTGTTAATTAAGCTGATTTTCAAGAGTTTTTAGATCAAAATAATCTTTAAATATCTTAATAAGCCCCTGCTCATTAAATTCTAAAATAACTAACATAGGTAACTTAATATTTTTATTATTTAGAATCACATGATTGGTTCTTTCAATGAAAACTGTATTGCCGCTTGCTATAAAGCGTTGAATATCCCATTTCATTGATTCTGCTTGACTAAAGAAGTTAGTTACTTTGTTAACAGCAGCTTCTTTGCCGTGGTGAGCGCCCATAGGAACATCTTCAAAAACAACATCATTTGCTAAAAGACTAGAAACTTCTTCTATATTTTTATTTTCCATGGCACGTACAAATTTTTCTGCTTGTAACTTAATATTGTAATTCATAGTAAACTCCTTAAGTGTGTTAAAAAATTGAAATTTTACTAAATTTTTAATTACTATTTTTAGAAAAAATTATAAGCAATCAAAAAACTTGCCATTTTTGATTAAACTTTTCTACAAAATAATGATCAAATTCTGTAATTTCATCAACTATTCCGTCTGGTCTGATTAGAACAGAGAAATGATCTTTGGGTAGATTAAAGCTAGGCAATAAAACTACTAAAGATTTGGGCACAGCAGCGCTATTAATTACATTAGCTGCGCTATAGAGATAAATAAATTTTTTATTATTTATCGCATTGTATATCTCTTCGTATAACTTTGTTTCATGCAATCTATATGAAAAATGATAACCTATCTTAAAAAAACAACTTAATTCCCCATAGTCTTTGTCTTTTATAGAAATATAGCCTGAGATTATATTAGGAATTTTTTGTTTTAATTTTATAAAATTATTTTTTAATTGATTATGAAATTTTTTTTCATTAGTAATTATATCTGTTAGGTACTTAGTATTATTTTTGATTTTTTCTATCACAGAAATCCTTTCTCTTTCGTAATCCTGAAGAATATCTTTTTTATTGCAGCCTAATATTTTATAAGCTAGTCTCCAGGCTAAACTTGCTGCATCTTGCAAGCCCATGTTCATATTTAGTCCACCAATCGGGCTAAATAAATGCAAAGCATCTCCTGCCAAAATAATGTTATCTTTAATGCTTGTGTTTGTTAACATATGTTTAAACTCTCCATACGTAAACCAAAGTATTTCTTTTGGCACTATATCGCCATAACCTTTAGATTTTAATATATGTTTAAGTTGAGTAATATTTCCCATATTTCCCATATGTTCCATAGAACAATTTTTTAACTTATGAGAACAATAACTAACTCGTATTTTATTTCCATCATAAGGACCTAAGATAAGGTAGCCATTCTTGTAAACGTGATATCTCACTTCATTTATACTGTGGCTAGCAACAATGTCATAAAGAACAAAATATGAGCCATAATTTTCATAACTGGTAAAGATTTCAGAAAACTCTCTAACGAAGCTTTTGCCACCATCAGCACCAACAATAAATTTTGTATTTATGTTTATAGCTTTATTTGTATTTATGTTTATAGCTTTAGCTTTATTATTATGATCAATTTCAACAGAATAAGAAGAATCTTCGTTTTTTTTAATTTTTTTAACTTCATGCGACTCAAAGATAATTTTTTCTCTTTCATTAATACTGTCATAAATTTCCTTTTCTACGAAAGATTGAGGTAAAAAATAAAATTTCTTATACTTGAAACTTTCCTCATCGTAGTTTATATCCATAATTTTTTTCATTCCATAGTAAACAAGAGAATTATCTCTTTCTACAACAAGCTTGTTAATGGCATCACTTTTTAGGGTCTGTTGCAAAAGCGCTAAAGAATAGGGGGTCAAGTTTAATGCTCGTGTAAATGTTGAAATACATTTTCTCTTGTCCACAGCAATAAAATTGATATTAAATAATTGCAATAGCCTGCATAGAAGCAGACCAGTTGGCCCAAGTCCAACTATAAGAACATCACATTTTATGCCACTTAATGTTTTCATAATCTTATTTAATTTTTTACCATTGAAATATTAACCCGCTCCATGATAAACCAGTGCCAAAACCTACTAAAGCTATCTTTTCACCTCTTGAAATTTTATTAGTATTTATTAAATTATGGAGCACAATAGGAATTGATGAGGACGAAGTATTTCCAACATATTCCATATTTATGTGAAATTTTTCCTCAGGCAACATTAATTTATCGCCAAGTATTTTTAATATGTACTTATTTGCCTGATGAAAAATTATATGCTGTATGTTTTCTATATTTAAACGTGAGTTAGTAATAAGTTTTCTAAAAAAATTAGGTATTTTGTCAAGCATAAAATTTAAGACTTCACTACCATCCATATAGAAATCAGGGTTATATTTATTTTCTCTTTTAGTGAGACCTTCTATCCCCGCCGTTGCGGCGCCTATGTGACAAGCTCCTTTACCATCTGATCCCCAGTCTGAACATATAATGCCACTTATTCTCGTCGTTTTTCTTATTAGGGTTGCAGTTGCAGCGTCACCAAACAACGGTCTAGATTGTCGATTATCTGAAGCAATTAGTTTAGAAATTGTGTCTGATGTTACAAGAAGAACATTTTTAGCGAGATTCTTTGAAATTAGGCTATCTGCAATAATTAAGGAATGAGTATAACCTGAACAACCTAGGTTCAAATCAAGAGTTCCGCAATTATTTTTAAGATTGAAATGGCTCTGAATCATACATGAAGTTACAGTAATTAAAGATTTTTGTGTTAATGTACAAACAATAACAAAATCAATATCAGCCGGGCTAAAAATATTTTGAAAAAATAAATTTTCTACTGCTTTTATGGCCAATTCGAAAGAAAAAGCATTGTCATCAGATATTCTTCGTTCTTTTATACCACTTTTGCTATATATTTTTTCCATTGGCCAATCAGGATTTTCATCTTGTATCTGGTTATTAGTTAATTTGTTTTTTGGTAAATAAATTCCAACACCTACTATTTCACTGTTCATTTTATAAAACCGTATAATGATTATATTCAATTAAGTCTGAGATTTTTATTTTATTTAAATTTATTAAAATCCCACCCCAAGACAAACCAACGCCAAATCCGGCCATAAAGGTATAGATGTTTTTTTTATCAAAATTATATTTTTTGTTTTCTGAAACTATGAGAAGTGGTAACGAAGCGGAATTGGTGTTTCCAAATTCTTTAATGTTCATGGGGCATTTTTCAATTTTAATATTAGCTTTGCTTATTATATTATTTAGCATGTATTGGTTTGCTTGGTGAAAAAAGAAATAATCAATACTATTTAAGTTAGTGTTAGATTTATCTAATAACTGCTTAATCATTTTTGGAACTTCTGTTAGAGCAAAGCTATAAACTTGAGATCCATCCATGTGAAGTTGTGGATTCAAGTTATCTACTCCGCCTTTATTATTAATTGTAGGAGCGGTTTCATTGCGAAAACCATAGTTTCTCATAATCAATGCGTTATATTTAGAGCCGTCGGCGCCAAGCAAAAAATGGTTTTCCTCTGCAGTCTCTGAATATTCGATACATGTAGCGGTGCCTGCATCACCAAATAATACTTGACTTCCCATGTCCTCAGGAGAGATTATTTTACTATTTGTGTCACCACATAAAAGTAAAACTCTTTTTAATTTACCAGCCTGAATCAAGCAATTTATAACAAAAAGCCCGTAGATATATCCAGAGCAGCCTAAGTTAATGTCTAATACCATGGCATGTTTGGAAAGATTAAGGCGCTTATGTAGAACATAAGAAGTTGCAGGCAAAAGATAATCAGAGGTCTGGCTAATAAAAATAAGGCCATCTATAGAATCAGAGTCCCAAGATAAGTCTTCTAGAATTTGCTTTCCAGCAATAAAGCACAGATCAGAGGTGCATACCGAATCAGGTGCTCGCCTTCTATATTCCACGCCAGCAAGTTTTGCTGTTCTATCGACACCAGGAAATTTTTTAGCAAGGTGTTCGTTCGTAATTTTTTGTGTGGGAACAGCAGCAGCTATCCCCTTTATTGAAGCATATTTCAAATTTGAATACATTGAGATATTACTCTTAGTCTATTGAAACAGAATTTTGTCTTAAAATATTTTTAAGATCTTTAAATGAACTTACATTATTAAATACTTCTGGTTCGAGAACAAAATCAAAATTCTTGTAAATAAGTGAGATTATAGATATCAACACAACAGAGTCCCATTCTCCATTGTTGAGAAGTAAACTATCAGTGAGTTGCTCTTGATTGATTTCTAAAACATCTGCAATTTCTTTATAAAATTCTGACATAGTAGTATCCTAGTGAAGGTGTTTTTCTATTCCTAATTCTTCTAATTTCCTTACAAAATTCTTTTCCATTACGGTATACTGAAACGAAATGCTAGATGGTATTTTATTCTTTTGAATAAAGTTTATTGTCATGGACATTCTGCCATTGCCATCAATTTTTAAGTCTTTATTTAATAAGGTACACTCAAGAACAGTGTGAAAAGGATAGATAAACCCTTCAAAATTTGCTTCTAGTTTGTTTAGAAGGTAAATATGGAAAGATGAACTATAAAACTTTTGAGTTACAGCGTTTGCCATTTGTCTAGCTGCTTCAATTAATAGCATGAACTGTAAATGCTGCCCTGTCACATGATCGCTTAGCTCAATACAATCATCATCAATCATTAGTACAGATTTATACTTATCTTTATTGATCGTTGTTGGTGTGGAAATCAGTATGTTTTCTATTTTATGTTTATGCGTTAATTCTTTATCACATTTGACATAATCATCAAAAGTGCTATGAATGAGAGGATGTTGATCATTATTATTTATAATTATATTTTTTATGTTTTCATATTTAGTTAAGCTAACACCTTGCCCTATATAAATGTCAGTAGGTTTAATTTTTGAATGGTTGCTTATAAACTGAGTTGTGGTAAAAATTGCTTTGCTATCTGTAATATTATGAAAAGCATCTCCAACAATGTGAATGGCATATTTCGTTTTCATTCTAATTTTCTCTTATGTGATATTGATGTTTAATAAATTCATGCTGATGAGATCTCCTGAAAATATTTTGAAGCTAATTGTTTTTATTGTAGATACAGGATTTATGATCTATTTTAAAAAAATGTTAGTTTCTATAAAAAATATATGATTCAATGATCTTTTTTATTTTCTCTCCTTCAATTGGCTTATTAAGAACAGTATTCATGCCAGCTACTAAACAATCTTTTTCAACGTCGTTCTTAATATAGGCTGTTAATCCAATGATTGGCGTTTTTATTCCTAGTTGCCGCAATTTATTGGTTACCTTAAAGCCATTTAAATATGGCAGTCCTATATCCATAAGAATAAGATCGTAAAGGCTCTGTCCCATGAGTAAGGCTTTTTCACCGTCTTCAGCCACATCCACTATATAACCGGCATGCTCCAATAACTGTTTATGTGCTCTTATTAAAATTTGATTATCTTCAACTAGAAGAATATGAAGTTTTTTCTCTTGGTATAGCCTTTCTTTATTAATTTTTCTGTTGCACGTTTTATTTATGATCGTATCAATTTTCTTTTCATCTGCTAGGATTTCGCACGCAGACTTAAGAATGTTGCTTAAAAGTTTTTTTTGATTAATCGTTAAAGAGGTTTGATTTAGTAGGTGTCCATTACTGAGTATCTCTGTAAGCGGTGTTAGCAACTTATGGCTAAGCGGGGGGGCCACTCTTGTCCAGGGTGGCTCTAATTTAGTAACGGTTTGCATATTCTTCTCGGTATATAGTCTTTTAGGTTAAAAGGACGCTCACCTTCTTTCTTTTTATCAACCCCTTTAGGCTGATTTCTGGCCTGCCTTCTAGGTTTGTAGTTGCAATTCTACAGGTAAAATTCATATTGTCAACAATTTTTGAATTAAAAAATTCATACTAGTTCTTATACGGTAGTTTATACGGTAGTAAAGTTGTAATATTGTTGACAATATGACCAATATGACATTGCAGTGATATTTATAATGCATATCTCTTATTATCAGCTTTAAGTTCCACCATTTAATTTGAGTTTGTTAATGCATAATGGTACATTGAAAAAAATACCTTAATTCATTAAATGGTCGAACGTTGCTAAGTAATATTCTAAAAAAGCTTTTATTTGAGAAGAGAATGAGGCCTGCAGATTTGGCTCGGGAGCTTGATATTCCGCAGCCAACTGTACATCGTCTTGTTTCAGGCAAGTCTTTAAGACCTCATAGAGAGACTTTAGAGATAATAGCTAACTATTTTGACGTTTCTATTGAGCAGCTGAAAGGCACTGAGCCTTTTCTTACGCGAAGGAAAGTAATTGAAATTCCGCTAGTTGAATGGAAGAACCTGCCTGATTTAGCTAATCCGGAATTTAGAAAAAAGACAATCGTGGCCATGGCCGATCTTTCAGAGAAATGTTTTGCAGTTTTTATGAATGATTCATCGATGGAGCCCCTCTTTTTAAGAAATAGTATTTTAATTTTTGACCCTCACAAAAAACACGGAGATCGATCGTACGTTTTAGCAAAACTAGCCAGCACAGGTATTTATGTATTTAGACAAATTATTGTTGATGCCGAACATCGTTTTCTTAAACCACTTAATCCTGATTTAATCGTTTCGCAAATGCGCTTATTAGATGAAGAAGATCAGATTGCAGGAGTATTAGTAGAGGCACGACAAGTTTATAACGATAATTAACTAGGGAAATGTCAATGGATCAGGTAACACAATTCTTTAAAAAGCTTAGCGAAAAATTTATTGTTATGTTAAAACTACTAGAATGTTCTTATCCGTCCATAAAATACCGTATTTTAGCCATAGAAAAAAATGAAGATGAGGACTATATAGCTCTGATTCAACTGGTTGGTAAGCACCAAACCTTCAAAATGAAGCCTGAAGCTATTTTAGCGGACGATGAATTTACTGACTCTTTTTCGTCGCGAGATATTAGAACTTTAACTTATCTAGGTTATCTAGAGATAAATAGCCCTAAATATAAAATTTTGGCACAAAGGTTATCAGAAAGAGATAAGAAACTTATTTTTGCTATTCAAGAAAAAGGTAATAAAAAACCTATTATTAAGAATGCGGATGAAATTACAGCTGATCCTAATTTTTTAAAATCCCTAAATCCAAAGGACGCACACATGATTGGTTTTACTACTGCTACAGAGCAATCAATTGCTGAAAAGCAAATGAAAGAACAGCTAATAGAAGAAGTTCAGAAAGAGAAGCTACTTAAAAATGTTAAAAAAATAGAAAATTAACTAAAAACTTCATCAAATATATGAATAATTTTCTATACACATGCACTTTTAAACAAATCGCAAGTAAGATAGCCAGGGCTGTTGGTAGTGATCCATACCCGTTTCAATAGACACAAATTTGTTAAACTTATGAAGGTTAATAAAGGAGTGTTTAAAAATGAGCAGAACATCAAGAAAATATACGAAAGAATTTAAACAAGAGGCAGTTAACTTAGCGTTAAAGTCAGCTTGCGTAACTAAGACAGCCCAAAAGCTGGGTATTCTAGCTGCTACGTTGCATACCTGGATTCATACATTAAAAAGTAAATCTAGCCCTGGATTAGTAAATGCTGACAGTGGTAAAGATATGAAGACTTTAATTGAGGAAAATAGACGATTACATAAAGAATTAGCAATTGCCCGGGAGGAAAAAGAAATATTAAAAAAGTCAGCAACATACTTCTCTCAACACTAAAAGTGAAGTAGGTAGTGTTTAGCTAACTGTGTCAGTTTTCTTAAATAGTATTACAAATAGGAGAACTGGCAATGACAAAAAAAATAGATTTTACTACCTTTAATTTTGATTAATTTCAAAAGGAAGCTATGGAAAAACTGAAGTCTGGCCAATCATTAACTGGCAGAGAAGGTGTTTTAACGCCGCTTATTAAGGGGATTCTCGAGGCGGCTTTAGAAGGCGAAATGGATTCTCATTTGCTGAATTGCAAAGCCCAAGAACAAAACAATCGCTGAAATGGTAAATTAACAAAGATAGTAAAAACCGGTACTGGTTCTTTTGAGCTAGAGACTCCTCGTGATCGCGAGAGCAATTTTGAACCCGAAATTGTTCAGAAACGCCAAACCGTTCTCAATGAATCTCTGGACAATAAAGTGTTATCGCTTTATGCGCTTGGGATGAGCACAGAGCACTTAGGTGAAATGTGTATGGGCTTGAGGTCTCTACGGCTAAAATTAGCCTGATTACGGATAAATTACTCCCTGTTTTACCCAGGGGCGTAACCGCCCTTTAGAGGCCGTTTACCCGATTGTTTTTCTCGATGCGATGCATTTTAAAGTGCGAGAGGAAGGCAAGGTCGTTAGCAAAGCATTTTACACGGTTTTAGCCGTCAATAAAGAAGGTAAAAAAGATATTTTGGGATTATATCTTTCTGAAAGTGAAGGTGCTCATTTTTGGCTGGGAGTTCTCAATGATCTGCGAGCTTGCGGTGTAGAAGATATTCTGATTGCTAGCGTGGATTGCTTAAAAGGCTTTCCTGAAGCCGTTGCTCAAGTGTTCCCCAAGGCAGAAATCCAGCTTTGCGTAGTCCACCAAATTCGCAATTCTTTGAAGTACGTCATCAGTAAAGATCAAAAAGCGTTTATGGCAAATTTAAAGCTAGTATACCGAGTGACTAATAAAGAATTAGCGGAGCATCATCTGTTGGAATTGATTGAAAAATGGGATAAAAAATATCCCGCTGTCATGAAATCCTGGCAGGCTAATTGGGATTGTTTATCGCAATATTTTAAATACCCTGAGGAACTTCGCCGTATTATTTATACGACCCACATTGTGGAGGGTTTTCATCGACAAGTGCGTAAATACACGAAGAGCAAAGGTGCTTTTACGAGTGAAAATGCGCTTATTAAATTGATTTACTGTGCCTGCCAAAAAGTGGTAGAAAAGTGGAATCAACCGATGCACAACTGGGCATTAATCATTTCGCAGTTGCAAATTTACTTTGAAGGACGTATAAGTTTAGAACTGAGATAATTTTATGCTGACACAGTTTAATGAATGCTCTCATTCTCCAGGAGAAATTGAAATGAAGTCCGTTATAACCGTTTTTAATCAAATTGTTAAAAGTCATTCCAAAAAAACTGCATTGGTAGATAATAAAATCTCATTGACCTATAGTGAGTTAGATAAATTATCTAATAAAATAGCGAATCTTCTAAAAGCAAAAGGTATAAAGCACCAAGAGCTTGTGGGTATTTCTTTACCTAAATCCTCTGAAGCGATTGCTACGATAATAGCTATATTAAAATTGGGGGCTGTATATGTTCCTATTTCAACAGAAAATAGTCAAAAAAGGTTTCAATATGTTATTGATAACGGGGAAATCAAATTTTTCATTATAGATTCTTCTCGTTCTCTCGTAAGTCTTAAAGACTGTACATTTATTAATCTTGAACAGGCATTAAGGGAAAATCAAAATTTATCAGAAACCTTTGAGAGTCAATCCGATGTAAACCCATCAAATCCAGCCTATGTCATATACACTTCTGGTACAACAGGAGAACCTAAAGGGGTCATTGCCACCCATAGAGGAATCTTAAATTTAGTTTGTGATGTTAACTATGTGAAAGTTACCAGTCAAGATGTGTTTTTGCAATTAAGTCCCTTAGAGTTTGATGGATCTACTTTCGATATATGGGGTGCGCTATTAAATGGTGCAACTTTGATATTGATGCCGCCAGGATGGCCAGAGTTAGAAGTCATTGCTAAAAAGATCAGAGAGAATGAGGTTTCTATTTTATTTGTAACGACTCAATTATTTAACGCCCTTGTTGATTTTAAATTATCAGACCTTTTGAAGGTTGCACAAGTTTATTTTGGCGGTGAATCAGCTTCAACTCCACACATAAAAAAGTTTATGGAAAAAGTGCGAGAAGGAAATAAATTATATAATATTTATGGGCCAACAGAATGCACTACATTTTCAACCTATCATCAGATAAGAGAAGACGATCTTTTTTCTCAAAAAACAGTTCCGATCGGAAAGCCTATTGGAAATAATGTTAAAACAATTGTTCTATCAGGAAAGCTTGAAAAGGTTAAGCCAAACGAAATAGGAGAATTATTTATTGGAGGTTTTGGCGTATCTCCTGGTTATTTAAATGATAAACTAACTTCTGAAAAGAAGTTCATTAAATTGTCGAATTTGTATTAAAGTTTCTATTGCTAAATGATCTAAGTGTGCATGTGTGATAACAACGTAATCAATTTTTTCTGGCAGATCTTTAAAAGAAAATCTATCTGGTTTATCATAACTAATTAAGGGATCAACTAAAATATTTGTTTCATCACACTCTATTAAAAGAGTTGCATGACCAAAATATTTTATTTTCATATCTTGAGAGGGATGAGAAATATTAGCTTTTTTTAATGGAGAGCTGACTGGCTCAAAAATATGCAAGAATGCTTCCCAGCTAATATTTGTAATTTTATCAAATAGTTGTTTTATGTAATCAATCGAACACGGCTCAAATCTTGTGCGAAAAAGTAAATCATAAAATTTATCACTAAAAGGTTTTTTAATGAGTATATCTTTTTCTTCTGAAAATCTAGGTGTACTCAGTACAAAAGGCCGTTCATCAATATTGGCAAATGAAAGTTTCACGGATTGTAACTCTGGCTTATAATATTTACTTTGATATAAAAGCGGCTCAAAAAACCGAAATCCAGGATTGTTATTGATATCATAAAATAATTCAATATAACCTTTTAGCTCAGGAGGAATTTTTTTATAAATTTCTGAAAATGACAAGGCTTCTGTACATTCACTTTCCAACAATGAATTGAGTATTTTTATAGATTTAGCAAGAGAAATTAAATCGTTTGCATCCTCTTTTGTATGCTCTAACAACTCGAAGGCAAGATTTTTATAATCATGCCCTTGAGAGTCCAAAAAAGAACCACCACGCAGACTTGGCGTTTTTGCACCTATTTCATGCTCTTTTTGGAATTTAACATACGACTCAAGAATTGGAAGTCGATGTTCTGTAATTGTCAGCGCTGCTGTCATGGGAGCCACTAAATGACACCAGGCATACC
>Ga0206798_1112_pt1 | contig 16186 bp, 11 predicted proteins | sample Alteio_BWOrgCont_66_FD_152893 | JGI IMG/M metagenome (GOLD analysis project Ga0206798, IMG submission 152893) | Enriched cells from forest soil in Barre Woods Harvard Forest LTER site, Petersham, Massachusetts, United States -... | ecosystem: Environmental > Terrestrial > Soil > Temperate forest >...
GGCCGCGACCACTGGACACCGGCCACGACCGAAGGTCTCCCTTCCTCGCTATCGCAAAATCGGCGCGCCACGGCCTAAGTCGTAACGCGTCGGATGGTGCAGGAGACCTTCGGTCGCGGCCGGTGGCTCGGTCGGAGACCGGCCACAGCGCGCGTGAGGTTGCTCCGTCGCTCGCGCTCCGGGCTGGTCAGGCGGCAAACGCGAAGGGCCGGCAAGTTCCACCCCGTGGGGTGTCTTACCGGCCCTCTGATTGATCGGTCATTGCGGACGACGACAATGCTACTTGATGAACGAGCTTGCCAGCCAGGCTACAGCACCGGCCATCACGGCAAGCAGGACGATGCCGATGGGGCCAATTCGCTGCAGGTACGACTGCGGAGCGTCCGGTGCGTAGTCTGAAGGGGACTGCTCCGGCGCGGGAGTTTCCGCGATGGCCTGAGGCGCGACTGGCGAAGGTTTCGCCGGCGCTTCCGGGCGTGGCCGGGACGTCGCGGGAGGCAGGGTTGCGGCTGGGCGGGGCGGCCTGGCGCCACCAAGCGACGTCGAGTCGACGTCGCCGTTGGACGGCGGCTTTCCCGCTTGCAGTTTCGCGGCTGGCGGGCGCAGCATCTGGCCCGTTGGCCGACGCGCTGGGGATGCGCCACTGCTGAATGCCCGTAGAGCCTCGATCACCTCCGCACACTTAACGTAGCGGTCCGTCGGGCTCTTCTGCATTAGTTTCTCAACGATCGCAACCAGGTCGTCCGGCGTGGTCGGGGCCAGCGATTTGATCGACGTCGGCTCCTTGTGCTGGTGGCACATCATCTTTTCGACCGCCGTGCCATCCGGGAACGGATACTGGCCCGTCAGGCAGTAGTACATGCAGCAGCCGAGACTGTATTGATCGCCGATCGCCGTCAGATTCGTCGGATCCATGATGCTTTCGGGGCTGGCACAATCCAGGCCGCTGTTGACCGAGTTGGCCGTGGACATCGTGTCGACCAGCGACTCGCCTTCCGTTTCGGCCAACAAGCAGCCGATGCCGAAGTCGAGAATCCGAAGCACATTGTCCGGCCCAAGCATCAGGTTCGACGGTTTGAGCAAGCCGTGGAACAACCCCTGTTGGTGAGCCGCGTCGAGGCCTTCCGCCGTTTGGATGGCATAGGCCACCGTTTGCTGAGGCGTCAGTTGCTTGTGCTTGGCTACGATCTTTTCCAGCGTCTCGCCCTCGACCATCGGCCAGGCGAGGTAGTGCATGCCGCCGGACGTGCCCACGTCGACGAAGGGGACCACCGAGGGATTCTGGCACTGCTCGAAAGCGCGAACCTTGCGGCGGGCGATGCGGACGTTCCACATGCTCCGGCGCGGCAGCACCTTGACGGCGTACCATTTCGAGTCGGTTTTGGATTGGGCCTTGTATACGGTGCCCATGCTGCCGGTGCCCAGGGCGTCCATGAGGACGAAAGGCCCGAGCACGAAGCCCTGGGTCTTGCCCTGGAGCAAGCGCTCAGCCTGGAATTCGGTAAGGACCCCTTGCTGGATCAAGAACTCGGCCAGCGCGGGTGGCTCGGCGCCGGGGTTCTTGCCGAGGTACTCCCCGATGACCTGGTCGAGTTGTCCGCGATCGATTAGATTGCTGCGGCGTAGGTCCCAGACAAACCATTCGCAAGCGCCGAGGTCAGTAGTCATCATTGTTGGCGGCATCCTTCGTACTTAGGAGAATAAGCGCGGCCCACAACCCCGCGCTGAGCATCCAACCACCGTGGCGAGGGCACGTAGGTGCAGTTCACGGTTACAGGGGAGGTCCGAAGAGAACAGCTGGCATCGCATTCGCGATTCCCTCTAGCGAAACATGGGATACAAATGCGGACGTGTCAAACTTGGGACTGGCACATCCTTGGGAGCCAAACACGACCGCGCAAACTGGTTTATTGGGGGAAATTGCGGCCATGAGTTCTCTAACAGTCAATGGATTTCGGGAACGGGATACTCGAACCGCGAGTGCGAGTCGGCGATATCGAAATTCCGCCAATCAAAGCGGGGGTCTAGATAATTGTGTTAATTCGGATCGGCATGCGGAGCATGCCCTACAACGCGAGATCGTATGCCATGCCAAGGGTCGATCGCTCATTCGGCCGCCGGAGTTGGCGCATCGGTCGGCCCGTCGTCGCTCTTGGCGAGCTGGGCTCGAACCCAGGGATCCGTTTCGACCAGGCTTACAATATCGGTCGGAGCCGTGACGTAGAAATAAAAGCGGGCGGCCATGGCAAACACGACGATTCCGGCCGCGAAGAACATAGCGTAGATGAAGGTCATAGTGACTTCCTGGAACAGCACGGCCTGGGTCGGCGGCGCTTTTGGAGGCTGGTTGGTCGGCAGCTGCTGGCGGTTGATCACCAGCACGGGCGGCTGGGCCGGCGGCAAGGCCACTGGAGATCGACGCATATTGGGCAAGGACTGAGCCGGAGCTTTCTCTGTCACCGGCGCCTCCTGGCCGTGCAGCGTCTCCACGCAGAGCCCAAGGAGCATTGCCACAGCAAATGCACGCCGCAAGCCGGACATTTTCGCCTTGCTCATGTCGCACCTCAACTTCTGACCCGACACCAACAGCACCACAACTGTAGGTCGTTTTTTGGCGTCGGGCAAGAAGGAGTGTCAATTCTGAGCGGGATGGTACGAGGCCGGCTAGTGCGAAGTAAAAGGAGGCAGATCAGTGAGCGGGGAAAGGAAGAAGGATACGTGACGAGCCGCCGGGCTTGTGGCGGGGGGTAACCAGTTACCCTGCGGCCCGGCGGGGATAAACTCTTTTCGTTCGCCGCGGCATCGCTTCGGCCATGCGTCCCACTGGTTTGGGCTCGCTACTCGGTGACCCAGCGCCTACTTCCCCTCTTTTTCCTTGTCGGCTTCGGCGGCCTTTACCAGCTTCTCGACGGCGGCGTCGAGTTCCTTTTCACCAGAATCGCCCTTCCATTTACCTCGGATGATGCCACGGTGGTCGATGAGGTAAACCGTCGGCCAGGAGCGAACGTTCCATTCGTTGGCAAGACCGAAGCTGCCGTTACGGAACGATCTCCATTTAATCCCGGTTTTTTCGATGGCAGCGTGCACGGCGGCAGAATTGTCAATCACCTTGCCGTCCGCAGTGGTCACCTTGGCGTTTTCGTCGGGCAATATATCGCCATTGACGCCGACGATTGCGAAGGGCTTTTCGGCGTTTCGTTCGTAAAGGGCTCGCTCATGGGGCACCATGTTCATACAGGGTTTGCACCAGGTGGCCCAGAACACAACCAAGGTCACCTTGCCTCGTGCCTCGGAGAGCTTCATCGGCTTGCCGTCGATATCCTTTCCGGTAGCTTCTGGAACTTCCTTGCCGATGCTAAGGCGGCGGATCTCGAAAAGAAGCCTGCCGGCAGTATCTGCCAGGGTTCCGCTGCCGTAGCCGCCAAGGTCCTTAGCTGTCGAGTCGCTCTGCACGGACTCCGCCACCTTTTCGGCTTCCTTGGACTTGCCCTCGGCATACAGGTTGTCGGCCAGGTGGTAGTTGGCCCAAACGCGGATCTTGGCGTGCGGCGTCTGAGCTGCGATAGCCCTGAGAAAATCCACCGGCGCCGACGAGCGCCGCAACAATGGGTCCACTTTCTCGCTGGCGGCGTGATGCTTCACGACGAGCTTGTGCAATTCGGGATCGATGTCGCCTGCCCCAAGGTCGTTGAGGCAGAAAATCAACGCATCAAGCGCAACCGCATCGCTGGGGTCGGCGTCAATCAATTCACGAGCTGGCTTAAGGGTCGTTTTCCTTAACTCCAGCCATTTCGGATACTCGCCATCATCGTTGGGTTTTGTCGTGCCGGCCTGAATAGCTTTTGCTAGCTCATCGTTGGCCTTCTTGAATTCGTCTTGAATCGCCTTGAGACGTTCGGCCCGGGGGGAAGGGGAGGGTTTATCGTCGGACCACAACGGGAAAAGAAAAACATTCGCCAAGATGATGCTCGTCGCCACTCGCGTCATTGGGAAGTTTCTCTTGTGGACAAATAGTTGCCCCAATCATCGCCTCCGCGGCTGAGGCCGTCCAGACGAAAGTTTTGTCCGGGGAAGAGATGACGGCTGTTGCAATCTCCATCAGCACGCCGATAACTCCTCGTCCCGTTTTTGCGGACCACTTCACTCGCCGTGGCAACGGGCTGATGCCACGGCGACGTAGTTGTTGAAAGAGATTACCTGCCAGGTGCCTCTGGTTTTTTATGTTCCCGAAGTTGCTTCAGTGCTTTTTCCAGCTCCTGTTCCGCTCGACGTTGCCCCTCGGCGTTTGGCGATTCCTCCAGCGCTTTCAGGGCTGCTTCGATTGCTTTGGCGACGACTGAGCCATCATCGGTTTCGGGGCTCTGTCCATTGCCCGGCCCTTGCCCCGGCGTCGTGAATCGTGGCTTCTCCAGGTTCGGTTCGGGGCTCGCTCCATTGCCCGGCCTTTGCCCTGGCGTCGTAAATCGTGGCTTCTCCAGGTTCGGTTCGGCGCTCGAAGAATTGGAGTTTTCCTGGCCCGGTTGTGGGTTTGGGGCAGTTCCTTGTCCCGAAGCCGGTTTGGTAAATTGGCCCTTTCCTGATTGGTTGTAGTTCCCTTGACCCGGTCGGAAGAATTGATCTTTGGCCGGCATCTGGGTGCCGCCTTTCGCAGCGGGTGCTCCGTCGTGGCCGGATTGCAATTCCTGGATTTCCTTGAGCAAAACACGCACCGTCGCCCGCAGGTCTGCATTCTCGCGCCGAAGTTCGTCCAGCTCATTTGCCGGCTTGGCAGCCGGAGACGCGGGTTGCCTTGTGACTTGCCCTTGTCCATAGTCCTGCGCCCGGGCCTGTTCGCCTGGTCGGCAAACGAAGCCTGCCGCTCCGAGTGCGGCCATCACCATGAACGCTCCGACAGCCAAGCGTAGTTTTTGCATCAACATGGCCTGCATTACCCCTTTCATAAGGAAGACGGCGGACGTCGGCGCCGCCGCCAGATGCCCGGCCGCGACCAACGCCGCCAGCCGAGCCGTGGAATTCACCAGCGCCGTCGGCACGGGCGCCGACGCCGCTTCCGCCGCCATCAATCCCGCGAACGCCGCCGCCGAGAGCGTCACGCCGCGGGCCGAAAGTCGCCGAGCCAGCAACTTCCGTGCACGGTCCAACCTGCTCGCCAACGTGCCCGTTGGCACACCCAGGAGCCGGGCCGCTTCTTGTCGAGGCCGCCCTTCCAGGTCGCACAGGACGATGGCTGTCCGGTGCACCGTTGAAAGTCGATTCAGCTCGCAATCGAGTACCGGCTTCCAGTCCATCGCGCCGGCGGGCGCGACTTCTGAATGCGGCATGTCCATGACCGGCCTCTCTCGGGCCCGCCGACGGGCGTTGATGGCGGCGGCCTCCAACGCGGTGCGATACGCCACTCCGTACAACCAGCAGCCGACGGACTCGCCCTTGACCACTGACCCCGCCTTGCGGGCCAGGACTAAAAATGTTGCCTGAAAAGCGTCTTCAGCGTCGTGTACATGCCGCAGCAGCCGCCGGCACACGCCGAGCACCATGGGTCCATGCCGCCTCACCAGCGACGCGAACGAATCCTCGTCACGGCTGGCGACTAACCGCGCCAGCAGTTGGCCGTCGGTCAAGCCGCCGCCCGCGTGCTGAAGTTGTTCGAGTACCTTGGGAAAGCTGGTCGTCATTGCATCGCCCGTGATTGCATTGGCCGTTATGCATGGCCCGGGGGGCCTCACCAGTGTAGTGGTTCAGTTTAGGGTAACGAGTCCCTGTTTTTGGGTGAAAATCTGCTTCGAGCACTTGCTTGCGCTGCGTGCTCAGAGACGTGTTGGTTGACATCCGTGACCATTGCCCGATAATACGGCATTCACACCGTATGCCCTACCGCTCCATGGTTTTCTTGATGAACTTGGGTGGCAAGGACAATACCGACGTGGCGGCCGTCACCTGGAGGCTGGACGTTGAACACGACCCCCAATTGCTTGGGCACCCTTCACTCAACACATGCCTGATCGTGCTCCTGACGGCTAGTTTGGTGTTTACATTGATAGGGGCCATTCTTTGCAATCGCCGCGAATTCTATGTAAAGACGCCGGAAGGGAATTAGCGCCGCCGGCCTGCATTCTCATTGCGTCGAAAAAAAATGAACGAGCGGCGGGGTTTATCCCCGCCGGGACAAGCCCTGCGACTCGTCAATTCTCAGGAATCAGGACGGATATTCTTGGGCGCCAGATCCCTGCTGCCAAACGGCCACTGGCTGGTGCGCCACGTCCATAACAGGAATACAGCAACGCCGACAAGCAACGTTGTCAGTCCGACGGCAACGAAGAAATTGCCTGCCGACCAGTAGAGGTACAGCCACCCGAGCAATGCGATGCCGCAAGGCACTGGATAAAGGAAAATCCGAAAGGGACGCGGCCGCTCGGGCTGCAATCGCCGCAGCAAAACCACGCCGACGATTTGGCCGATGAACTGTTCAAGGATTCGAGTCGCGATGAGCGCACTGATGACGTCTCCAAGGTCGAAAAGAGTCCAAAAAAGCGAGAGGGCTGCAACGAGCAGCAATGCAATGTGCGGAATGTGGTGGCGCGGATGGAGAGTCCCGAAAACAGAAAAGAAATGGCCGTGCCGCGCCGCCGCGTAGGGGATGCGCGAATATCCCAACAATCCTGCGAACGCGGAGCCGAAACAACTCCAGATGAGGAACGCCGTCACCACCACAGCGGCCCAGTCGCCGTGAACCCTGCGCATAAACTCCGCCGGCAGGTTGTAGTTTCCAGCGGCGTCCTTGTCTGGTGGTAAATCATGCCACGAAACGACTCCTAGTAGTGCTAGGTGGACGCATACAAACAGCACGGCCACGAGCAACGCGCTCAGTAGAATGGAACGAGGTATGGTGCGACCGGGGTCGCGGACTTCCGCGCCGATGTAGCAAACGTTGTAATATCCGAGATAGGAAAACATCGCCAGGACCATCGCATGGCCCAGGTGTTTTTGAAAGTCCAAACCCTCCGTAACGTTGGTTGGCCAGTTCACGGCCGAACCCGAAAAATCAAACGCAACCTGCGGGTCGAATCGGGCGATACCCTCGATCAGGATCCAAACGATCACGGCAAGCACGCCCAGCCAGACCGTCACCATTAGCCACTTGATGCTAGTCAGGCGGCGGTAAAGCAACACCACGATCAACGCTCCGACCGCAACGGCGATGAGCCAGGCGGGGTTTACCGTCATTATCATGTCCGGGTCCTTCCACAACTCCTTCTGCCACGCGTGCTCCCGGTTGAATGCCGCGAACTCTTTGCTAAACCCATTGCTGAAAATGGCAATGGATATGAGGCCAGAGCCGATTTCCAACGGCCCGCTGATTAGAAATTGCCAGATGAACAGGAATGCCATCAACCGTCCCCATCGCCGCGGTCCATAGGCTTCCAGGAGGTACAGATACGAGCCTCCGGAACCGGGGAACATCGCGCCAAGTTCGCTCCAGGTCAGGCCGTCAACCAGCATCAGGGCGCCGGCACCGACCCAGCCCAGAAGGGCATAGGGCCCTGGAATGTCGAGCAACATCAGCGGTATCGTGACGAAGACGCCCGCGCCCACGATCATGCTGACGTTCAAGGCCGTGGCGTGCAAAAGGCCGAAATGCCTTTGCAGCGTCGGCGCCTTGGGATCGTAAGGTATTTCGTCCATACAGGCTGCTCTCGGAGGGCCGCGTGACGGAACAGCAGAATGTAACCGAAGTCTCACGCGGTTGCCATTGCCAGGCGGTGCCTCGCCATTGCGAATTTGCTTGCAGCGTAACCTTGCCGCCCTTACAACCGGGTCAGATTGGGCGGATTAGGTGCGTGGTGACAATCCGGAGCGAATTCTGATGAAACTGCGACACTTCATGGGGCTGTGCCTCTTTATCGTGCTGATCACTGGCATTGGCCAATCGGCGGATCCCAAGGATGACATTCGGGAGTTGAAGCTCCGCGACTGGGAGCCGCGCTCCAAGATGGTCACAAAAACCACCGTGGTCGAGAAACCGCTTTATCCCGTGGTGGACATGCATAACCATCTCGGCGGAGGTAAGGATCGGCTGACGCCCGAAGTCGTGAATCGCTACCTCACCGAGATGAATGAAGCCGGTGTGCAAACCGTGGTCAACCTCGACGGCGGCTGGGGCGACCGCCTCAAGGAAACCTTGGCCGCCCTTGACCAAGCCCACCCCGGTCGGTTTCTGACCTACGCGCTGATCAACTTCGACGGCATCGATGACGAAGATTGGGGGGAACGCGAGGCCAAGCGCCTGGAGGAGGGATTCAAGCTCGGCGCCAAGGGTCTCAAGTTCCACAAGAGCTTCGGACTCCAGTATCGCTACAAGAATGGCAAGCTCATGCAGGTCGACGATCCCAAGCTCGAGCCGGTTTGGGAAATGTGTGCCAAGCACCAACGGCCGGTCCTGATCCACATCGCCGACCCCTCCGCCTTCTTCGACCCGCTCGATCGCTTCAATGAAAGATGGCACGAACTCAATTCCAACCCCGGTTGGCTCTTTTACGGCGACAAGTTCCCCAAACGGCAGGACTTGCTCGACCAATTGCATCGGGTCATCGCCAAGCACCCGAAGACGACATTTATCAACACCCATTTCGGAAATAACGCCGAGGACCTCGCTGACGTGGCCGACAAGCTCGACAAGTACCCCAATATGTTCATCGATATCGACGCCCGCATTTCCGAGCTGGGGCGACAGCCGTATGCGACTCGCAAGTTCTTCCTTAAATACCAGGATCGAATCATGTTCGGCACGGATACGACGCCCAAACGCGATGCCTATCGCATCTACTATCGCTTCCTGGAAACGGACGACGAGTATTTCGATTGCTCGGCGAGCCATCACCGTCAGGGATTCTGGAACATCTATGGCATCTACCTTCCAAAAGACGTGCTCGATAAGGTTTACCGCAAGAACGCCGAGCGGATCCTGTACGGTTTGAAGAAAAGCGATAGTCCCGCCGACTCCGCCCCGAAGGAGTTGGCCGTCCTCCCGACGGACGATTTCGAGGTGACGGGAGACGGGTCGGCCAAGGCCTGGAGCAAAGCCAATTGGGAACCGCTCCACCGGCGCGAAGCCGAGGGTCTACCCTACGAAACCCGCATCAAACTCCTCTATTCAACCAAGGGCTTGTACGTCCTGATGGATGCGACCGACAAGAAGATTACCGCAACGATAAAGGAAGACTTTCAGGATCTCTGGACGGAAGACGTCTTCGAGGTCTTTCTTTGGCCCGACGAGCGCGACCCGGTGTACTTCGAGTACGAGATTTCACCGCTCAACGCCGAGTTGCCAATCCTGGTCCCCAATATGGAGGGGAAATTCCTGGGTTGGCGTCCGTGGCATTACGACGGCGGGCGGAAAATCCGCAAGGCAACGTCAACCAACGGTGGCATACCCAAATCCGGCGAAGCAGTCGAAGGATGGAAGGCGGAGGTCTTCATTCCATTTGCACTGTTGAATCCCCTGCGCAATGTGCCGCCCAAGGCCGGAACGCGCTGGCGTGCAAACTTCTACCGCGTGGACTACGACGACGGCAAGAAGACGAGCTGGGACTGGGCACGAGTCGGTAACGACTTTCACGAATACAAGAAATTTGGCACGCTGGTGTTCAAATAATGCTAGGAGACGTGATCCAGGACCTCCCTGACTTTGCGTGCGAGTGTACCAGGACTAAACGGTTTCTGCAGGAACTGGGGTTCTCCATTGAGAATGCCGTGCCTGAGGAGTGCGTGGTCGGTATAGCCTGAAAGGAACAACACCATCATCGTTGGCCGGAGAGCGGTCAATCGATTGGCCAGCTCCGACCCGCTTAATCGCGGCATTACCACGTCGCTGACCAGAATGTCGATTTCCGCGCGGTGCCGTGCCGCGACATCGAGAGCTTGCTCTCCGCCGCTGGCTTCCGGGACCATGTCCCGCCAATAGCTAGCATTTAGCCGCAAGCAATTCGTGATTGGTCTAAAACGATCTCACTTCCGTGCCTTGTGTTTGTCGCGCTGTCAGGCCTATGGTGCCGCGCAAATACGCTGACACAAAAAGAAAGCTATGTTTCAAGGGGCTTGACACGAAAGGTCTCTTCTCATGCCTCGAATTCTGGGTGCGCTGACTTCGTGAACAATCCGGGTCTTCATCATGAATCGCATCCGCACATTGCTTGCGTTGTGCGGCCAGTAGTCGGCATTTTATTGCGGGGCCCTTGAGAAACTGTTCCAGGAGAGTGCGGCATGAAAATCTTGATTGCCGATGATGATGACGTATCCCGCCTCGTCTTGGAAACCATGCTAATCAAGAGGGGGCACGAGGTCGTGTCCACTGCGGACGGCAATGAAGCCTGGCACGCCTTGCAGCAAAAGGATTGCCCGCGCCTCGCAATCCTGGACTGGGTCATGCCGGACGTGGACGGATTGGAGATCTGCCGCCGCGCCCGGAAAGACCCGAGACTGAAAGGCATGTACATGCTTATGCTCACGTCTCGGGGTAGCAAAGCACACATCCTCGAAGGCCTACGCGGTGGAGTCAATGACTTTGTGACGAAGCCTTTCGATCACGAAGAACTGGAAGCACGGGTCAACGTTGGCGTGCAGGTCGTGCAGCTGCAAACTGAGCTTGCAGTAAGGGTGCGTGAACTCGAAGACGCCCTTGAGCAAGTGAAACGACTCGAAGGCCTGCTTCCTATTTGCTGTTACTGCAAAAAGGTGCGCGACGACCAGAACTACTGGCAACAGGTGGAAACATACTTCTTGGACCATTCGGATGTTCGCTTTAGTCACGACATCTGTCCAGCTTGCCTGGAACGCGAAATGAAACAGCTGCAATAAGAGGAATGCGCGGCATGCTCCGCATGCCGTACGTAGGGCATGCTCCGCATGCCGTGCCGAATTGGCACGACTTCTAAGCACACTCTGAGTCGTCTAAAGGCCTGCACTTTGAATTCCACTTAATGCGACGCCTTACACTTCATGCCGCCCTGCAAAAATCAGCTTCGAAGTACGATGGATGTCACCAAGATGACAGCCGTCCTCGATCTTGGGCAACACAAACGTTCACGAGCCATTAAGCCGTGGCAAAATTTTCCTGGAACTTGCCCAACTAAATGCCCGTCAAAATTTGCATCTGTCGAATTCCTGTCCTACTTTACCCTAGACACGCAATCCACCCGGCACCTACACGCCGGTCACGGGTTTATTCGGCAGGCTGGTCCCACGATCCCTATTCAGCGAAGGACTCCCCATGCCACAGCTTATTGGCGGGGCCGTACGCCCCGCGCAATCGCCCCTCGAAACTTATCTCCGCGAGATCAACGAAACCCAGTTGCTGAACGCGGCTGAGGAGAAGGCCCTCGCTTACCGCATCGAAGACGGCGACACGGAGGCGCGCGATCACCTCGTTCGCGCCAACCTGCGTCTCGTGGTCAACATTGCTCGGAACTACCCCGGCAACGGGCTAAGCCTGCCAGACCTGATCGCCGAGGGCAACCTTGGACTGCTCAGGGCGGTCGAGGGCTTCGACCCGTCCATGAACACGCGCTTTAGCACGTATGCCAGTTATTGGATCAAGCAGTCAATCAAGCGGGCGCTGATCAACACCGGCCATACGATCCGGGTGCCGGCGTACATGGCCGAGCTGATGACGAAGTGGCGGCGTGCCAGCGCCAAGCTGACGGATGAACTGGGCCGACCCCCGACACAAGAAGAAGTCGCCCGGAGTTTATGCCTTTCAAAAAAGAAGGTGAACATCCTGAAAAAGGCCCTCCGGGTCTACAACGCTGGGCCGCTGGGCGAGCAGCCGGACTCGGGGCTGTCCTTAGACGACATGTTGGTTGACGGCCACGCGCACGCGCCTGAGGCCGGTCTAACCGGGATGGACGACCTCAAGCAGGTTTTGGACCTGCTGGAAAAGATGGACCCGCGTGAAGCAGCCGTTCTCAGGCTGCGTTTCGGCCTCGACGAAGAGGAGCCCAAGACTCTCAAGGAAATCGGCGAGCGCCTCGGCCTGACCCGCGAGCGCGTCCGCCAAATTGAACGCGAGGCCCTGGCCAAGCTGCGCGAACAGATGGAAGCCGCCTGAAAGAGTTCGGAACAAACCAACGAGCGGCGGGGTTCATCCCCGCCGTTTTGATTTCACTCCGCCGGGATAAACCGGATAAACCCGGCGGCGCATCGCCTGGCAATTCTTATTTGCTCACCATACCTTCGCGGAAAATACATTTCCATTTGTTGATGGAATTGCGATAATCCCAGTAGCAGGATGCCGGTTGTCGGATTCAACCACGGACGTGCCGGACCTGCCCGCGAACGGTCTTCGCGTGCAATGAACAGGAAACCCAACCCTGTCTGCCGGTGCCGGGCCTCGATGCGACGGCTATATTGATTCGCGTGCTTTCTTGGCCCACCGGGCCGGGGTCGGCTTTATCTCTTGTGCCCACCCCGGCCGGTTCTGTTTCCACACCTTCAGGACGAGCGGCGGGGTTTATCCCGGCGGGGGATAAACCCCGCCGCTCGATCATCATTTTTCCAAATGACATCAAGGCTTCGGCAGCACCTCGAACTTGATGTCCTTGAAGCGCACCTCCATCGGCCCGCCTGAGTGGATTTGCAACCCAAAGATGCCACGGCGTGAAATCTTGGCGTCATCAATGTCGATACACAATTCGCCGTTGATAAACGTCTTCACATGACTGCCCTCGGCGATGATCACGTACTCGTTCCAGTCGTCTACCTTGACTACCTTTTCGCCGGCCTTGTTGTCTGACAGCACGCCGCGGCCGCTCTCTTCGTAAAGCTTGCCCCACCAACCCTGGCCCACGTCGGCCTGCGGTCCCTTCATTTCACCATCCGGCAAAGCGTCGCTGCGGAACTGGACACCGCTGTTTTCCTTGTTCGGTACCAGCTTCACCTTGATCGTCAGTTTGAAATCCTCGGCCACCATCTGGCTTTTGAGGAAAGTGTTTTTGCTGATACCGGGACTCTTACCAACGATCTCGCCGTCCTTGACGGACCAAAGTTTCGGGTCACCGTCCCAGCCCGTGAGGTCCTTGCCGTTGAAGAAGTCCTTGGCGTTATCCGGCGTCGCGAGGATTTGCGTCTGGCCCGGATTGCGCAAGTAAGCAATGAGTGCCCGTACGTCGGTTTCGCTGAGCGGCTTGAGGAGATCGTCGGGCATCATCGAAACGTCGCTGGTCTTGCGTGTATCGATCTCCTTGACCGGAACCGTGAGCGTTTCATTCGCGGTGACGACCGTAAGCGCGGTGGGCGTCTCGCCGCGAACGATGCCGGTGATGTTGCGACCGCTCTTCAGCTCGATGACCGTCGCCTTGTAATCGTTGGGGATGACGGCGCTCGGGTCGAGCACATTTTCGAGCAGGTAATCGAGATTGCCGCGGTTGGAGCCGGTGATGTCCGGCCCGACCTTGCCGCCGACACCATAAAGCGTGTGGCACTGCATACACGTCTTAGCGAACAGGGCCCGACCGAGCGCCAGGTCCGGCGGCGGGGCTGGAGCATTGATCTTGCCCTTCCAGTCGCGGATCAATTTGGCCCGGTCAGCCGGCGTGGTGCGTACTATCCCCCACACCTCGGCAATGCGCGTGTCGAGTTCTTTGTTTTTCAGGTTGCGCAAATTTCGGATGATCTCGGCCGGCACGTCATTGGCCGCGACCTTCTTCGCGGCGAGCGCGTCCATAAGTGCCTTGCCATAGGTTGCGCGTGCGGCCAACGTGTTCAGCGCGTCGCGCTTTTCTTCGGCGTTGAGCGAACCAAAAACGGCGAGAATCACGTCCGGTGTCTTCGGGTCGTCATAGGTTGCCAGAGCGCGGATGGCGGGTCCGCGCATGCCTGTGTCGGTTACCAGTGGCTGCAGAATGGGCGCCAGTTCCTTGTCGCGCACATCCAGTAGCGCGGTTAATGCTGCTTGCCGCGAGGCCAAACTGGATTTGGAGGAAGCCAACTCTTCACGCATGAATTTCATGGCCTTCTCGTCGCCAAACACCACGCCTACCACATTTGCCAGGGACCGCATTTCCGTATCGGCGGATGTCAACCACTTTTGATTCGCAACGAGCGCATCCCATCCCTTTGGAGTTGCCTGGTGCCCTCGCCCCTTGAAGCCAAGAAGCATGTTCCGGAGGATCAGTTTCTGATCGTCCCCGTCCTTGGTCGCCAACTCCGACGCCAGTATGTCCAGGGCCGGGGGAAACTCCAGCGACGCAAACCGTCTCACGGCAAACTCGCGCAGTAGCGGCATTGGCGATCTGGAAAACAGCCACTGCTTGACTCTTTCTGGCCTAGCCATAAACTCGAAGTCTCTCAGCCGGGCGATGCGAGCCTCGGCCACGTACCAGTACATCAACGGCAAAATCGCGTCCTTCGCGTCCTCTTTCCACGTTTGGCTTAAACGGACGCTGCCCATGATTGGATCGACCATTTCGGGGTGTGGACACTCCGGGAATGTAAGGTATCGTTGCAAGGCCGCCGCCTGGTACAAACGAACCACCGGCGATGGATCCGATTGGGCAAAGCCCAATAGCAGGACTTCATTGGCCAGATTTTGAATGTCTTCTGCGAGAAACTGCACCATCCAAGCGCGAACATATTCGTCTTTGTCCCGAAGAGCCTTCGGCGTTGCTCCGTTAACACTTATTAATCCGTAAGCTTCTTCTTGATAACCCGTCGCATGCATCGCCCATAATCCCCGTAGCCGGGCATTCCCGTCCATGTGCTCGAACGCCAGTTTTGCCAACGACTTGTTAGTCTCGGCTTCGAGCTTCTTGTTCGCCGCGCGTTCCTGCAACAGTCGCAGCGCATGCCGCACATACCACTGGTTCTTGTTTTCCAGCAGCTCCACCAACTCCTTGTCGCTCTTCTTCGCCAGATCCAGGCCCACCACCGGCTTGGTACCCCGATAGCTGATCTTGTAAATGCGGCCGTTCGTGCGATCCCAGACATCCACATTTCCGGTGTGGCACGCCTGCTTGTCGTACCAGTCGATCAGGTAGACGTTGCCGTCGGGACCGTATTTCAGGTTGATGAAGCGCGCCCAGGCATCGTTGGCCAGCAAAAAGTCCTTACCGTGCGAGGCCACGAAGCTGGATCCCTTCGGCTTCAGGATGTCCATGTTGATGCGATGGCCGTGCACATTGCCCATGAACATCTGCCCGTTGTACTCCTCCGGCCAGGCACCGCCCTGGTAAAGCATCAGACCGCAGTGGGCATGGCCGCCGCCCTTGCTGCCCGAGCTGCCGTTGGCCGCCCACTGGTCTTTACCCTCCCAGTGCAAATGATCCGCGATCGTCTTGATGTCGTCGTAAGTGTAAGGATTGAAATGATCGTTCGCTTGCCGGTCGTAACGCCCTCCCTGCACGATGTGAAATGCGTGTGGAATGACGCACGCCGTCACGAACAACTGGCCATGCTTGTCGAAATCGAGGCCCCAGGGGTTGCTGGTGCCGTGAGCGAAGACTTCGAAGATGTGTTTGGTCGGATGATAACGCCACACGCCCGCATTGATCGGCGTCCGCTCCTTGGCCGGCGTGCCGGGCTTGCCGACGAGCGAGTGCGTGAAGACGCCATGACAGCCGTAAAGCCAGCCGTCCGGGCCCCAGGTGAACGAATTCAGCGTCTCGTGCGTGTCCTCATAGTGCCAGCCGTCGAGCAGCTTTTGCGCCGGCCCTGCGGGTTTGTCCTCACCCTCCTTGATCGGCACATACAGCAAGTAAGGGGCGGCCCCAATCCAGACGCCGCCGAAGCCGACCTCCAGGCCGCTGACGAGGTTCAGACCCTCCATGAACACGGTCCGCTTGTCGAAATGGCCCGTGCCCTTGCTATCCTCGAATATGACGATGCGATCCTTGGCGTCCTTGTCGTCGCGGCGAACGGGATAGCTGTACGCCTCCGCCACCCATAGCCGGCCGCGGTCGTCTAGACAAAACGCAATCGGCTGCATCACATCCGGCTCGCCGGCAAACAGCGACACCGTGAAGCCTTCGGGGACCGTCATCGCCTCGGCCGCCTTGTCCGGCGGCAAACCGGCGTACTTGTAGACATCCGGGGGAAGTGGAGCGGCCTTGCGCGGCGGAACATCGGGCTTGTCGGTGTGGAAGCGGAAGTCGTCGAAATTGATGTGGCCCCAGCCGCCGGAATGTTTATCCACGAGCCG
>Ga0206798_1120_pt1 | contig 16155 bp, 10 predicted proteins | sample Alteio_BWOrgCont_66_FD_152893 | JGI IMG/M metagenome (GOLD analysis project Ga0206798, IMG submission 152893) | Enriched cells from forest soil in Barre Woods Harvard Forest LTER site, Petersham, Massachusetts, United States -... | ecosystem: Environmental > Terrestrial > Soil > Temperate forest >...
GAGAAGCAAACCACGAAATATTCCGTGCTGATGACTTTGTTCCGGCGGGGTAATGTGGTGTTCGCCAGCTTTCGGAGCCGGAACAGTGGGGATGCGCTCAAAGTCGCGGAAAAACTCCAGGGCGGCGGCCATGCCAATGCCTCCGGTGCCATTCTTCCAAAATCCATCCGCAATATCCCCGAGGCGGTGGATTACCTGCGCCAAATCCTGAATCCGAGACGAGATGTGCCGCTGAACAATCTCGACGCGCTCTTTGCCAGCATTGAAGCGGAAAAAAAGTGACTGCTTAAGGCAGTTGCAAACGGAAGAAGCGGTTCGGAACCTTGTTGGTCACCCCAAAAATGTTGAAAGGGATGCCATTTGTAGTCAACAGCCATCGGTCGGTGACGTTCAACCAAACGGGATTTTGGAGGTTGGTGGCGGCTTGCACGACGAATCCAAAGTTGGTGCCGAGACTCGCCGGATAGGAAAGTGTCACCTGATTGACGGCCAGACCGAGTTGCAGTGCTGGCGGGAAGAGATAGGCGACGCGCAACGCATTGTTGCCGGTATCGCCAACATAGACATTTCCAGACAAATCAACCGCCACACCACCAGGCCCGTTAAATTGCGCCACGATATTGGTTCCATCAATCGGACTACCCCCATTTGACCCGCTGCCGCCGATGGTTAAAGTAAGCCAATTGGTGCCCCCGGCGGGCGAAATTTTACGGATGGCATTGTTATATTCGTCGGCTACATAGACGTTGTCCAAACTATCCACAGCGATGCTGGCAGGGCCGTTATATATCGAGTCAGTGTTGGTACCGTCAGCGAAGCTTTCATTCCCGACCTGGCCGGCAATAGTCGCGGTTACCCAATTTGTGCCTATGGGCAAAATCTCACGGATGACATTATTATTATAATCGGCCACAAATAGTTTGCCTTCGGCATCCGCCGTCACATCGTAAGGAGCGTCAAACTGGGCATTTAGGTTTGTGCCATCTAGATAATAGGGCGAGCCGGCGGTTCCGGCAATCGTAGTTGTAATCCAGTTGGTGCCTGAAGGGTGAATTTGGCGGATGACGTCATTATAGGTATCTGCTACGTAAAGATTGCCCTGGCTATCCAATGCGATGCCATTGGGAGAACTAAATTTCGCAACCTGATTCGTGCCATCTAGATAACCGGAGCCTCCCGGGTTACAGGTCCCCGCAATGGTTGTCACCACCCAATTCGTGCCGATAAGCTGGACCTCGCGAATGGCATTGTTCCCTGAATCGGCAACAAAAAGAGTGCTCGAATTCTGGACGGCAAGACTGAATGAGTTGTAGAATAGTGCTCCGCTGTTCGTCCCATCAGACTGGCCTGACACGTCGGTCGTGCCGGCAATCGTCGTGATTATCCAATTGGTGCCGGAAGGAGTGGCTTTTTCGATGGTACTGTCAGATGTATTTGCAAAAAATACATCCCCCGCCGCATCCACACCCACTCCCTGGGGTCCTCCGGAAACCGTTACATTCTGGGCAATCGTCTGCCAATAGTAATTGGTTTGGGCGGAAACAGAGCGCGGCAGAACAATCGCCAGGGTGAAAAGAATAAAACTGCGCCAGGACAAAATTGACTTGAGGTTCATATGATAAAATCTCCAGCAAACTACCTGCCTGTCTTCGAATGCATTGATATTACCATAAAAACCCTTAAAAACAAAGAATTTTCTGATGGTGTAACATTAAATTTACTTTCCACGTTGCCAATATCGCTACTGCCTTTAAAATCATTTGCTTATGGCTGATCCTAATTCACGCGCCGACGGTCGAGTGGCAAACCAATTGCGTCCGTTGCGCTTTCAAAACCATATCGCACCCCATGCCACCGGCTCGACCCTGATCGAATGGGGCAATACGCGCGTCATTTGCGGAGTCACGGTAGAGGACACGATCCCGCGCTGGATGAAGGAACAAAAAGTTGCCGGCGGCTGGCTGACTGCGGAGTACTCCATGCTCCCCTACTCCACTCTGCAACGCAAACCGCGTGATATTTCGAAAGGGAAATTGGACGGGCGCTCATCGGAGATCCAGCGTTTGATCGGCCGTTCGCTCCGCGCGGCGATCAATCTGGAAAAGATCGGCGAACGCACCATTTGCATCGACTGTGATGTGCTTCAAGCCGATGGCGGGACGCGCACAGCCGCCATCACCGGCGCATTTGTGGCACTGGCTCTGGCGATAAAGAAATTGCTCGACGAAAAAAAATTGGCCGCCAGCCCCCTCTTAAACCCTGTCGCGGCGGTCAGCATCGGCATCGTGGGTGGCGCGCCGTTGCTGGACCTGAATTATACCGAAGACGTGGCCGCCTCCGTGGACATGAACCTAGTGTTGAATTCCGCCGGCGAGTTCATCGAAGTCCAGGGCAGCGGGGAGGAAGCGACCTTTACCGAAAAACAACTGGCTGATCTGCTGGCGCTGGGAAAATCCGGCATCCGTGAATTGCTTGTTGCCCAACAGAAGGCCATCGCGTAAAAATCAGCCGCGGCAGCCCGTCACATGACTCAAGAACTAACCCGATTCCTTTTAATCCGCCACGGCGAAGTCGAAGAAAGCTTTCATAAAATCTTCGGCGGCCGCATCGACATGAATCTTTCGGCACGCGGGCGTGAACAGGCCAAAATGCTCGCGCGCTTTCTTCAAAATAAAAAAGTCGATGCGATTTATGCCAGCCCGATGAAACGCGTCCAACAAACGCTCGCGCCCTTTTTGGCCAACGGCTCGCCAGCCCAGAAAATCCTGGATGATTTGCGCGAGGTCGATTTTGGTGATTGGACCGGCCTGAACTGGGAACAGGTCTGTGAAAAATTCAACCTGTTGACACACGAATGGCTTGACCATATCGAGCGCGGGGTGGCGCCCAACAGTGAAAACGGCCCCCAATTCCGGGCGCGCGTCGAGCCTTGTGTCCGTGACATCATCAAAAATCATCCCGGCCAAACAGTCGCCATTTTCTGCCACGGCGGCGTCATCCGCATGATCTTGTCCATTCTTCTCGACCTGCCGTTGCCCCGGACAAATATGTTCGAAGTGGAGTATGCCAGTATCACACAGATCGCCCTGTATCCACGCCATGCGGAGTTGGAGTTGCAGAACTTCACACCCTGGCGGGACCTGGTCCAGGACAATCACCATTCCCAATGAAGTTGCGGAAACCGCTTTGGAAAATCTCCGTGGCCACAACGACCGAAGCCGAGGATGCGGTCATGGAATTGCTTGGCCGGATTTGTGGCGACAGCGCTTCATCTTATTTTGACATCGAAAAAAAGATCAGTTTTGTCTCGGTCTACTATTCAGGAACGCTTTTAGCCCGCCGGTATTATAGCGAAATCCACGCAGGGCTCGCCGAAATCAAGGGATACGGTTTAAATATTGCCCCCGGACGGATTTCTATTTCCAAAATCCGCCGCGAGGATTGGGCGGAATCCTGGAAGCGGCATTTCAAGCCGGTCGAAATCGGCAAAACCCTGCTGATCAAGCCCAGTTGGAGCCGCAAACGCGCCCGAAAAGGCCAGGCGATGGTGGTTCTTGACCCCGGATTAAGTTTTGGAACCGGCCAGCATCCAACAACGCTGTTTTGCCTTCGTAACATTGCGAGATACAAAACATCAAGTCACCGCACACCGGCTCTGCTGGACATCGGCACGGGATCTGGAATTTTGGCGATTGCCGCGGCAAAACTGGGTTTCGCGCCAGTCTGCGCCGTTGATTTTGATCCGGACGCTGTCCGGATTGCGCGCGTTAACGCGCGCAAGAACCGTGTTCTGAATAAGATCCTAATCACCCGGGGTGATGTTTCCCGGCTTAAAACGAACTCGAAAGAGCGATATGATGTGGTTTGCGGGAACCTGATCTCCAACCTGCTGATCGCCGAACGGAAGAAAATTGTTGCGCAGCTCAATCCCGGCGGACGGTTGATCCTGGCGGGAATTTTGAAAGACGAATTTTCAGAAGTGCAAAAAGCCTATGAACATTGCGGTTTCAAATTGGTTTCTGCCCGGACAAGAAAAGAGTGGCGCTCCGGTTCTTTTTCATTTAAACATTTTTTGAACGGCTAAAAACAATGGACGTCTAACTTATCGTATGTTGGTAAGTAAGGTTATGAAAAAGTTCGAGCAGGCCCATGAATTGGCATTGTTTACGCTTCATTGCCCTGCTGAAAGGAACCGAGCTATGATGAAAACATTGGAAGCCATCAGCGAAGCGATCCGCGACCCCAAACATCCGTTCCGTAAAGCGGAACATCAGCCCAAAAAAGCCCGCAAAAACCGCTACGAGCGCAGGAAAATCAAAGAATTTTTACACATGGCCGATTGGTTGGCCGAAGAATTGGCTTAGGGCCAATTTTTTACAAGGTGCCCAGAAAACGCCAGTCGTTTTGAAGATGATTGGTTATAAAGAGAGAAGTCGTCACTCGTCACACTTGCCGTTCTACTGGCAGTCCGGACAAATCCCAAAAAATTCCAGCTTATGAGTGACGCCCTTGAAGCGGTTTTTGGCGGCGATTTTCTTCTCAATCGTTTCGGGAAAACATTCGTCCACTTCCACCACTTCCGAACATTTGGTGCAAACCAGGTGATGGTGATGGCCGTCATCGTTTTCGCCGATCAGTTCAAACCGGGCCACGCTGTCGCCAAAATCAAAGCGTTTGACCATGCCCATCTTTTCCAACAGGTGCATTGAGCGGTAAATGGTGGCCAGGTCGCATTGCCCCCGCGGCATTCCGGCAAAGATCTCCTTGTTGGTCAAGGGATGGGGATGTTTTCGCAACACTTCCAGGATGGCCGCCCGCGGCCCGGTGACCTTCTTGGATTGCCCTCGCAGACGCCTTTTCAGCCCGGACAATTCCAGTCTTTTATGCGGATGAGAATGTTGTTTGGTCACTGCAAAAAAGTCCCATTAACCACGAGAAATAGCAATTTTTTTTGGTAGTAGTGTAATTTGAAATCAACTTGGGTCAGCTGTTGGGTATTGCACATAGAACAAAAGTGGTCAAAAACAGCCATATTCAGAGATTTAGTCCCCGCAAACTAATCCCTGTCAATGTCAAAAGCCTTGGCGATTATCTCCTATTGAAGCGTATTGAAGCCAATCTTTCCCAGCCGGAATTGGCCCTAAAATTGGCCGTTACCGTGCGAAAGATTAAAGCTTGGGAACATGATAAACTTGTCCCCACAAAAGCCGAATGGCAGGTTTTGGCGACGGTTCTGGCACTAGAATCACAAATGCTTCCAACCATGACTTAATCGCCAGAGTCCAGTGTTGGGTTTTGCACAGATTTAGAATCTGACCTTGATTTGTTTCCTCTTGGGATGCCTCTTTGGGATAATGTTAGTGGTAGTCTTTGAAAAAAGAGTAAGAATTCCATCAGTGGCGGATGTATTTACTTTGATCCCATAATCTTCTTTTTTCCTTGGGCTTTTTTAATGATTTCCGAAAGGTCAATGCCGATACCATCAGCAATCCGCAACATTATTTCCATTGTTGGATTACGAAGTCCACGTTCAATGAGGCTTAACATTGATTCCGACACCCCACACCGTTGTGCCACCGCATAGTTCGACAGTTTGCGGCTTATGCGCTCCTCGCGGAGAAGCCGAATGATTTCCACTCGCAAGGCTTCGTAATGTCGGATTGAAGGCACAGCCAATCATTGCAGAAAATTCCGCTTGACAGATACTTTGCCATAGTCAAGTATCGCGGCGCAGGCAGGTTTTGTTCAGGCTAAGAAACAATCACAAAAAACTATGGCTGATTTAATTCTCAACAAACAGACGCCCCTTTCGGGCGAGGAAGTCATCACCCGTGCGGTGCAATTCTTCTCAACAGCGCAATGGAGGCCGACCACTCAATCCGCGCGAGCGGCCACATTTGAAGGCAGGTTGCCCATTCCGTGGTTTATGATGCTGCTTACCATCCTCGGATATTGCTGCTGCCTCGTTCCCGGCATCATCATGAAAATCATGATTATCAAGAAAATGCGGCGCTTTCAAAATCTTGTTGTGGCCACGACCACCATAACAGGCGGCACGGAAGTCACCGTTACATATCCACCCCATTCCAAAAAGCTTGCCCAGGGGTTTCTTGACGCGCTGCCAAACCTCGCTTGATATGGCGGAAACGGGCGAACAAAATCAGTGGCGGGCCGCGCTGCTCGCCAAACCCAGCGAAAAAAGCTGGTGGACGGCATTTTTCCTTTCGCTCTTTCTTGGCCTCTACGGCATTGATCGCATGTACGTAGGCTTTTTGGGTCTTGGTATTTTGAAATTACTCACGATGGGCGGCATCGGCGTATGGTGGATCGCCGATCTCATTTTTCTTTGTTCCAACAAAATGCGCGATTCTCACGGCAACATCATTCAACGACCGTTCTAACCCAAAACCTGTAACAAAATAATCCTATGAAAAAAGCGACAAATATCATCCTAAGTCTCACATTGATTGTGATTGCTCTCACCGGTTGTGCCACCCATACCGGCAACGTGTATTTTCCTGAACCATCGGCGAATTTCACGCCAAAAGAAACCTATGCCGTCTCGTATGACAAGCTGTGGGATGCGACCTTAAACGCATTGGATGCGAACCGGATTGCTACCGTGAGCGCGGACAAGGTGTCAGGCACAATTCAGACCGATGGAATTGAAGGGCCAAGCGCGACGGTCGGATATTTTCTTGCCAGTCAAAGCACCCGGTATGAATACAATATCTCCCTGCGAAATCAATCCGATGGCAACGTGAAACTGAATATTTTCTGCAAAATCGAAGATACCGTTTCAAACGGGCAAGGAAGCACGCAATGGCATGACGTGACGAGCCAAAATGCCGACCGCGCGAAAAAGCTAGAAACTTGGCTTTACGAGCAAATCGAAAAGGAAATCCAGTAAGACGCTCATGCTTACCCGACGGGTCATATCATCAGCAGTCCATGAGAATTCAGCGGACATTAAATGTCTCTGACGAGGATGCGGACGCGAGTGCCAAGGGCCTTTGCGATGCGCCGCAATGCAATCAATGAAACATGTTCCTCGCCTCTTTCCACCCTGCCAATGTAATTGGGATGAAGATCGGCTTTTTCGGAAAGGCGCTCCTGGCTCAAATGCCGACGCAGCCGCTGTTTGCGGATCGCCGCGCCGAGAGCAATACGATAATCAGGCACAGCCTAACACGAAAGCAGACTTTGCCTGATAGCACTACACCGCTAAACGGATAGTTGATATTTTTTGATTTCACTTGACGCAAAACGAAAAAGTGTTAAAAACAAACCAACAGGCAGATTGGTCAGTGGAAAACGTGGAAAAATCTATGAAAGCAACCAATTGTGGAACGGGGCTTTATCACCCTATTGTTAGTATCACCCGCGCGTTTATCGCTGCGGGTTTTTTATTTGGCATCGGCGTTTTGGCGCAAAGCACGCCGCCAATCCTGACGATAGCACCCACCGGGACCAACCAGCTTTCGATTACAGTGACAAACGCCGTTTCGGGTGCCGGAAGTTATGAAGTATGGACGACGCCTGTTTTAAATAATACAGCGGATTACCCGTGGACGGGCGCGGCAATGGGAACCACCGGCCAGACGAATTTTATCTTGAACATTCCGCCATACCCGATGGGGTTTTATGAGGTAATTCTGGACACCAACACGCCGCCATTATGGGAGGCCGCCAATCCGAACAATCCTTCTGCGGGCATCCTGACCATTTGGATAGACAGTCCAACCAACGGCGCAACGCTCAACTAACAACCAAGGGGGAAAATCAGCATGAGAACAACCAAAGTATTGTGCGGGCTGCTCTTGCTCGCTACAGCCACATTCACACTTAAAGCCGGGAACACCAACGGCGGCGTGAATTTCATCGCGGGGTACGGCCAAACACCATTGCGCTTTGAGCCAAACCTGGGCCAGGCCGATTCGCAGGCCCGGTATCTCTCTCGCGGGAACGGCTACACCATGTATTTTCTGCCGAGGCAAATTGCGCTTGCACTGGACGTTGATACCAACAGCCAGACCGGGCCGCGTACTATCGGCAAACATGCCGCGCGTAAATTCGGTTTGGTTTATGTCCAGATGGAAGGAGCCAACCCAAACGCGGCGATTTCGGGTGAGGAAACCTTGCCGGAGAAGGTCAATTATTTCATCGGCAACGATTCGTCCAAATGGCACACGGGGATTTCAGCCTTTGGGCGTGTGCATTATCAGAATGTTTATCCGGGCGTGGACTTGGAATTTTATGGCAACCAGAGCCATTTGGAATATGACTTCATGATTGCATCTAATGCAAACCCTTCGGTAATCCATTTGAAACTGGAAGGGGCAGACCAAGTGACGATTGAATCTGACGGTGATCTGGCGTTTTCAGTCCAAGGCCGGGCAACCCGTTTTGGGAGACCGGCAATCTATCAAACCATCAACGGTGTCCGGCATGACATTTCCGGTGGCTGGCAGCTTCACGGAAATGAGGCAAGCATTGAAGTGGGGCAATACGACGAAAACCTGCCTCTGGTGATTGACCCGGTGTTAAGTTATTCATCGTTCATCGGTGGAACATCGGAGACCTACGGCTGGGGCGTGACGGCGGATTTGGCTGGCGACGCATATGTCTGCGGCCAGACCTTTTCCCTGTTGACCAACATCGTCACCGTGGGAGCATTTCAGACCAATTATATGTCGGGTGGCACCTTCGCCGGTGATGCTTTCATTGCCAAGATCGGTCCGGCGGGAACCAACGCGGTATTCATAACCTATTTGGGAGGAAACGGAGATAATCAGGCTGCTGGAATTGCCGCGGATTCGGCGGGGAATACCTATATCACGGGTACTACAGCGACAGGGAATTTCCCTGTGAAAAACGCACTTTTTAGCACCCCTCCTAACACCCTCTGGTATTCAGATTATGGCGAATACGGCAATAATGCGTTTTTGACGGAACTAAATACTAACGGTTCACAATTGGTGTTTTCGACCTATTTTGGAGGCACAGGATTCGTTAATACCGGAGCTTTTGGCATCGCCCTGGACGCGCAAAACAACATTTATATTGGTGGTTATTCGCAGGGATACACTGGCAACTACCTTTGGACCACTAACGCCCTTCAAAAAACCGTCAATTACACTTCCTATCACGGCTTTGTGGCCAAATTCACAACCAACGGCACTTCGATTGCCTATTCAACCTACTTTGCCGGCAGTGCCATTGATGGTGTTGAAAGTGTCCAGGTGGACAGCATGGGTAACCTATATGCCGCCGGCCTCACATCTTCTACGGATATTCCCATCACCAATGCGATGCAGTCAACCTATGGAGGAGGCTCATACAATGCCTTTGCCTTCAAACTTGGCCCGACCGGAACCAACCTTATCTATTCCACATTCATCGGTGGAAACGTTGAAGATTTAGGATATGGCATCGGGGTGGACACCAACCAAAACGCCTATGTGGTCGGCCAGACGTTCTCGGCAAACTTTCCGCTAACCAACGCGCTGCAAACCCAATTGAACGGCAATGGGAGCACAAGCGCATCAGACGCTTTTCTGACCAAACTGTCCTCATCCGGCCAGTTGCTTTATTCCAGTTTTTTAGGCGGATCAAACACCGACTTGGCTTATGGCGTTGCCGTTCAACCTGACGGCGAGGCAGTAATCGTGGGGCAAACTGGCTCGATTAATTTTGCGCCCTATTACAACTACGGCAGTATAAATTCTGGCAATCTGGATGGTTTCGTCGCCAAGTTGAGCGCGAATGGCCAGACCTTGGAGAACTTCGCTTATTTGGGCGGCACCAACACGGATTGCGCCACGGGAGTTGCGATTGACAGCCAGGACAATGCCTATGTCGTGGGTTATACTGCGTCGCCCAATTTTCCAATCACACTGACCAATGTGGTTGACCCGACGTTCACCGGCTCAACGGATGCCTTCATCGTCAAACTGTATTTCGAGCCGAACCAGTTGGGTACGGAGATTGACACGACCTGGCAACCCAGCAATTCAATCGCCGCCCTTGGCCCGCCCGCCGCGCTGGCGACTTCCAACAACTGGCCGGGCATTAGCCAGCTTGCCAGCGTCAGCAGCAACGGTGTTACCAGTCTGGTCACCACCCGATTGCAGCGTGGAGCCAGTTATGACCCGACCTTCACGTCATTCATCATTCCCTTGAACCAACAGACCGGATTCAGGCTGGATGATTTCGGAAACAACTCGGAAAATTTCAGTGGCACGTTTCCATGGTTCACGCGATTGCAATGCGATACGCGCACGCACATCAGCCTGGTATCATCCACGAATGTTTCAGGCATCTCGACCAACTACTATGGTTACATCACGAATTTTGATAATCCGATTGCCGCCTTTGGCGCGACGGCGGGCCAGTCCACGTTGTACGCCGGCCAGCCGTATCAATTTGGCATCTATTGCGGGGCGCAATATGAGAGCAGCAATACTGATGGAACGGTGTTCCAGTCGCCCTTGCGGATTTTGGTCTATAACCTGACCAATTTTGTGGCCGGGCAGACCAATCTGGTTGCGGCCTTTGCCACCAATTATATCACCATCCCGCGCCGGACAATCGCGACGGATTCAACCAACTGGTATCAGTTCTCGACCAATGGCTTCTCCGTGACGATCAATACGAACGGTTTGCAAACCACCGTTCAGCTTGTCATGGAAAACGGCGGCGCATGGGGAGTGGTTCCGAAATTTACCAATGCCCAAAGTGGAGCCTATATTATCACCGCCCAATGCACGACCAACCTGGGCTATGGCTATGTGTTGGAAGGGGTCGGCGTCGTGCCGGTGAACACTAACCTGTATCCAATGGTGACCAATTCGACCGGCGTGGCATGGGATCGGTTGTTCAGCATGGATTTTCAGACGCGCCCGCCGTGGCGTTCGATTTTCATTGATGAGCCGCAGTTCAATGGCACACCCATGCCCTCGTTCTATCAGGGCGCTTCCCCATGGGAGCTGACCAATCTGGACGCCGTGATTACGAACTCCATTCCACTTGTCGGCAGCATTTACACCAATGTGGATGACAGTCCCGAACTGCGGAACAGTCCCATTCTGAATCAACTCGTCGCCAACTTGAACGATGACCCCGTTGCGCTGGCCAATTACGTCATCAACAACATTCAACTCTCCGATGCGCTGGCCTACAATCCCAACACCGGGCAGGCATCAGCCCCGGAGGTCAACGCGGGCGGCGTCAATCGCAGCGCCCAAGCGGTATATCTCGAAGGCGAAGGCTCGCCGGTGGAACAATGCGCGCTTCTGGTTTATTTGCTCCGTCAGGCCGGTTATCCGGCGGCCTATGTATTTCCGACCAACAACAATGTGCAGATGCTGGACACGCGGTTGAGTACCCTATTAAGAATGCAGCTTCATGGCGCGGTGAACCAATATGGCCAGCTTTACACGACCAACACGCTCATCACGGTCAATTATCCGTGGGTGGTCACGACCATCAGCAACCAGACCGTTCACATCTTCCCCTGGCTCAAAGATACGCAGATCAGCGAGGGATTGGATCTGTATGACTACATGCCGACAAATTACAACAGTGGGTTCAAGTGGTTGCAGCGGTATTTGTATGGCGACACCAACATCCTGAATTTGAGCGCGGAGAGCGACGCGCCCAGCGTCCTGTTCCCGCTGTTTGTGAACGAGCAATTGCTGGCCAACGCGCCGGGGATTTCTTTGGACGACATTGGTATCAACGAATATAACCGGCAAGATTATTATTCAAGCTGGCAGCAGTTCCCGACACCCACGCTGGTCAACAATCCCACGCAGGTGGTTTGCGTGGATACGCTGACTTCACCGGGTATCACCAACATTTCGCCGGGGCTGACCAACTTCTTTGACACGGTGACGCTGACCGTTTACAGCCAGAACAATCCGACCAATCAAATGGTGGTCGGTCCGCTGCGGATGTCTGACCTGCATAACCGCGAATTGTTCGCCTCCACCAATAGCGCGGGCAACTTGATGCTCTGGCTGGCCCCTTATATCGTGGGCAACACTAATCAGGGAACGTTCACTGACACGACCCTGACCAATATCGAAGTGGCCACGCTGACTTTGGGGACCAACGACACGAGTTTTGAAATTTACATGACCCATTATCGGCATCAGGCGATCAATTTTTCGCCCACGAACCAGTATTTGGGTGTGTCGGAAGCGTTGCAGTTCAGCACGCCGCCGCGGCCTTTCAATTTAACGGACATCGCTGCTATCTGTTTCAACGTCGGACAGGTCACACCGGCGATGATGAATGTCAACGCGCAGGAGTATCAGCAGATGACCTATCAATGGTCACTCAATACCAACACCATTCCCGCCGTCCAAAATTATCAGGGACTGGCAGCCTACATGATGGGCGAGGATTATTATTCCCATGTCAGCTCGTTTCTCCCTGAATGCGAACAACTGCATAAAGTTCAGGTGGTGTCATGGTTTGCCGAAGGAATCTGCCGCCTGACGCCGGTGGATTTGGGCGCGCAAGCGTTCATGCGGCCCAGCATGGATATGTTCTACAGTGAAATGGCCCACGCGGGCAATGGCACCAGCCAACCCAATTCCGGGAATGATACGCTCGCTGGTACGGATGATTTTTCCTCCATCATGGATGGTGAGATTGCGGCACAGGAGCACGGCACCATCAATGGATATTACCAGTCGCAAAATGCCGTGTCGGCAGTTGTGCTTTTGCGCTTGGCACAACAGGAGATCACCAACGGCGGGAATGGCATCATTGAACTCAATAACAACAATTATCTGGCAATGGGCGCGACCAATCCGCCCGGCGCAGGCCCGACCAAGCTGATGAACTATGACGCCACCGTATGGGCGGCGGTCAGCAATGCGTTCAGCGGTTGGGATGCTCCCTATGTCCGCGCCTACATCACCCCCGGCCCCATCGCGGTCACGGCGGCCAGCTATCGTGGAATGGGTTTGGTGGTGGTTGGCAAGAGCGAATCGGCCAGCGTCATCAGCGTCAACATGAACGGTGTCCTTGGCCAGCCAAGCCTTTATTTCGGAAGCACACCGGCTGCGCTCTCGACCAGTTTTTCGGCCAGCGAACCGGCGGATGACTTTTCAGCGGACGACAGTTTCAGTGCTGGTACCGGGTATAACGGCGACCTATATGATGGCAGCAGCATTTATGGCGCGTCCGATTTCAATTATTACTGGACGACGCCGGATTGGTATCCCGGTGCTCTCGATCTCTGGCCTTATGAAATGCCGGTGGACCAATTTCAAACCACGGCCACCTTCACGCCGCCTTCACAGGTCAGTTCGGCGCAGCAGGTTGACGGCCTCTTTTACCTGCCCCAATCCACCCCTACCACCACAGCGTTGACGCATGAGTTGAGCAGCGGCAACACCGGCACACCCGCGTGGAAGAACGCCCTCAATTATGTCGCCGAACCTGTCAACGTGATGAGCGGCGAATTTTACGAAGATACGGTGGATCTAACTGTGGCCGGGCCAATGCCTCTCCAATTGCGCCGCAATTATTCCAGCCAGAATCAGGATGATCTTAATGGTTTTGGTTACGGCTGGTGCATCAATATCGTTCCTTACATCACTGTCGCCACCAACACGGCGCAAACGTCCGGCACCAACATCGTCCTTTCGGCGGTCGAATTGAACGGCTCCGTGATCGCCTATCGGCAGCAGGCTACCAATGCCAATGTCTTTTTGCCCACTACCAGCGACAACCCGCAACTGGACAATGACGGCAATGGCCACATCGGTTCCATCTACAATCCTTTCAACGCCAAAATCGTTTGTTCAACCATTGGAACGAATCAGGTTTACACGCTCACCCAGGCTGACGGACAGACCCGCACGTATGTCGTCAATTCGTTCCCCGTCGTCACGCCGACCAATTCCATTTCCCGCCAGCGGCCGTATCTGACTATCTGGCAGGACACACAGGGCAATTCATGGACATTCACTTACGACACCAATTCAAGCGACCCGGCCTATGGCAGCGTCACCCGGATCAGTTGCAGCAATGGAAATTACCTCGGACTGGATTACAACGCCGCCGGATATGTCATTGACGCCTACAGCAGCGATGGTGAGCGGGTTTCATATCAATACGACGATTTCGGCGACCTCGTGCTGGCCGTACGCGCCGATTCTTCGGAAGAAACCTACGAATACCAGCACATTCAATTTACCAACAGCGGTACGGCATATTTGGATTCGACGCATTTAATGGTGGACGATTTCAAACCCGATGGTCGTGTCCTGCAAAACGCCTATGACAGCCAGCGGCGCGTCGTGACGCAGGCCGCCACGGTCGGCCAGGATTTAAATCTGTACACCAACGCCACCTTCACTTATGCAAACAATTTCATTTTAACGAATGCCTTCACCAACCACATCAGCGGTGACACGCTCATCGTGGATGTCAACGGCAACACCATCCGCTACGATTACACCAACAGTCTGGTCACCACCAACACCGATCAGCTAGGCCAGCAAATCATCCAAAGCTGGTACGCCGATAATGCCACCAGTCCCGGCTATCCTCGCAGCCTGTATCAGACCCGCGACAAACGCGGCCTGTGGACACAGTTCCAATATGATGCGTACGGGAATCTCACCAACAGTTTTTCATGGGGCGATCTGACCGGCAGCGGCGTAACCTCATACGCCACCAACACCGCCAGTTACAATTCCAACAATTTGCCGGTGCAATTGACTGACCCCATCGGCAATTCCGTGCAGACGGTGTATAGTTCGCAGTATCCATACCTGCCGCAATACGTCATTTATGAGCCGGGCGGCACGCCAACCATCACCAACCAATATATATTCGGCAATGTCACCAACGTGGTGCAGAACGGCAATCTCACCCTTACAAACTTTGCGTTTGGGTTGCTCTTGCAGCAAGTCCGTGCCGCGAACTCACCCGATGCCGCCACCAACCAGTGGAGTTTCGACGGACGCGGCTACCTCACGCAGTCTGTACAGTTCACCGGCACCGGCGATCCGGCCATCACCAATTATTACTTCTGCAATAATCAGGGCGAGATTGTTCAGCGGACGGACGCTGCCGGACAGGTCAATGAATATGCTTTTGATGACATGCGCCGTCCCATCGGGCATGTAGTGTTCGGCACCGGCCAGACCGTGCCCATGTTTTCAGAATTTGCCTACTACACTGATAATGGCGAGTTGAACTGGTATCAGGGACCGCATTTTAACCCGGAGGATTATCAGTATTTCGATTATGACGGTGCAGGCAGGCAAACCACACAAATCAAATGGCGGGCCGAGGCCAATGCCCAGGGCACCGGCGTCGAAGCTCCTGCCGGTTACAACCTCTATGCCCAAACCTTTTCTCAATATGACAAGTACAACAACCTGATTTTGGCCGTTGATCCGCGCGGGGCTATGACCACCAATCTGTGGGACAAAATCGGCCAGTTGGTTCAGGCGCAGCATATTGACACCAACGGCGTCACCGTGCTGGCCACCGAAGGTTATGCCCATGAGCCGGGCGGCCTTGTCAGCGCCTACACCAATGCCCTGGGCGGCGTCACATCCACCGCCTACACCACTAATGGTTTGCCGAAGTTCCAAAACAATGCTGACGGCTCGACCAACGGTTGGCTGTATTACCTCGATGGTCGCATTCAGAAACAGATCCAGTCCAACGGCGCGTATTGGCAGACGACCTATGATGATGTCAATCGCATCATCACCCGCACGTTCTACTCGCCGGGTAGTGTTCCCGAAGCGACCAATTCCATGCAGCTTGACCGGCGCGGCAACGTCATTCAGTACACCGATGAAGGCGGCAATGTTTTCACCACCGCCTTTGATGGATTGGATCGCGCCAAAATTGTTGCCGGACCGGCCATCGTCACCGTCATCACCGAACAGGTCGGAAATCCACCCGGCACTAACACAATCAACATCACCAACGTTGTCCAGCAGGCCGTCACGAATTTCTATGACAACGCTGGCATCCTTCTCACCAATGTGAATGCCCTCGGTGAAACCACGGTTACAACCTTTGACCCTCTTGGACGCCCCACCCAAACAGAAATTTTCAGTTCGTCCGGCTCGCTGATTCGGCAACGCAGCATCGCCTATTCAGCGGACTACC
>Ga0206798_1122_pt1 | contig 16095 bp, 14 predicted proteins | sample Alteio_BWOrgCont_66_FD_152893 | JGI IMG/M metagenome (GOLD analysis project Ga0206798, IMG submission 152893) | Enriched cells from forest soil in Barre Woods Harvard Forest LTER site, Petersham, Massachusetts, United States -... | ecosystem: Environmental > Terrestrial > Soil > Temperate forest >...
AGCAGGCCATCATTCCTGTTCCTGTGAGGAAACCAGTTATCGGTCTGCAAACATGCTGTCCTGAAGCCTTTTGGGCGACGAGGAGCGCATAAACTATCATGCTAGCGCATGGTTGCAAGCATTTTTTGAAAGATTTTTTGGATGCTCTGAATGCGACAAAAACCCGTTAAATCAATGGTTAAACTGGGATTGTTTGCTCACTTTGGCCAGGCGTTTTTCCCATTCTCCCTTGTGCGCCAAGGGGTCGGCATCGGTTCCCCAAAGCTTTTTGACCATTTCGCGCTGCGGTACGAAGGGACATTTGGCTTTCGGGTTCTTGAAGGCGTCCTCCATCTCGCGGAGCGCCAATTGTGCGCCGGTCATGATACTCGTTTTGCCGAATTGGGTATTGAGCTTGTGCGCGGCTTCGTCCAACGCGCCCCAGCGTTCGGCATCGGTTCGGCCCCAGAGCGTCGGTTGTGTGTCCAATCGCTGCAGGTTCCAGAAGGCGATGCGGATCTGGCGGACGGATTTGAACTGGCTCTCCATGATGCCGCGGAAGATTTCTTCCAGGGCCGTATTGATGGTTGAATTGAGAAATTGCGGTTCGCGGAAGCGATGGCCGCCGCCCGCCTCGGTGAAATCATTGAACCGGATGGCGAGGCTCATTTCGCGGGCCTGGAGTCGCTCGCGGCGGAGCTGGCCGATGAGGCGGGTGGCTTCGCTAAAGATGAAGGTCAGGGCCGCTTCATAATCCGACTCGTCATAGGGCAGAGTCGTATTGCTGGAGATGGTGGTGCGATCCTTGACCTCCAGCAGTAACGGCTCGCTCCAGAGGCCGTTGGAAAACAACCAGAGTTGCTGGCCCCAGATGCCGAATTTCTGCTTGAGCAGATGCGACGGCAGTTTGGCGACTTCACCAAATGTCGTCGCGCCCAGGGCCGACAGCGCGCGCTGCCGGTTTTTGCCAATGCCGGAAAGCTCGCGCACACTGCGATCTTTCAAAAATTCCTTTTCCTCGCCGGACTTGATCTCGATGAAGCCGGGTTTGGCGGCGTCTGTGGCTAATTTGGCAAGGCGTGATGAACTGGCCAAGCCGGCGGAAACGGGCAATTTCACTTCGTGCAAGACGCGTGCGCAAATTTCCTTCACGTATTTTTCCGGCGTGGTATCGCGCCAGACGTGCTTGTCCATGGTCGTGAAATCGAGGAAGCCTTCGTCGATGGAGATGGGGACCAACGTCGGCGAGTATTGCTCCAGCACCCGGAACATTTCTTGCGAGAGGCGGCGGTATTCATCGTAGTGCGGGCGACACAGGACACCTTTGGGGCAGAGTTTTTTCGCTTCGAAGCAGGCCATCCCGGTTTTGATGCCGTACTTTTTTGCGACGCGGTTCGTCGCGATGACGATGCCATCCCCTCGCCTGCCGCCGCCGACCCAGACGGGACGCCCATGCAATTTCGGATCCAGGGCGATCTCGCAACTGGCAAAAAAACTGTTGCCATCCACGTGCAGGATGCGAATGGGCGGCCGGGTTTTCATCGGGATGTCATTTTACCTGAAATTAATCAGTGTCAAACTTTACCACATCCCGGGGACAATTGCTGTCTAACCAACTGATCCGGCGCAGCCGCTGAATCAAAACCCCGTAGGGGTGACAGATATTAGCCCAGGGTAAGGACGCGAATGCGTCCGTCACCCTGGGTAGCATGCCTAAAATCTTACCGCTGACTGCGAAGCCGCGCGACAGCGCGCGTCTCATCTGCGGCCATTGCTATCCAATCACCCAACTTATCCATCTCACCGGTCGCGCGTGATTTTTCCCGGCAAATCCTCGCGGTTCACCAGCCAGGGATTATTCAGCATTTGCGTGACGTTCGTATTGCGGCCCAGGCTCCAATTCGCATTCCAACTCATGAAGAAAACCGCTCGGGGGAAATCCGTTTTTATACCGTTGAGAAAGCGGAGGTAATCGAAATCGCCCGGCGGATCGGCGGAACCGTGCGGGCCGAATTCGGTGAAGCCGAACGGCTTCGGCAACGCTGCCACTTCCGGGTAACCGAAAATATGGTTCGTGTCCACGTCATCGGTGTAGGCATCCAGGCCCACGATGTCCACGTAGCGGTCGCCGGGATAGTAGGCCGCCGTGTTGGAGCCGTGGTTGGGCGCATAGACCCATAATAAATTGTTGAGTCCCCTCGCCTGCGTAAAATAATCGAACATCTGCTGCCACAATTTTTTGAACGTGTCAGGGTCTTTGCCATCCCACCAGAACCAGTTGCCGTTCATCTCGTGGAACGGGCGCCATAGCACGACCACGCCGTTGGTCTGTAATTGCTGCAAGCCGTCGGCGATCAGGTCCAACTCATGCATCCATCGGGCATGAACGGCGGTGTTTGGGTCCAACAGCGTGTTCAGATCCACGTCGGTGTCGCGTAAACCGCCCGCCCCGTTTGTCCGCACAGGATTGTATAAATGCGTGCTGACCGTCACGAGGCCGCCTTGTTTCCAGTATGCGATGGCCGCGGCATTTGGCGCCTGATACGTGATGCCCCGCCGGAAATCCGCGTAATCAACACCGATGATCGCCGGCCAATGCCCCGATTGGTCATGGATCTGGGAAAGTAGATTCAGATTTGCGCCCCTGCCGAAATTCGAGAACTGGCCGGACACGAGGCGTTTGTCCGGGCGCGATTCAAGGCCTTGGAAATATGCCAGGATGGCTTTCGCATCTGCATTAGCATTGGCATTGGCCGGCGGCTCCGCCTGGACGGGCATCATGACAAATGTCATGGCCGCGAGCAGAAGGTAACAGACGGTTTTCATTCTGGAGATTTTGACCATTTCCGGCAATTGCGCAACCCGCATAAATTAACGACAAAAAAAGCGCGAAGGGATTTCCTTCGCGCTAATGGTTCTAAATGATTTTAGGTCAAAACGATCTTGTCGCCCTCTTTGAGGGTCACGATGGCTTTTTTCCAGTTGGGAGCTTTGCCGGCCTGGAGAGTGCGCAGGCGGCGGTGTTTGCCGCGCACATTCAGCGTGTTCACGCGGGTGACTTTCACCTTGAAAAGCTCCTGCACAGCCTGGCGAATCTGCGTCTTGTTCGCGCGCGGGTCGGCCACGATGGTGTACTGGTTGTATTTCTCGGCCTGGCGCGTGCCTTTTTCAGTGAGGCGGACGGTTTTAATGACTTCAAAAGGGTTCATGTTATTCCTGGGTCAAACGGGCTTCGACTTTTTCAAACGCGCTCTTCGTGAAGAGCAGTTTGTCCGGGCGCAACACGTCATACGTGTTCAGCGAATCGCTCGTGGTCAAGGTGACCTTCTCGATGTTGCGCGAGGCGAGCGTCAGGTTCTTATCAACACCGGTGGAAACCACCAGCGTGGTGCCTTGCAACTCCAATCTGGAGATGACTCCGACAAAATCCTTGGTCTTGGACGATTCCAGTTTCAGGTCGTCCACCACCACCACATCGCCGGCCTTGAGGCGTTCACTCAACGCCTTGCGCAGCGAGAGTTGCTTCGTTTTCTTGGAGACTTTCTTGCTGAAATCGCGCGGTTTGGGGCCGAACACCACGCCGCCGCCCACCCACAACGGGGATTGGTGCGAACCGGCGCGGGCGCGTCCGGTGCCTTTCTGGCGCCAGGGTTTCTTGTTGCTGCCGGAGACTTCGCCGACGTTCTTGGTGCAAGCCGTGCCGCTGCGTTGGGCGGCCCGGTAGGCGGTGACAGTATCGTGCACGGCTTGTGTGCCGCGCCCGCCTTCGACCAGTTTGAACTTCACTTCCAATTCGCCCTGGTCTTTTCCTTCGAGATTTTTGATGGCAATTTTCATGGCCTAATTATTTCTTTGCCTCCGCTTTGGGCTCGGGTTTCTTTTCGGTGGCCGACTTCTTCTTCATCGGCGCGATGCTCACGGGCGGTTTCCAGCCCTTCGGGCGTTTCTTCGATTCGCGGATGACGACGTAATCGCCTTCAGAACCGGGAATCGAACCTTTGATCAACAAAATATTTTCGGCTTCGCGCACCTGGATGACTTCCAGGTTCTGCGTCGTGCGCTGCACCTGGCCCATGTGGCCGGGCATCTTCAATCCGCGCTGCACCGTGCCGGGGAACAGGCGCTGACCGATGGCGCCGCTGCGGCGATGCCAGCCTTTGGCGCCGTGGGTGGAATCACCACCGGCGAATCTGTGACGTTTGACCACGCCCTCAAAACCACGGCCCTTCACAATGCCGATGGCATCAACAAAATCACCGGGAGCGAACAGGGTCACCCCGACGACATCGCCGGCTTTCACTTCCTTCGAGAAATTGCGGAATTCTTTGATGCGTTTTACGGCCACGCCGCCCTGCTTCTTGATATGACCAAGCAACGGCTTGGTCATACGATGCTCTTTCTGGTCGTCGAAACCGAGTTGAACGGCGTTGTAAGCGTCCTTGCCGGCCTGGGTTTTGACCTGCAGCACGCGGTTGGGGCCCGCGAGCACCACCGTGACCGGGATGACGGCGCCCTGGGCGTTGTACACGCGGGTGTGTCCGAGTTTTTTTCCTAAAAGTCCTAGTGGCATAACATTAAATCTTGATGGTGATGTCCACACCGGCGGGGAGATTGAGTTTCTTAAGCTCGTCCACGGTCTTGGCGGTTGGGTCAAGGATATCAATGAGTCGCTTGTGGGTGCGTTGCTCGAAAGTCTCCTGCGATTTCTTGTCCGAGTGCGGCGACCGTTGCACGGTGAAGCGCTCGATCCGGGTCGGGAGCGGGATGGGGCCGGCCACGCGGGCGCCGGTGCGTTTGACAGTATCCGCGATCTCGCGCGCGGACTGGTCTATGACGCGATGGTCATAGGCCTTCAGGCGAATTCTGATGCGTTGTGCAGCCATACAAAGATCAATTTTCTATTAATGGTTAACGAACTACCGCTCCGGGTTCTTCCAAAGCGGACGCGTAGTCTATCATTCCCCCGCCCCTGTGCAACAATAATTTTGAAATTTTTTGGTCATGCTCCATTAGATTGTTATTCCTGCATAATCCCAAAGTTCTACAACTGTCATTATAGCAAAGGCGATTCCTGAGGCAATAGCAGGTGTTGTCTTAATTGTTGAGTGTTTCCAAGCGAAATTGAAGTTCCATGAAAACAGAGACAGGGAATGCCTCAAATTAATGAGTTTCTTGGAGAATCCTAGGGTGCAACGGGTGAACCTCCGGTTGAACAGGCGCAGGGTCAAGTTGGTGCGCTCCACAAAGGATGTTGACGCCCTATTCAGATCAGGATTGCCAACACGGGCCTTGCGGACGGTCTTGGCAAGGGAACGGGATACAAATTGGCCAGTTTTGTAAAAATGCTTCTCCTCAGTTGCATGGTCAATTTCTGACCCGAACACAGTCTTGATGGAACTTCTGCGCCCTATCTTTCCAGAATAAGCCGTCCAAGCATCTGTGTTAAGCTGGAAGCGATTGGCAACCCTTTCCTTGACCGTCTTGAAAAAATCGACGGCGTTTTCAAGAGATCGCTGTCCAACCAACGAATTGATTATCAGCTTTGATTTGGCATCCACCGCCAGAAAAGCGTACTGGCTTCCCTTGGCTGGGTCTTTGGATTTCATGCCCCAATCCTTTGAATGGACTATGGTATGAATCTCATCAGCACAAACAATTTCGCTTTTCACATTCTTAATTTTATCTTTTTGATATTGATCGGCAATTTTGCCGGATAATTCGAGGATTTTAAGAACTGTTTCTTGGTGTAATCCGGTCAATCTGTGTATTGCGCGTATACCCGAGGATTCACAGAGTAATCGAATCACAGCATGAATTTTTTCCTTTTTGATCCGCATCCCATTGTTATTGGAAATACTGAATGTCTTTCCACAATGAGGACATGAATATCGTTGAACCCTCCCATTTCTGTTTTTGAAATAACCTGCCTTTTTTATACAAATGGACTCAATACCGCACTTTCCGCATCGCATTTTGGACTCGCCTTTCTAGCGACCTCAGCGTACAGTGGCGTTGAATCTGAGAGGATTCCACCGATGGCTTCGGCCTTTGGTTGCGACCCGCCAGTGTTAGAAGCACTGACGGGTCTTTTGTTTGTGGGTTAAGGGGATTTCCTTGCCCCTGGTTTGCTCCATCGCGCCAAAACCGCAGCGCGCGCCTGCTCACTGGTGCGAGCCTTTGCCTTGCCAGTTCCGGCCTTTCCGCCGAGACGACCAAGGGCTTGGGCTGCACGATTCAATTTTTTATTCACGAGCAAGATTATACGCAAGCGGTTGCGAATATGCAAGAGAAAAAAGAATTATTTTACGCGCCTTGCGGCAATGGGTAATCTCGAAGGAATGAACGATTTTTCGACTAATGCGAAGCTTGCTTTGGTGATTGTGGAGCCGGCAAAATGCGACGCTTCAAATATGGAGCCGCAACGTGAATGGAAAGAGTTTTTATATAAAATCCAAGAGAGGACAACGCCGACCAAAACAACGACAAAGATTCACGAAAATATCTGGCTGATTCCCCTAAGTGATGGGCTGCCATTTCTAATGGACCTATTCCTAATTGCGAAATCCTTCCATATTCCCCTGCGTATCCTTTTTTTAGATTCAGAACCAGACTGGCTAAAATACCCTCCTGATCCTGTTTCGATGGAGGTTTAGCAGTAATCTTCATAAAACAAACCCCAAGTCAAAATGTCATAATTTTGGGGTTGTCAGCCAATATTTTTGGTGATTGAATTTCCGTTGTAGAAAATTTGGTGTCATCGGGTTAGGGGCGACCGAAAGCCGTGAACTTTTTCAGCCCAATCAAAACCCGTCTCGTACGCACTGCACACTGGGCGCGTTCTTGACGCATCCTTTTGATTGGGTACTTCACGGCACCTCGGTCACGGATGTTAAAGGACGCGCCCTTCAACCAACACCATAACAGTTAAAACAATAATGACATAAATCAAATTTAGCGAAACGGTAAGGACAGCCAGAAAACTGCGAATTTTCTCTCCAGGCCGTTGAAAGAACCAGTCCGTGTTCGCGCTCCATTGGCGCGGCTCGTTACGTTCTTTCAACAGGCTCTTCGCAGTGCCTCTGGCTGGATGTGGCGGGTCCGCGCCATTTCCTTTCCATTCGCTATGAATGAAAGGAAAATATGAATCAGAGACTCAAGTGCAATATAAGTATATTGCTTTTATTTTTTCTAATCACAAAATCCACTTTCGGCCAGAGCGCTGAACAGCAAATGCTACAATTGCAGCAAACGCCACAATGGCAAAAACAATATAATTTTTCTGTGAATCATATTCCGTTGGATGGTTTTATTTTTAGAGAAGTTGATGATCAAATTTATAATGTGTCAAAAAATCAGCTTTGGAATATACATGGAGGGACAATTCAATCAGTCGGTAACGGCATTGTATTAATGGACATTTACAAATTTAAATATGTTAATCCAACGTGGTATAATTATGGTTATTCCGAATATTTACCCGGCGAGGATGATGAAGATAAGATAAAAGAATTTGATCGAACAGTGGCAATCACCAATTTACCGGATTTTAATGATGCCACGATTGATAAACAGATCACAATTCTGGCCATGAAAGTTGGAGTTTTAAAAGTCGCGGGTAATCCTTTGGAGTTTTATGATTGCGGCACACCATATTTTCCACCACAGCCTTCCCAAGAAGAAATAGATGCTGCAAAATTGCGTGAAAAACAGAAAATCTTTTTACTTCAAAGTAATGCAATTATCTGGTTACAACCGCAAGCCATCAATGGTGATGCAGGCGCACAATATGATCTTGCAGAGCATTATTTGAAAGGTGAAGGATGTGAAACTAATCGAGAGTTAGCCATTTATTGGCTTAAACAATCTGCGATCAAAGGAAATATTGAGGCATCCAATAAACTCACTGTTTTGACTCCATGATTTTTATGTGAGGTCAAAAAGCAAATTAACCACTAAAATTTCCACGCGTGATATTCGGTCTTGGCTCGTTTTCTGGTGGACGGTGCTTTGCCTTAAGACGACTTATTACCGACTCAAGCTGGATAATGCGTTCATTAAGTTCAGCTTTTTCCGCCTTAAGCGCCGTATTCTCCGTCTTGAGCGCGAGGTTCTCCGATTGCAGGCCAGCGATGATTTGTGAGGCGGTATTCATTTGCAGGTCTACACATTTGGTTTTGTTTCAAGATACTCAATACGTTTTTCAAGTTTCTCAATTCGCTGTTTAATTTCAGCCTGTTCTTGTTGTAATGCCGTATTAGATTTCTTTAGGCGTGATATTTCAATCTGATCCTGGGTCATTGACTTACCATCGTCCCCAAGAATCGTGGATGTTGATATGCTCATAATCTACTAAATCAAATAGATATTAAGGCATTTTGCAAGACGAATTACCTATTCCAGAAACAAACTAGTGGAGCGGAACCAATTTTTTGGGTTGTCCAAGCCGTACAATGGTAGGGCGTCGCTGCGCCGACGCCGCTTTCTTCTCGTTTAAAAACAAGGCCAGACATCCGTTCAGGGGACTGTCGAAGCCCGAAAGAATTGGTTGGGCGAGACGGATGTGTTGGTAAAAACGAATAGTCCGTTTGTATCGGTCATATTCGTATAAACCGAAGTCCAATTGACCAAATCGCCGGAGGATTGGATGATACACTGCCGGCTTGGACCGGTGCTCAACTCAAATTGCAAACCGCCGCCCTGCCCCGCTTGCGCCGAAAGCACCATGTCCGGATTCAATGCTTTGCGCAGGTTCAATCTTCCGCCCGTCAGACACTTGCCCCGCAACGAAGGCAGCGGATCAGTTGCCTTCATGAGCCGTTGGATGATCTGATGATAATTTTCGCCGGGATACTTTGCCAGCATCAATGCCAGCGCTCCGGACACATACGGTGCCGAGAAAGAAGTGCCGGCAAGGTTGATACTTCCACTCGGAGGATAATAAAACGAATCTGACGCTGCAAAAGTGGTGTAAATCTGATCACCGGGCGCGGCCAACATCACATTCGTGGCGCCATAATTGGAAAATTGCCCCAGGGCATCGGTCCGTGTCGTGTAGGCGACCGAAACGATATTATCAAGACCGTAACATGTGGGATAATCCGGCGTGATGTCATCAGAGGAGGAATTGTTGCCGGCAGACGCCACCCAGATGACTCCCGCCTGCTGCACACTCACAATGGCGTTGGAAAGAGCCAATGAAACTGTTGGGCTGTCAAAGCTGGCATTGATGATTTGCGCGCCGTTGGCCAGCGCATAGTCGATGCACGCAATGACCGTGGAATCGCTGCCACTGCCGCTATTTAAACATTTGCAGGCCATCATCTGTACCCGCCACGCCACGCCACAAACACCCACGCCGTTGTTTCCCACCGCGCCCAGCACCCCGGCCACCATGGTGCCATGACTGGTGGAATCATCACTCGGATCGTTTGTACCATCAAATGCATTGTAACCGTGGCCGCCATCAACGGGATTCACCCACATGTTCGCAGCAAGGTCCTGGTGCGTGGCGCGAATGCCTGAATCCAGAACCGCTACCACGATATTGCTGGCTGAAGTCAACACGTCCCACGCGTCCGGGGCGTCGATGTCCGCGCCGGGCGTGCCGCTATTCTGACCGTAGTTGTACAATCCCCACAAAGTGCCATTCACAAACGCCGGATCATTCGGCATGGTGGCGTCGGGATAAACGGTGTAATCCGGCTCGGCAAAATCAACGAGGCCGCTCTTATTATATTTTGCGATCAGGTCCTGCACCGTTTCACCCGGCGGCACAGTGATGAGTTGGGTTCCACCCGAGCGATAACGATGCTTTACCGCGACACCATGGCCGGCATGAAACGCCTCAAGCGTGGAAGCCGCAACACCCACCTTTGGCTTTATCAGGATCTGGTCTGCACGATACGCCGCCGGTGAGTTTGTAGTCGCAGACGCCGCAAATGAAACCAGGAAAAAGAACACTGCGAAACCTGCGCTGATGTAGAAGCTGATGGACTTTACTTTCATGACTAAAATACTATTCTCCGCCGAAAATCAAATAGCGTCAATGAGGTTTGATGCAATTCACAGAGATGTAACGCGAATGGGAATTCAGTTAAACGTTAATTCGCGTAACAAGGTTCGGCTTTTGTTTCCTGGCAACGTGACGATTTTGGATTGCAGCCGGTTTAGATCGGTTAATTTTGTGAAAATGCGGGGAGCACAGCCACCCCGGCTGTGGGGTTCGACGCCCTCGTCGAACCCTAATTGCATTCCGATATTTCCAGCGAGGCGCTGAAAACTGCACCCGAGGCGGGTGCGCTCCCCAAACAGCCGCTTAACGTTACAATAGTTCATCGCATTCATACAGGGGCATTTAAACATAAGGTGGGAATGATGTAATGTTGCCCAGAAACAAAATCGGATGTGGCAAGTAGCAGGACGGGGAAAGATGGAAAAGTGACAGAATGAACAGGAGTCATCCCGGGCTATTCTCGTTCGCTACGGGCTTTAAAATTGGGACTCTCAGAGCTCGTCCCTCCGAACAAAGAGAGCCGAAACTTTCGTTCCGGCTCTCTTGGAGATAGAGAACGTATTAGGTACGGGCGGCCGGTTTCTTGGAGGCCTGTTCCAGAATGGTGGACAAAACGCTGTTGGGCACCTGTTCGAAGGTGAGCGGCTCCATGGAATAGGAGGCGCGGCCTTTAGACAACGAACGGATGGCCGTGGCGTAGCCGAACATTTCGGCGAGCGGCACCGAGGCATTCAAAATGGTCTGGCCCAACTTGGCTTCGATGCCGTTGATGATGCCGCGACGGCGGTTGATGTCACCGAGGAGGTCGCCTTGGTATTCATCAGGGGTGGTCACTTCCACTTTCATGATCGGCTCCAGGAGGATGGGACCGGCTTTCCTGAACGCGTCTTTCAACGCGAAGATGCCGGCCATCTTGAACGCCAATTCGTTGGAGTCCACTTCGTGGAACGTGCCGTCCACAACCTGGGCTTTGATATCAATGACCTGGTAACCGGCATAGACGCCGCTCTTGATGGCTTCTTCGATGCCGTCAATTACCGCCGGAATGTATTCCTTGGGAATGGCTCCACCGACGATCTCATTTTCCACTTCCACGCCTTTGCCTTTTTCGTTCGGCTGGACCTTGATGTAGCAATGGCCGTATTGTCCGCGTCCACCCGATTGGCGGATGAATTTGCCTTCGCCATCGGCCTCTTTGGTGATGGTTTCGCGATACGCGATCTGGGGCGCGCCGGTATTGGCTTCCACCTTGAATTCGCGTTTCAAACGGTCGGTGATGATTTCCAAATGCAATTCACCCATGCCCGCAATGATGAGCTGGCCGGTTTCCTCGTTGGTAAAACAACGGAAAGTCGGGTCTTCTTCCGCGAGGCGTTGGAGGCCTTCGGACATCTTGTCGCGGTCCTGCTTGGTCTTGGGTTCGACGGCCATGCTGATGACCGGCTCCGGGAACGTGGGCGGCTCGAGCGTCACGTCGAAAGTCTCATCGCACAGCGTATCGCCGGTGGTAATATTACGCAGACCGACGAGCGCGCAGATGTCGCCGGCAAAGGCCTGTTCGACGTCTTTGCGTTCGCTGCCCTGAATGACCATGAGGCGGCTAACGCGCTCGCGTCTGCGCGTGCGCGGATTGTAAATATTGTCACCCTTCTTCAGCGTGCCGGAATAGACACGGAAGAACACCAGTTTACCGGCGTAGGTATCGGTCCACAATTTGAACGCGAGCGAACAAAACTTGGCGTTGTCGCTGGTTTCCACCAGGACTTTGTTCTCGGTGCCCGGTTCCAGGCCTTCGGCCGGCGGAACGTCGAGCGGTCCCGGCAAATAATCGACGACGGCATCGAGCAAGGTCTGCACGCCTTTTTTCTTGAACGCCGAGCCGCACAGGACGGGAACGAGTTCAATCTTGCAGGTCAGGCGGCGGATGGCGGCCTTGAGCACCTCGGGGGTGATCGGCTTTTCCTCCAGGACCAATTCCGCAATCGCGTCGTCCTTGTTGGAGACGGCGTCAATCAAGTCCGCGAGAGCGGTCTTTGCGCGTTCCTGATGTTCGGCGGGAATGTCTTTGACCTCGTAATTAAGGCCTTCGTTCTGGACGTCGCCCGGACCCCAGATAACGGCTTTCTGATTCACGATGTCGATGACGCCGGCAAACTGGTCTTCGGCCCCGATGGGCAGGAAAATGGGGAACGCATACGCGCGCAATTTCGTGCGCATATCGTTGAGGGCATTGTCAAAATTCGCGCCGGTACGGTCCATCTTGTTGACGAACGCGATGCGCGGGACTTTGTATTTGGTGGCCTGGCGCCAGACGGTTTCGGATTGAGGCTGCACGCCGGCAACGCCGCAGAACACGGCGACGGCGCCGTCCAACACGCGCATGGAGCGTTCCACCTCGGCCGTAAAATCCACGTGGCCGGGGGTATCAATGATGTTGATGCGTTGCGAGATGTTATTGAACGCTTTGTAAACTTTGTCTTCGCCCGGCTTGTTCTGTTTCTGGGTCCAGAAGCAGGTAACCGCCGCGCTGGTGATGGTGATACCGCGCTCGCGTTCCTGTTCCATCCAGTCGGTCACGGTATTGCCGTCGTCCACGTCGCCGATCTTGTGGATCAGCCCGGTGTAAAAGAGAATACGCTCGGTCGTGGTCGTTTTGCCCGCGTCGATGTGCGCGGCGATGCCGATGTTGCGCGTGCGCTCCATCGTGTATTCACGCTTGGGCGAGTTGGCAGTTTTGGCTTTGTCTTCGGTTACAGCACTCATGTTCTTAATGCGTTAAATGCTGAACCGTTAAATCGTTTTTGCCGAACCGCCGGCGACGATTTAACGGTTCAACTGAATCCTTAATTTATACTACCAGCGAAAATGTGCAAACGCCTTGTTGGCCTGGGCCATCTTGTGAACTTCATCACGTTTGCGGATGGCATTCCCCTGCCCCTGGTAGGCTTCCATGATCTCCGCGGCGAGCGCTTCGCGCATGGCCTGGCCTTTGCGGGCGTCGGCGAAATCAACGATCCAGCGCAACGCGAGGGCGTTTTGGCGGTCGGTGGGGATCTCCATAGGGACCTGATAGGTGGCGCCGCCGACGCGGCGGGCCTTGGTCTCGATGCGCGGCTTGGCGTTATCCACGGCCCGCTGCAAAATCTCGATGGGGTTGCTCGCGGGATTTTTCTCAGAAATGCTGTCGAACGCTCCGTACACGATCCGTTGCGCCGTGCTTTTCTTGCCGGAGAGCATCACGGTGTTGACCAGGCGCGATACCAGCGCGCTATTAAATTTGCCGTCTTTGGAGAGCGGCCTTTTGGTTGCTTGTCGTCTGCGGGACATATTTCGTTAGGGAATAATTAGATTACTTGGCCGGGGCTGCGGCAGCGCCAGCGGCGGGAGCTTTTTCTTTTGGACGTTTGACTCCGTATTTGGAACGGCTCACGCGACGCTTTTCCACGCCGGCGGCATCAAGGGTGCCGCGCACAATGTGATAGCGAACGCCGGGCAGATCTTTCACACGTCCGCCACGCACGAGCACGATAGAGTGTTCCTGCAAATTGTGGCCTTCATCCGGGATGTAGGCGATGATTTCGAAGCCGTTGGTCAGGCGCACTTTGGCGACCTTGCGCATGGCCGAGTTGGGCTTTTTGGGTGTGCGGGTCATGACCTGGATGCACACACCGCGGCGAAACGGCGAATTTTGCAAAGCCGGCGACTTGGACTTATACTTTACTTTGCGTCGGCCTTTACGAACGAGTTGATTGATTGTCGGCATTTTGTCTTAAAAAACAGGAAGGCGTAATGTATCAGAACAGTTGGGTGTTGCAACACTAATTTCGGGGAAATTTGGGAGGCACCCCCTCCCCGTTAAGGTCAAGGCGAGCGCAGGCGGTAATAACGTCCGGGATAATTCGTCCATTGCGGGTCGGAGAAATTGGTGGAACCAGTCGCAAGTGTATTGGTCCAAATCGGCTGCCAATCGGGATTTGCGAGATTTGTGGCGGCTTCCACCACCACCGTCTGGCCGCTGGCCCAGTTAATGTTAAAAGCGAAGGGGCTTTGGTTGCCTAAATTGGCTGTGACTGTTTGAGCTTGAGGAAGCCAGGGGGCAGTGGGAGTACCACTGAATATAGATTCCCAACCTTGAGGATCTGACAGGTAATAGATCGTCAACTCAGGATCGTAATCAAAAACTGATGTTCCAACGGAAGTTGGGGGAGAACCAGCAAAGTAAGCCCCTTGCAAATTGGTACAAGATTCAAAAGCCCAGTCTCCAATACTTGTGACGCTGTCAGGAATCACAACATTCGTTAGCCCAAAACAACCACAAAATGTTCCGTTTCCGATACTGGTAAGGTTTTGAGGAAATGTGAGATTAGTTAAACCAACACACCCTATAAAAGCCCAATCACCGATGTTCGTAACACCCGCAGGAATAATCAAATTATTCAGATTCGCGCAACCGTAAAATGCCCCGTATTGGATGCTGGTTAGAGCATTGGGAAGAAGCACGTTGGTCAAGCCACAACCGTCAAACATTCCAGTTGGAATGACGGTTAAATCGCAAGGCAAATAAACGCTGGTCAAATTTGCACAACCGGAAAACACCCAACTCCCAATATTGGGATTACCATCAGGAATCATAAAATCCTTCAACCTTGTACAATAAGCAAAAGCAAAATCACCGATATTGGTTACCGTATTTGGAAGCTTGGCACAGGAAAGCTGAGTACACTCATAGAATGCATTACTTTCAATGTCAGTCAGACCTTTTGGAAGTATAATATTGGTGAGGTCTAAGCACCAATAAAATGCGCTTGGACCGATTCTGCGAAGGCTCTTCGGGAATTGAATGTTGGGCAGGTAGGTAAGGTAAAAAGCCTCGTCTCCGATATTCGTGACACCTTCGGGAATGATCACATTCGTCAAAGCGAAACACATATCAATCATGTGCGGCGGAATATTTGAAACTTTTGGAGGGACTGTGAAGCTGCTGAGGCTGCCGCAAAGCTCGAAGGCGCCGCATCCAATGGTGGTCACACTGTCGGGAAGTGAAACATTTGTCAGGGCCGCACAGCCACTAAAAGCGTAATCACCAACATTTGTTAAAGTATTTGGGAAAACAATATTGGTCAAATCGGAAGGACAAAACGCCTGATAACCAATTGTGGTAACCCCATTCGGAACCGTGTACGAACCAAGCTGACCCTGATTCAGGTCGGGCGGATATAGAACAAGGATTTTTGGTCGCGGCTATAGAGAACGCCATCGATGTCACTAAAAAAACGATTGTTCGGATCAACTATAAAATCAACAATGCCATAACATTCAATGAATGCCTGCTGACTGATATTGGCAACACCACTTCCGATATTCACATAAGCCAGGTCACCACATCCTTCGAAAGCAAAGTCTTCGATATTGGTAACACTGTCGGGAATGATGATGTTCGTCACATAAAAATCATTGAAATAAAGTGTATCAGCTCCAATACTGCTTACTGGCAGGAAATTGATACTATCTGGAACTGTTGCAGTGCCATCGTAGCCAATGTAGCTCGAGACCGTAAGAGAAATACCATCACTGTTTGTAGTGTACTCAAACTGCACTGTAGGATCCCAAAGCACGGCGGGATGACCATACACGGTTGCCCCCCACCCGGTTGTCCCCGGTAAATAATAAAAAGTCGCCGAATTATTGTAGTAAACCGAATGGCCCACAAATTGAGGCACATTCCCACGAAAACACACGCTGACGAGATTTGAACTCAGAGCGAATACCTCAGTATCGATTTGAGAAACGTCAGTGCCGAGCGTGACATTGGTCAGCGATTCACATTCATAAAAGGCTCCACTATCAATTTCCACGACACTGTCAGGAACGAGAACGTTGGCAACGCCCGTCTTATCAAAGGCCTTGTTACCGATACTGACAACAGGAAAACCTCCGATCGTCTCCGGAATCAATACCGTGCCAGAACCCCTATAACCGGCAATGGAAATGGTATTGTTTGCATTCGTTTTGAGAATAAACTGCGCCCGCGCCACGAGAGGCATAGCTAACGCCCACAGAACGCAAATTTGGAGGAAAATTCTATTCACTTTCATGGCCCGCCC
>Ga0206798_1123_pt1 | contig 16076 bp, 14 predicted proteins | sample Alteio_BWOrgCont_66_FD_152893 | JGI IMG/M metagenome (GOLD analysis project Ga0206798, IMG submission 152893) | Enriched cells from forest soil in Barre Woods Harvard Forest LTER site, Petersham, Massachusetts, United States -... | ecosystem: Environmental > Terrestrial > Soil > Temperate forest >...
TTGAAGCAAAAAGAATTAAAAATACTACATGATGAATTGATCGAGATGAATATCTTGTTTAGATTGAATATCGAAAGTAATCTTTTATTCTTAGAATTACATCCAGATTTTGATATTGATGGATATCAAAAATACATATTAGATCCTTGCGCGACGTTTATTGTTGTGGAACCAATTGGCCAAACAAGAAAAAAAATGTGGATTAAACGAGAAAAATTATTGACGTCTGATCATCCTTTCCCAACTAATTTGCGCAAAATGTCGAGTGAGCGCCGTAGGAAAACTTTCGAACGAATCGATCCAACAATATATTTTATGTTACAATTTAAATTAGTGCCAGATGTTGCTTGTATAATAATCAAGTTTTATGTTGAAGCACAATATGAATCATGGAATTTAGTTTTTAGGTAGTTAGTTAATTAAAAAATTGAAACAATTATTCCATTTGATTGCTTATTCTACCATAATAACTAATTATGGAAGAATATTCGGTCGAAGCGTATTTTACTGGCATTAATATCATTGTTGATGCTGTTAAATTTTATTCCGAAACTAATCCTAATATTCGCTATAGAATATACAATAACGATTCTATATTTATTAATCGATTAACATCTATTATTTTTGTTGGAATTGATAATGGCGCGTGGATTATTCGGATTTTAAATGATCCAGTGATGATTGATAGATGCGCCGATTTGAATGATGATTTTTGTGAATATTGTATCACTAATAAAATATTTAATTTTATTTCATACTATAATTGCCACGATCGAATATTAGATCGAATTTATTATTTGTTAAACATCAGCGATAATTATGTAAATATTATTTTGAACTCTAGAAATTGTGCTAGAGAGTTTATTATTAAAATGAATCAATGTTTTATTCGATCACTAGAGAATAAATTATTTAAAAATAATATCTTATTCAAATTGTCTTTGCATGATGTTTCAGTTATTCTGGAGTTGCATCCGGATTTTGATTTATGGGATGGCGATAGTTACCAATTACGACTATTCCGAACAGTAATTGAAATAAATACAATTGATGGATGGTGTATTGGTTCGTTTAATTATGAACAATTGATATTGGAGCCTTTGATTAATACAATATTCTATTTTACACACAGATGCAATACTATTCTGTCATTAGTTGATTGTTCTAAAAAACGTTTACAATCATTAATTAAATTTTTGAATCCGGTCGCGATATACTGGAAATTAAATCTAGAGTTAATTCCAGACATTACAAAAATTATTATTAAAAAATATCTTGAGTTGTGTTATAATTCTTGGGATTTCGTGTTTAAAAAAAAATTGAATAATTAAATGATAAAAATGGATCATTTAATTATTTGTATTATTCAAATGGAAAAATCAATTATTGACAGTATTGATATGGACGCATATATGTCAAGTAACGAACCGGTTATTGATACTATTAAATTTTGTCTCAAAACTAATCCGAATATTCGTTATCGGGTGTACAATACCAAATATGTATTTATCGTGACAAATACTACTATAATATTAGTTGAAGATTATGCGAATGATCATTGGGATCTTAAAATTTCCAATGATCATCAAGTAAAATTGATTGGAGGTTATAAATATTTAGATAATCATTTTTGTGAGCATCTATTATCAACTTGGACATTAAAATTTTTTGCGTCATATTATGACTATGATTTATTTAAACGTATTTGCTATTTTCTCTTAATTGATGATAATTATGAAAACCTTGAAAGAAACAATTATCCATTTCATAGTTGCAGTGATGAATTAATACAATCAATATTGCAATTACATGCCAAAGATATTAGCCACAAATTATCTCGCAACTTGGTCTTATTTGATTTGCAATTGAACAAAGAAAAATCTGGATTTATCATAACATTTCATTCGGATTATGGCTTGCCACAATATGATATAAAACCTGGTCGCATGTTGTTTGATCTTTCATACGCAAAACACCAATCAAAAATTAATCGTAATATGCTAGAGTGGCCCATACGCGGAAATTCATTCTCATTAAAAAAATTCGTTACAGTTCGAATTCAAGCCATTTTATCCCAAGCGCAAATCGCAAACATTAATTTATTATTAAAGCGAGAATTAGTTCCAGATATTGCGATATCAATCGGGAAATTATATTTTGAATTGTGTTATAATTCGTGGGATTTAAGTTTTAAATCTGCTCCCTAAATAAAAAATTGAATAATTAAATGATAATACGAATCATTTAATTATTTGTATTATTAATATGGAAAAATCAATTATTGACAGTATTGACAGTATTGATATGGATGCATACATATCAAGTAACGAACCAGTTATTGATACGATTAAATTTTGTCTCAAGACCAATCCGTGTATTCGCTATCGGGTGTACAAAACAAAACATGTATTTATTGTGACAAATACAGCTGTGATATTAGTTAATGATGTTGACGAGGTTCGCTGGAATATACACATGTCCAATAATCATGGAGTAAAATTGGTTGGAGGTTATCAAGATTTAGATGATCATTTTTGTGAGCATTTACTATCAACTGAGATACTAAGATACGTAGCTTCATATTTTGACTATTCTTTATTCAAACGTATTTGTTATTTTCTCTTAATTAATGATAATTATGAAAATCTCCACAGAGAGAATTATCCATTTCATAGTTGCAGTGATGAATTAATACAATCAATATTTCAACTATATGCCAAAGATATTAGCCACAAATTATCTAGCAACTTGGTCTTATTTGATTTGCAATTGAACAAAGAAAAATCCGGATTTATTATAAAATTTCATCCGGATTATGGCTTGTCAGAATATGATATAAGACCTCGTCGCATGTGGTTACATACTTCATCTACAGAACACCAATCACAAATTAATAGGAATATGCTAGAGTGGACCATATTTGGCAAATCATTCTCACTAAAGGAATTTGTCACTAATCGAATCCGAGCCATTTTATCTCGAGCGCAAATCGCAAACATTAATTTATTATTAAAACAAGAATTAGTTCCAGATATTGCGATATCAATTGGGAAATTATATTTTAAATTGTGTTATAATTCGTGGGATTTAAGTTTTAAATCTGTTCCCTAAATAAAAAATTGAAAAAATTAATTTTTTATTTGCGTTAATCAAAGCTTAGGTGTATCAAAATGGAAGATTACAATGATATTAATATTATTAACGAGATCGTCAAACATTGTTGCACGTACAACCCAACCATCAGTTGGAAATGGTTCGAATCATTTTTGTTTATTGAGTATAACAATTCAGTGATGATAATTTATAATAAAGAAAATACATGTCGCACTTCTACAATTAATCGGGCTAATCGTGACGATTTGATCGATTTATGTACAAATCGGCGAGCCGAATACTATCGGAGATGCCGATTTGCCAGTTGTTATTTGAAACATTGGTATTACAGTATTTTAGTTGGAGACATTTGTCGCGAATTGGTTGTAAACAATCTTCAGAACAAAATTCGTGACGAAATTTGTTTGTTAATGTATCAAAAATAAATATTATTGTTGAAACATAAATTAGAAAAAATCAATGTTTTATTTCGATTGTATATTAAAGAAAAATCAATAGTTTTGATTTTACATCCGGATTTTGATTTAGATGGTTCATCAAAGTACGAACTATATCCAGCGATCGATTTTTTTTATGCTGAAACAAGAAATCCGGGAATGAAATCCATAACTAAAATGACACTTTTTCGAAATATGACAATATCAACCGATAAAGAAAATACTCCAATATTGCTGTCGGATTTATCGATGCATCGTGCGAAATCAATTATAAGACGAATTGATTTAGCTATCAACCAATATTTGTATCAAGAGGTACTTGATGCGGCTCCGATAATCATGAAGTTGTATTTTGTAATTAGTTATAATTCGTGGGATTTAGTTTTAAAAAATAATTTTTGTTGTTTAACAAGAGAAATTATTTTATTATTTTCGAAAAAACATAATTAGTACGCTAACATTATCGGTTGATCCCCTTTGGATAGCATATGTTCCCAAAATTGATGCGATGTTGGCGGTTCCATGTTTGTCGATAGAATTGGCCCGAACATCGTGCGGATTGAATTTTCTAGGAATTACATAATATTGAATATTATTGTTGGTGTCAAAATCCCTAACAAAATTGATGGCCTCGTGATTTTGCAAAACGTCCCATAGGCCATCACATGCTATGACCAAAAACTCGTCCGAACTATCCAATTTGTGGATCTGAGATTCCGGAATGTGTGTTACGTATGGTGTGTTATCCAAATCTCCAAAAGATCTAGAAACGGATAAATCTCCAATTCGCCAATCACCAGCATCATAGTGAACTCTACTATTTGTATTGTATTTGGCATTAACTTGGTCAATTCTTTTTTTTTCTTCGGGCCAAAACGGTTTATGATCTTTACTCAGAGGAATTGCCGAACCAGCTCTCGATAATACAGCCCGACAGTCTCCCAAATTAATAACTTGCAAATATTCTTGTCCGTGCGAATTTGCATAACGAACAACAACTAATGCAGTACATCCACACTGCTTGGCGATCTTATTTGGATGTGCAATTAATTTTTGTTGTATCGCTGAAAACATTTTATTAATATAATTATTCGATAATGGATACGATAATTCTTTCTTCATCAATAAAGACCTAAATTGTCCAACAACAAAATCGGCAACTTCTTTTCCACCATGGCCATCACATACGACACACAAGTCGATCGGACCCATTCTTGAATCGGTTGGTTGTCCGTTTGTTGATAAATTCAAAATATTTAATTCTTTATCTTCGTTAGCATCTCTTAGACCAATTTTGGAAGACGGATGTACATCTACTGTTCGAATCATCGGTAATGAGTTATTTAAAGTTACGATATTTTATATTGGATATTGATCGAATCAATTTTTTGTTAAAAAAATTGATAAAATAAATGCCAATTTAATAAGTACTATATTAGTCATTAATTAGAATTCACAATCAATGAACCCATTACCATTAGTATGTATCCAATGTCACACTCAAACGTCTAACCCAATCACCATGTCATGTTCGCATCACATTTGCTTGGATTGTGCAGATAACTTAGTTGACCAAGGCCTGGTTTATTCTTGTCCGGGATGTGGCATTTTATTAATTGAAAAATTGGGTCAACTGTTTGAACAGGCGATGTCAAATCCGATGACTAGATTATCTTATTGTTATGAATTTAGCGAGGGAGATCGTGTTTGGTGCTATGGAGGAAATCAGCACAACTGGCTTTACTCAAAGGAACACTGTGATTTAATCAACGAAGGATACGACGAAGATGGTGACGATCCATATTTTGTTAACATTGATATTGATGTCAATGGAAATGTGATAACATATGTTATAGATGTAACTAACGGCGAGCAGTATCCTGAAAATGCTCCCCAAAAAGTTAGACCAGTCACTAATTTTATTTTGGACCGAGAGAATTTGGCTCTACATAAAATTATTGGAGTGGCTGGTACTAAGCTATAATTAATTTTTTTATTTAACAATTAAAAAATTAATCAAAGATGAGTTAACGATCTAGAACATCGACCGCAACTTTGGGAGCATGGATGACATTGCTCATTGCAAAAACAACAAGTATTATTCACGTCATTAAATGACGTAATCGAAAGACACGTTCGATTCATGTCATTAAAGGACGTAAGCGGACGTGTCTTTTTAATCTTTCTGAATTGAATTTCAACCCGATCATCAAATGTAGTTACGATCGGATATTTGGGCCGAATCCTGGCTCCGACGACCCTTTTGCGAGATAGTATGTGTCTAAATATACAATTAGTTCCAGAACGTGGCATGTAAAGTATTAATATTTTGATTGATATTAATATATATTAATGTGTTCATTCATTCAATTTTTTTTATTTCGAGCCAGCAAATATCCCGATTCATATTCGTCATCATCATCACTATCACTGTCTAGAGTAATTCCTTTTTTTCCTCCAGGACAAATACATGGCTGACATTGGCTCAAGTCTGGTCTGAGATCTAATGGTCGGGGATGGCGATTTTTCATTGTTTTCATTGTTTTCATAGCTCGTCTCTTCAAAATTTTTCTTCTTAATTCTTCGATTTCTTCATCGTCTTCCGATTCGAGTTGTCTCTCAAATGTTTGATCGGCCCTCGGAGCAAATGTAACATCGCCCAATCTTTTTCTAGTTTCGGCATCAGCTTTTTTGTCAAATGCATTATTAACATGTTTGTAGTGTTGGTTAAAATCATTAGTCCATGGATGTTCTACCAAATTTTGTGGTAGCGGAGTCAAATCTACATTTTTCATTCCCTCTATCTCACACGATTTTTTTTGGCTGTATAAATACAGTACCACAATTAATGCAATAATCAATGCAATCACGAAATATTTATTTGAGATTAATTCCTCAAACATTGTATACTTATATATAATTATGACAGATTAATTTATAATTAGTCATTGGGCTGCTTTATTTCGCGCATTTATTTGATTATTTGTCAATAACTAATTAAGCTAATTGATCCAATAAATAATTTCTTTTTATTGGGCACTTAAACATTTTTAGTATGATATGTTAATTAAAAATTAATTATTTTTAATTAACATATTAGATCAGGAAAAATGCAATCATTACAATTGTCATTAATATTCCGCTTTGATATGTTTGTGCATTAGAAACCGTAACCAAATTATTAAGCACCGTGCAACCATCTACATGATAGGAATAGTTCTTTTCGCTAAGAATAGATTCAATGTCTACTGTTTGTGCAACATTACTAGTCAGATAAAATTCCAAACTGGAATGATATAAATCTGTATTAGTTGCAGATATGACAATAATCGAATTTTCTCCAAGTCCCAAATCCTTCTCTAATGAGGCTACATAGTCCGATAGAGTTTGTCCATTATCTGAGAGGAAAATGCTGACAGTACTATCAGGGCAAACGGGGCAGGTTGCAGCTGTCGTTTGGCTTAAAGATCCACAGTTAGTTCCCGGATCTGTAATGTTCGTTGCCGAAGAACTAAAACAACCACTTGTACTAACAGCAATACATGTATTTGTAGTACTAGTAGTAGCTGTATTAGGATTCGTACGTTTTCTAGAATAATTAAGATCGACATGACATAATTTATTATCTTTCGCAGGGGGATAATCAACAAAAAAGCAGCATGACTTCTTATCAGTATTCTTTTCCGTAGCATCTTTGCATGTTATTGAATACGGATTTGGTTTATGGGCTTTGAAGTAAACGGTAATACACTCGGGCGGACTACCTTGGTTCCAATTTGCTCCATTACATGTGACCTTATTGTTATATTGATTCCAGTCACCAACATAATCACCCCAAAGTTGGTCAATTACGATTCCATTGTCAACAAAGAAATATGTTGTCCAATTACAGCTAATAATATTTGATGAACAACAAAGAACTACCGTACCAATAAAATTGTAGCATTCGTTTTTTGAGGGCCATGGATTTTTATTATCTCCATCCGAATATTCAATCGTGCACTTTGGCACATAACAGCTTCCGTTATTAGGTGGATTATTGTTACTAACACAAACATTATTTTCTTGGAGGATACCACGCTTTGTGTTTTGGGTACCACATTTGGTATTACAAACATCTGCAATTACATATGTTGTACCAGTGCTAGGGTCGGTCCAATAAAAGGCGTTGGGGCCGGTATAACCCGGTTTACACAAACATTTACCTCTGTACTTTTTAAGAAGATTCTCAATACATTTAGATGTATAACTGTCTGTATACCTAACCAATTCGTTATTGATACAAGTTCCGAATGCAGACAAATCTCCAGCTCCACATTCAGGATTACATTTGGTGTGATTTTGTTTCGATTTGCATATGGTTCCGGGTTTTAAATCAGAACAGTCGTCCAGATCGATATTAAGATCTGCAGCATACACCTCATTAACCTTTAGGGTACCACAAGATGTTTTGTTATAGGGAGCACTTTCAATCACAGCGACCAACCAACTTCCCAAACCAAAATGTAAATTAAATAGATTGGCTCCGTATCCCCTTTGGGTAGAACAACCGTGATTCTTCAATGTACCAGCCAATCCCTCCCAGGGAGAATCGGTATGTGCTACAAAAGATCCAATCGCATGTTCGAAATAGTCCCAATTGACACCATTGTCGACACATTTGCATCTAGATTTTTTCTCAGAATTTTTACATGTTTCGTCATCGCCATAACACTTATTGTTGCATACATCAAAACACATATCATAGCACGGCGCTTTTTCTCCACAATCATTAATTCCGTTCCATGTTTTGTTTGCGATTTCGGTTGGACCGTGATATTTTGAGAAGATTATTTCGATGTCCAAACAGTAGTTTTCTTTCCGATCATTGCAAACGGTACCGACGAATTTACCTAATACTTTACCATCAACAATGTATTCCTCGAAAGAACAAACAATGGCCGAAGCTGGACCATCAGGTTGGTTACATTGAAAATTTGGTGATAGATCAACTTTTTCGGCTGCTCCAAACCAAAATGATTTACAATCAGAATATTTACAAGATTCCACAGGACTAGCATCTTGTACAACACATTGGTTGGTTGTATTTGTATTTGTGTTGTTGGTTGTATTATTTGTCGTATTAACGCATGTTTCAATGCAACCATTAAATGGCACCCAGTTGCTTTGGGTCGGGCCCGAGAAACTATTTGCAAACAATTGGCCCTGAATAACACCATCACCACCCGTAACATTGGCCAGCGGAGCCAATACTGTTCCCAAAAGCGCAACACCATTAATGGTCAAATTACTCGCATCGCAAAAATTCCACAATACCTTTGATCCCATTGCCTCAAGTACGGACAAATCAACATTTTCAATTCCGGCTGGATTTCCGAATACATTAAAAATGACTGTAATGTCATTATTAAGAAGACCCGTAACATCAAACATACGAGCATTTAGTAGTTCGGTGGCATCTATATTGGCAACTTCTCTGACAGGATTTCCAAAAAATGTAACAGTCAAAAAATCAATTACATTAGGGGGCGATGGATAGGATGCCGACGTCGTTCCAGTCGGAGACAGTGCACATAATTGTTGACTGAAATTAATGAGAAAATTCTTTACGTTATCAAAGGTTGTCGTCAAATTTGTTGCTAAGTTGGGGCACTGACTAGTATTTAGTAGCACGGCATCGTAGAAGTAAACGGTGCCATATTCTGGACAAGAATAGCAGTTTAGGTCGAGAGTTGACAAGTCCGGAGACAGCCAATTTCCATAGTAAACACGTCCGGAATTAGCAGACGTGATGCTGGCCTCTCCGACAACTACTGCTTCGCCACATAAATCACACATATCACATTTATTAACGGATCCGAATTGGGCAATGCATGCCTTGTTCCAGTCCGCCATATTATAGCTGGTATTGGTGAATAATTTATCGGCTATTGAAAAGCCATCGGCAAAACTGACATGCTTACCGGCCAAACGACCTTCAACATCGGATGAGCCATAGTAGTCACCAAATACAAATACATTGAAATTGGAAGCACATCCAAATAAATTTCCACAGGTTTCAGTACAGGTGGTGGTTGTGGTTGTAGTTGTTGTGGTTGTATTTTGGCATTGAAACTGGATCCAGTTAATTTGGGCACTTCCATAAAAATTCTTTACAAAAATTTGGCCATCAACACGACCATTGCTTGCATATAAATCGGCTCTCGGTGCCAAAATCATACCATAAATGGCCACATTATTAAAGGTGACTGTATCACACTCTCCAAAATTCCAAATTAGGTAGTTTTCGTACGGTTTCAAACGTTCTAGATCAACGTTTTCAACCTGACATTGTTTGTCTGTGGGAGCCCGAATATTGATAACAATGAATTCGCCGACTGCCGGTGCATAGTAAGTGGGACAATTGGATATAATTGTTTGGTCCATTGATTGTGCACATGCAACTGTGGGCGCCCATAGAAAACTTGACATCTGTTTTAAGTTTGTCGAATCAACTTCGAACACATGCATCGCGTTTGGTCCCACCGCCATTGACTGCAACCACAAGTTATCGACCCAAATAAAAGGTGACAAACTGTAGTCGAGATGGCCTGATGGACTTAATGGCGTTGCCTGTGCCTGCCAAAAAGTGGCATCGGTTACTGGTAACTGGTATAGCTTGGTAGAAATGGCCTCAAGTTTGATAATTAATGTTGACCACCAACTATCCGCAGGTACGCAATCACTACTGATGCTGCAATTAGGTGTTAGTCCGTCTAGAATTTCACAAGTTCCAAAAACACATGATTGTACACCACATGGTTTAGAAAAACAACCAAAACGAGATTTGTCCTTGTCGCCAACGCAGCCGTTACCATAGTACAAACGTCCACCAGGCCAGTAAGAACATCCTCGAACAATTAGGACATTATCATCATAGCCGATACAACATTTCGGATCCAAATTATAGCAGCTCGCATTATCAAAATCGGGACTCGGAGATTGGTCGCTCAGTCGGTGACAAAGTTGGTCCCCAATTGTGTGTCCTAGTGGAACACGATGGTCTCCATAAACGGCAACCCTGCCTTGAACATCTGATGGATTTGAATCGTCATTGGTAAAGTTTGCAGATGTAAAGATGTTATACTTAAGAGCATCCCCAAAATCCAGGGCAAGCGAGCCCAGTTCACAGATAGATGGTGTAATGCACGTTGGGGTAACATCGATAGAGCCCCGAACCTCCATTAATAACAATAATACACCGAATATTCCTTGTATCATGTCGAAAAAGTTGTATATAATGGCTAAATTTAATTACCCTTTCTAGCAGTTTATTTTTCAATTTTTTTTTTGAAAATATCGTGTGTATTTAGAGAAAAAAATGAATTATAGCTATTTCCAATAGCTATAATTAATCTCCTTTAAACGATACAATATGGTCTGCCCTGATACTTCGTGGGATCATATAAATTGATTTCGTCCAGGGGCAAAAAATTATCAATGATATTGTTAACAATTGCATGTATAGCATAGACATTTAGGTCTAATAGTCTGTCCGCAAAAGTTATAATCGATAAAATAATACTATTGATCAGACCTTTGATGTGTGTATCATCATTCGAATCGATGGGATATTCGTAGACATACATCATAACAATTTCTTTGAATATTTTTCTGAATGATCTAATTTCACTCTTGACATCAACCATAATTTCATTTAGAGTTTGTTGAAATTCTTTTTTGATTGTACTTCCATCATCTGGATATTTTTCTTTTAATTCGGAAAACAGATTTACAATGAATAATGGTGATATCTTATCATATTCTGCGATAATATTTTTTAAATAAAAATTTTTGTTGATAGATCTCCATTTTGAACCAGCCCGATCAGTCCATCCAGTCATTACTTCAAATAATTTGTTATTTGGAGACATAATTTCTTCAATAATTGTAACATACTTTGTAAATACTTCGTGAAATTGTTGGTCATCTTCATCGGGTAAATATTTTTTGTTGTAAAATAAAGCGTCTTCGTTGTCAAATAGTATTTTTGAAACTTTCCAATCGCCATTCCGAAAAAATCCGATCGGTATGTAAATATTATCATCAAAAAAATTCTTAATATGCAGATTAAACATGCGACACATAACATAATTTTTATTTTCGGTTCGTGGATTTTTGTTGCGATTAAAATCAACATCGGCATTAACATCAAAATTTCCAGAAACATTAGAAAAATTTGTTTTATTGGAATAATCTAAATTGTCTTCTTCACTAATCACATTTTCTTCACTGATCGCCTCCTCATCAGACGGTGATTGTTTTAGGCTCTTCAAAATATCCACCAAATTTACAGAATCAGACATTTAATAAATAATAAGTAATAATCAATTAATATTAAAGCATTTTAAAAATGTCAACTTTTTTTTCAATTGGCCTAATTAATTTAAAAAAATTGATTGTAAAATATCTATTCAAATGAATGAGTTATCAACGATATTAATGTTCCATTTAGCAATTATTCAAAAATCTAAAACTCCCAAACCGAAAATATCTAGTGATAAAATTTCGGCGACAAATACGTCAATCAATGTCGAAACAGAAATGCGAATTATTCGCGATGTTGCTATTGCACAATAAATTTTTATTTGAGTTTTAATTTGATTTTTTATTAAAAATCAAATTAAATTTTTATTTTGATTTGAGATCAAATTCAATCAATTTAGTGTATTCGCTAGAATATTCATATTTGTACGGCCGAACCGTTTCTAAATTTAGCGAATAACTAAACAACTCATGGTTAGCAATAAACAGAGTAACTTGTGCCCGAATACTCAAAAATAATTCTGTCAAATCAACTCCACCAAAACTCTTACTCAAATTATACAATTTTTGGGTAGTTCCTTTGCTGAGTGTTAATATGATTTTCGTATGTTTGATCGTGATTTCGATTTGATCGCCATCCAATTTTCCCATAAAATATTTAACGGGGATATGATGTCCAATTTTATTTTTGAGTGTAGGATGGTCATTATTCCAATTTTCGATTTCATTTGATGAAATATTAATTTCTGCACAAACCTCAGGTATTGTTCGACCATCAATGAAATGTCGATTGTACACTCCGAGCCACTGTTGGTTACTTCTGATCGTGAAACATTTTGAAATGATCGAAAGATTTCCATCGAATACATCTTCATCATTAATTATTTCATCATTAATTATTTCATCAATTGACGAACTAGACTGTTCTCTTTCTTTAACCTTCGATAGAGAATTATTGTGATTTATTATTAGTTTAGCATATTTGGTGTAAAATATCGTATTTGTCATTAACTCAACATCAAATCCAGATTCAGAATTTGTTGCTAATTTATATTTAGCCGATTGATTTTGATATTTTTCTTCATAAATTAATAAATTTTTGCCTTTGGTGGTAGTAAATGTGTTAGATACAACACCACCTTCTTTTTGGATAAATCGTACAATCAATGGATTTCTAAATCCGGATAATACGACGTTTATTTGGTCAAACTCTCCGAGTTTATTAACTATTTGTGGTTGCATTGTTAATTATTATTGTTTTTATTCGATGATATTATCAAAGAATAAAAATTTTCAATTTTTATTTGGATTAAAACTTTAAGCTTAAAGTTTGTATTTTTTAGCGAATTCGCTTTTTCTGATTGTTTTGACTCCAAGTTGTTTAGCTTTTAGATATTTAGATGAAGATTCTTCTCCATCATTATAAACCAACAGAGTTGTATTTTTGCTGACGGATCCAGACATTTTTCCACCTTCATTTTCGACAATGATTTGCCATGGTTTATTTCTAAAACCAGTAAAGACAATTGTTTGGTTGGCAAATGATCCAGCTTTTTTAATTAGTGGTTTGTACGGTTTAATGTCAATTATTTTCTTGATTATTCGATAAAAAATTTGAAAATCCGGCAAACAATCTAAAAATGCGTCAACACTTATGGTATCAAATCCATCTAAACTCATTAATTTTTGTTTCCACTGGGCATTAGTTGCTTTTGTGTACTCAACGACAATCTTTGGATAAACATTTAGGATCTTTTTTATTTTTCTTTCACCAAATCCCCGACCAAAGACATTGCTGGCAACCATTAATGTTAAAATATCTAGTTTGCCGAGGGCCGTTTGTAAATTATCATATAATTTGTTAGCCAATGTTTTTTGAAATCCTTCCATAGATAAAAAGTCATCAACAGTCATGACAATCACTTTTGGAATCGTATCAAAACCATTGTCGACCAGTCTAGTGACAATACCTTCGGACAGATTTTCGACACCGATATCATGCATAAATTTAGTCAGTCGCCGAATAATAACGGTTCGATCTTCGTTAGCGTCGTCAAGAATGATATTGACATGATTTTTATCCCAATGATATGCGACATTTTTGGGAAGACTCGGTCTCTTACTCGGTTTTATAACTTGCAACAAATATGGAATGACCTCGCCTGATCTGATTATGGTTATTATACTTCCGGGTCCAATTTTATGATCAACAATGAATTTGGCATTAAACCCATGCGTGAATTCCAAATCGGCCTGAGAAATTCTAGTCTTCTCGTAGTGTATCCTCGGAACCAAAATTCCATCTTTGGATGCTTTCCACAAAACTTCAATCACTTTTACATCCGCAGTTTCTGTCAAACCCTTATATGCAAACGAGTAAGTGGGATTTCCCGATTTATTTCTAGGATGATCATTATCATCGGTGACAATAATGCCATCAATCTCATAGATTGATTTTTTCTTGCGCTTTTGTAAAACAGCATCTAAGATACTCAAGTCAATATCATCATACGAATCATGGTAGACAACATTCATTCCTAATTTTTTCAATTTAACCATTTGGTCTGATGGTTTCATGGTCGGTTCGATAATTTCATAAACAACAAAATCAACATCTCTGGCATGTTTCTTATTGACAGATTCTGGCTTAGAATTAACGATTCCCGAAACCATATTACGTGCATTCGACATAATCTTGGCATATTTTTCAAAATTTTCGATAGACATGATTAATTCTCCACGAATCGCTATGGTTTTTGATTGTGTTGGTAATTTGTCGGCTGATGCATTGATTAGCGGAAGTAAATGGCTAATATTTTGTCCATAATTTCCGTCACCTCGCGTGAACAAACTAATTTTACCATTAGTGATTGTCAAGAGACAAGAGACACCATCTAATTTGTCGCTCAACAAAAATGGTCCTTTGTATGTCAGTAACCATTTTTTAAGAGGCTTCTCGTCTGACTTTATCTTATCCATGCTTCCGAGAAAAAATGGTAGCTCATTTTTCTTTCCCCTAATTGGTGCTCCAGTTTGTTTAAAAATCGAAGAGTTTGGATCCAATTTTCTAAGCTTTTCGATGAGTAAATCAAAATTCGTATCTGTCAATAAAGAAATTCCAGTATTATAATATGAATCACTGGCTGTTTTGATAGCATCTTCTAAATCTTTGATTGTCAAATATGGCAAAATTTCTCCAATGTGCTTTGCTTTATTAATTTTATTGATAACATCCATAATAAGTATTAAATATGATATTATTTTTTATAACATAAAAATAATATCAACTTTTTTTACTGAGGAATTTTTGATAACATATGCTAAAAGTACTAATTTCAACTTTTTGGACTATCCAAACTCAGAGAGGAAATCGAATTCAATGAACAAACCGAAACAGAAACAGATCCAATTGTTGGTGTTGTCGATTGATTAGTTGGCACATTAGTTTCTGAAAAAATATTAATTGCATCGCTTTCATTCAAAGATAAATCATGCGTAATTCTATAATCGGTCGCATCAGAAATTTCGGACTCGATTGGATGTGGATACGGATGCGAATGTGGATGTGTTACTTTAGTCTTTATATCATCTTTTTTAACATCGAGACGTTTGATTGTCGCGGCCGTATGAGCAATATATAATACATCAATTGCGATCAAAGACAAAATATATGGTTTGTAGATTGCAATAGTTTCTTCATCAACCAAATCACGAATCAAGAAGTATCCAAGCACATATAAAGAACTGCCAATTGCAATTTGTGTCAATACACTCGGATAATATTTTCCAATCACTATATGCGTGATTAAATAGAACATTACTAATATTATCTTCAGTGAGAAATAATTAGATGAAATTATGGCTTATTGTAATATTTGGCAATAACCGCTCCAACCGGAAGATTTTTTTTAAACACCGCAAAATGTGTACCTGTTAAATATTCTCTTGGAGTTAATACCGATTTTTCCAAAATATTAATTCCATCAATATACCAAGTTTCGTCTAACATTTGTGGATTGATTAGATTAATTTTGTCAATAATTTTTAAATCAATAAATCTACTCATAAATGATTTGATTTTAGCCACTCTGGAATTTTTCATTCGGAGTTCGGCCGCCAGTTTCATCATACTAACATTTCCTAAATTTTCTCCATCATACAAATCATGCAATAAATTAAAAATATCATTTTTTGTATTAAATGGATTATCTCGATAATATT
>Ga0206798_1125_pt1 | contig 15898 bp, 14 predicted proteins | sample Alteio_BWOrgCont_66_FD_152893 | JGI IMG/M metagenome (GOLD analysis project Ga0206798, IMG submission 152893) | Enriched cells from forest soil in Barre Woods Harvard Forest LTER site, Petersham, Massachusetts, United States -... | ecosystem: Environmental > Terrestrial > Soil > Temperate forest >...
TTGTCGTGGGATCGATGCTCTACCGGCGAACGAGGTTCTCGTGAGAGCTGGCACGATGGAATCAAGACTCCTCGGCTTATTGCAAGTTAGGGGAGAATCGCTAGCAGCTAGTAGCTAGCAGCTAAAAGCTGATTCTCTCAGTCCGCATGCAGCGCCGTGTCAAACAGCAGCAGGCTCACAGTCGTAAAAATAATGTCGTAGCCAAGCAGCATCTTGATCCACAGCATAGGGTCGGCGTCGCCGGTAAAAATATCACCGGTGGCCTGCACCATGGCCAGCAGCGCGGGAATGAAGATGGGAAACAGAATGATGGAGAGCAACAGTTCGCGGTTGCGGCTGCTCATTGAGAGCGCGGCAAAGAACACTCCATTGCCCACCAGCGCCCAGGTGCCCAGCGGCAAAACCAGCAGCAGCAGCCATCCCTGGCCCGCGATGTGCAGGTTGTAAAAAATGAAGAAGAACGGCGCCAGGATGATCTGTACAACCGTAACGAAGAGGAAGTTGAGAATGACTTTGGCCAGGTAAAGTTCCGCGCCCGGCGAGGGCACCATGCGCTGCGCGTCCATTACCTGGTGGCGAATTTCGCGTGCCCACGCCTGGTTGAGCGCGCTCACCGACGCAAACAATGTGGCCACGCACAGCACTCCGCCCGAGATTTGCTGAGCAAACGCGCCATGCGGGTCAAACGCGATTGAGAACAGCACCACCACCAGCCCCGAGAAAAACAGCATGGAGATGAAAGCGTCGAGCGATCGCCACTCGATGCGCAGGTCTTTCACGAGGTGAGTCCAAAGAGCGCGGGTCACTTGTGAACCTCCGTCAGTTGGACCGCATCTTTGGTCAGGTCCACTAGCTCAACCGGAACCTCGAGCGCCTTGGCCGCGCTCACATAATCGTCGGGGCTCAGAATAATTTGCGTTCCTCGCGCGCCAGCCGAGACGCTGATCTCGTCAAACAGAATCGCTGTCTCGTCGATGTACACCGGGTATGCTTTCTTTGCGCCGAAAATGGTAATGCCGCCGCGGATGTAGCCGGTGAGCGGTTGCACGTCTTTGAGCGGAGTCATCTCAAGCTTGCGCAGGCCCGATGCGCGCGCCAGTTTTTTGAAGTCGAGTTCGGCGTCGCCGGGCACTACGGCAAATACATGTTCCTTGTGGCCGTCAGTGGTGAGCAGCGTTTTGAAAACCTGCTCGGCGGGCATGCCGATCTTCTTTGCCACGGTAATTGCTGTCAGGTCGTTGGGGTCAACCTCGTACTCACGCAGTTCGAATGCTAGCCCAAGAGATTCAAGATAGCGCGCGCCGTTGGTCTTCATAGCGTGGGCTCTCCTCCACCCCAGCGGCCAGGACCCGCCGCTGGGGACCCCGGTGCTCCAGGCTCCAACGACGCCACGCGGCCGGCGCGCAGGGTCAACACCCAATCCGCAATGGGCGCGGCCAGCTCGCGCTGGTGAAGCATTATTCCGCTGACCGCGATAACGACGTAAAGGCCGCCCCATACGATGAAACAAGTCCACAATATTCGACCAACCCTTTTGTGTCCGCCCCGGTCTAATTCTTGAAAGCCGACAACTAGTAGGCCTACGGCGATGGCGTCAAGCCCACTCCTGATCAAATTGTGTGAACTAAAATGTGGCTCACTACTTTTCCAATGACCCAAAGCAAAGACGGTGAAGAAGATTCCCGCACACCTTAGGAAATCCGACAGCAACTTCTTCCAGTTCATCGAGGCTCCTTGCAGGCTCCGAATTAACAGCCAGCGTGGGCGAAGGGAATTATTCAATCAGGATACATTGACGCTAGTCTGTTGGGGTTCCGACCCACTCTGCTTGCGATTCAGGTAGAGCGCCAGTGCGAGTGGAACGATGCACGGCACCAGAAACAGATAGAGAAGAGTGTCCAAGACTGAGTCAGGCAAAGCTGCCCCGTGGTATTTTATGGCTTCGACAAGAACAAGAATGAAGACAGCGAACCAAACCATGAGGAATTTACCCCAAAAGCGACGAACCTCCTGGTGTCCACCGCGCCCTAGTTCTCGAAGTCCCACAATTACCAGGCCCACTGCAATAGCTACTAGCGCACTCTGATTCAGATTGTGAGAATTGAAAAACGGCTCCTGCCTTTTCCAGCCACTCAGATAAAAGACTGTAAAATCGATTCCCGCATAGATGAGGAATTCCGACAGCATCCTCTTCCAGTTCATCGGCACTCCTTGCGGACTTGGGGCCTAGTAGGTCGGCTTGGTCGGGGGCGTGTTCGCGGCGGTCTTGGTGGCCGGCTGCATTGCCGGAGCGGCGCCGGGCTGATTGGGACCGGCCGGTGCGTACTTACTGGCGCACTTGGCCTGCAGCGTATTGGCGTGGAAGACGCCGTCGCGGCCATAGGTTCCCTCGGCAAGAGCCTGGGCATTGTCTTTAAAGGTGTCGGGGGGCGGCTCGGTGCCCTTGTATGAGACTGTGATCAGCTTGCCGTTGGCAGCATTGGGCGAATGGCTCTCAAACTCGTTGAGCACAAAGGTCACGTTGGTGCCGTGTTGCTCAATCGAGCCAGGCTTCACGAATCCCTCAACCCGCAGGTTGCTGGTGTAGGCCTTATTGCCCATCTTGCCCAGCTCGGCAATCGTCACGTAATAGCTCTTGTTGGAGCCATAGCCTGAGATGGCGAGCCAGCCGATGGTGCCGAGGATAATGGCGGTCGCGATGCCGACCTGCAACGTCTTCTGCGATTTTTTCATAGTCTTTTCCTTCTTAACGATACGAGCCTGCAACCCCATGGTCAACCGTAGGGGCGCAGTTGGGGTGTGATTTAGATCACTTGAGGAGCGAAATTGGGACATACGGGCTATCCGCCGCGAACCCGCAACACGGACATCTCCAGCAACACCCTTTTGACTAAATATGAAGGAGATATGCCATAAAATAGCCCCGACCAACACGTTGTTTGAGCGAAGGAGTTTTCGTTATGCGGTTTCGAACCTACACCTTTGCAGCCAGTTCTTGCCTGATTTTCGTGGTTTTTACTTGCGCCGGGAACTTAAGCGCCGCCGATGGAGCGGCAAAGCTGGCGCGGCCGGTTAATTGGGGGTCACCCGACCAGCCATACGGGAAAAGACGGCCCGTAACGCCTGCCGACCGGGCCGCCATCCAGAGTTACCGTTCGGGGCGCAAACCGCCCGTCTTCTCCACGACCTTTAGCGACTCTTCCGAATTGCGTACGGATTGGAGATTGATGTCCGACAACAGCGGCATGTGCCGGCGTCCAGCCAACGTGGAGGTGTCGAACGCAGGTTTGAGGCTGAAAACCATGGCCGCCGCCCCGGACTGCGGAAAGAAAATCAAATGGTCCACAGGTTCCATTCAGAGCAGGGCATCGTATCGCTATGGCTTTTTTGAAGCCACCATGAAAATTGCCGACATCAAGGGAATGAACAACGCGTTCTGGATGAATACCGCGAACCAGCCCGCGACCGGCGACTATTTTGAGATCGACGTCTCCGAGGTCCAGTATCCGAGTTACGATCACATTGGCCTGCAGCAATACCCGGCCAAAGCGAACAATGTTGCTCTTTCAAACGTGAAGCATACCGGCATGGGTTGGGGGGCATATTTTGTCGATGATCTATCGGCCGGGTTTCACGATTATGGAGTTCTTTGGACTCCCAATGAGATGGTCTTCGAGATCGACGGAGAGCCCGTGGCCGCTGTCGTCACCGGCATCTCCGTCAACGGACCCGCCGACCTCATGTTCTCAAGCGCGCTCATCTATCCCGGCATCCCCGATCATCCCGTCGGCCATGACATGGTCGTAAAGTCGGTACGCGTCTTTGCTCTTCAATAAAGGCCTGGACAAGCTCTTTTATCCGCCACGGCAGACTCACGAAGCTAGAAGCTAGAAGCTGCCCCATCACCTAGCCGATTCAAGCACTTGCGCCGCCCGGTTCAGCACCTCACTCAGAACCTGCATCTGCTGCGCGGCCAGCGGGGCATTCTTCGCCTCCACCGCTTCGCTCACTCCCGGAATCACCACCGCCGCATATCCCGTGTATTCCCCGGGAGCGTAGATGGCGTGCTTGTACCAGGGCCGGTTGGGCAGGCCACCATCGGTAAGCAGCGCCGTTTCCACCGAACGCAATGTCCGATTCAGGCTAGTCAGGTCGCCGCTCGCTGTCATCTGCAGATCGTGGGCATGCTGCGCTGCCGTGGCCAGCCGGGCTACGGCAGCCTCAGCGGGAGCAAAGTCGAGCGACCCCACACCGTTTTCGGCCGCCTTTTTCTTAACCGACCCGATATAGGCCCTGATGGCATGCGCGTAGGTTACGTAGTCGTAAGGCAGCACGTCAGTATCGGCCATGCGCACGGCTTCGAGGCCGAGTACGCGTGCCATCTCCTGCAAATACTCGAAGTGCGGGTCTGCATTCTCAGTGAACCATGCGTAATCGTCAAAAGTGGAGTGGTACACGCCATAGGGCCCTTCCGAACCAATGTCAGTTGAAGGAACGCCGGCATGTTGCAGGAATGGCGTAAAGTCAGACCCCGAACCAAGGTCACCCATGTGCACTTCGCCTTCATCGATCGGGGGCGCGTCAGACGCGCGATGCTCCTCGTCCGCATGGTGCTGGAGCCGCCACTGCTGGTAAACCGTACCCGACATGGGACTCGGCACCTGGCGCGTAAGTTCACGTACAAACTGCTTGAGCGAGGGCACGGCTGCGGCGCTGAACTCAGGTCCGGCGACGGCCACGTCCACATTAAAGTAGGCCACTGCATTGCTTAGCTGGGTCATGTGCTGTTCAACCCACTCGGTTGAACCAATCAGGCCTTCTTCTTCCGCGTCCCAGCTGCAAAAAACGATAGTGCGTTTGGGGTGCCATCCCTTCTTGAGCAGCGCGCCAACGCCGTGCACGGCTTCAAGCATTGAAGCGGTGCCGCTGTTGGGGTCGACCGCGCCGTAGACCCATGCGTCGCGATGGTTGCCCACCACCACCCAGTCGTCGGGCAAGTCAGAACCCTTCACTTTGCCAATCACGTCCCAGATAATGCGGCGCTGGTAGTCCTGGTCTGAGACCAGGTGTACTTTCACCCCGCCCGGGCCAAGATGATAGCGGAAAGGCAATGCGCCCTGCCAGCCCTGCGGCACGCCGCCGCCCTTCAGTGCCTGCAAAATGGGCGCGGCATCGTGATAGCTGATGGGGATGGAGATGATGTGCGGCTGGTTGCCTTCAGGCGACACGCGCGCTGAATCGGGCAGGTCAAGCGTCGAAGCCACTCCCGGCGTCTCAGGGTCGCCGGAATACCTGAAGAGATACTGAACTGACCCGCGCTGCACGCCGGTCTCTGGCCGCCACGGGCCCGTGGGCCATGGATCGCCCTTGTAGTAGCCATCGTCCTGCGGATCGGAGTAGATAAGAACGCCCACCGCGCCGCGTTGTTCTGCGAGATAGACTTTGACGCCGCGAAAGTTTGAGCCGTAGCGGCAGATCACGATTTTGCCGCGCAGGTCGATGTGCTGCGCGTCGAGCGCCTTATAATCCTCAAGCCGGCCGTAGTTGGCGTACACCACCTCGGCAGTCACGTCTCCCGAACCTGAAGAGCCGTTGAAGGGCATCACCACGCGTGGGTCGTTCTCAAAAGGATCGCCTTCGACATGCTCGCGCGTGGGGCCGCTCATAATCTGTTTGCCGCTGGCGTCCCAGGCTTCAACCTTTACAGTCCTGGGCCAGTTCAGCAGCACGCGGTAGGGAACAATCTCAGTCTCAAGACCCGCGGCGCGAAACTTTTGCGCCACGTACTCGGCGGTCTGGTGATCCTCAGGCGAAGCGGCAATATGCGGAGCGGCGGTCAGCGTTTTAAGCTCTTCGCCGGCAAGGCTGGCGTTGGGCACCGCAAGAAACTTTTCTTCCACAGATTGTTCTGCGTTAAAGCTCTTGTAACCGAAGACGCTTTCAGGCGGAGCGACTTGCGCGTGGACCAGCCCAGGGAGGGAAGACGCGGCGAGAAACGCAATTATCAGGATTTTCCCGTTCATTGAACGCGATTTCATCAATAGGTTCCTTCAAATATTGGTGGATGAACTCTGGGTGCCCCATCCTAACGGCGCTTTTTGCCGTTAGGGTGGGATACCGCGAATGCCCACTTGAGAGTACTTCGTCTGTTTCGTATCAGGGCACGAGTTTACTCGCGCCGAAAAGGCCCCAGGACTGAATGTGGGCTCAGCCTCTGCGCGATCGACCTGACCAAAAATGCCGAGTTCAATACGTTTCTCCGCAACTTGTCGGAACGAAGCAATAAACCATCAGCTTACACCAGCGTGTGCCGAGAGCGGCCATTAGTTCCGCAACACAGAATCCTTATCCGGGTTCATGACATCATTACTAGAAGGAGTCTTGTTTGAAAGCCTGGCCGTTACTGGCATTAGTCATTGTCCAGGGAATTCTGTTCGCTGCACACCTGTTTTTCATTCACACCTGGATCGCCTTCTTTCCCTTTCTCGCTCCCGCTGCCGTGCATGCGCTGCGCATTGCAGTCCTGTCGCTTTCATTCAGCTTTCTGGTGGCGTCGCTGCTCAACTTCCGCCATTCCAATTGGTTTGTCTCAGCGTTTTATACGCTCGCCTCCGTCTGGCTCGGCTTCGCCAACTACTTCTTTCTTGGGGCCTGCCTTTTATGGCCGCTGTGGTACCTGGCACGCGCATTCGGCGCTGGCGACGATCCGTTGGTGCGGCCCTTGCTTGCCGGCAGCTTTGTTTCCATCGGCTTAGTGACGACAGTCTATGGGTTCATCAATGCCCGAAATATCCGCGAACGGCGCATAAGAGTTGAACTGCCCGGCCTGCCTCAGCAGTGGCGCGGCCGCCGCGCGGTGCTTATGAGCGACCTGCACCTGGGCAACATCAACAACGAAGACTTTTGCCGCAAAGTTGTTGCCATTGCAGCGCATCACAATCCTGATGTGGTATTCATCCCCGGCGATCTTTTCGATGGCTCGACGGCCAGGCTCGACGAACTGATCGCGCCGCTCAAAGAACTTAAGCCGCGATTCGGCATCTTCTTTTCTTCCGGCAATCACGAAGAGTTTCACGACCCCGGCGACTATCTTGCAGCCATCCGCAAGGCCGGCATTCGCGTGCTCGCAAACGAGCGCGTAACCATCGACGGGCTCCACATCCTCGGCATCAATTATCACGAAGCCACGTTTCCACTGCGCGTGCGCACCACGCTTGAAAACCTGAGCCCGGGCGCCGGAGAACCGAGCATCTTGCTGAATCATGCGCCAGTGCGTATGCCTATCGTTGAGCAGGCCGGCATCTCGTTGCAGCTCTCAGGCCATACGCACGGCGGCCAGTTTTTCCCCTACACGTTCCTCACGCGTCGCATTTTCGGGCCGTTCACCCACGGGCTGAACCGAATGGGCAATCTGCAGGTTTACACATCAACTGGCGCGGGAACGTGGGGCCCTCCAATTCGCATCGGCTCAGCGCCCGAGATCGTGGTGCTGGAGTTTGAGCGAGCTTGACGTAAGGTGTCCAATGGAGTACAAGAATATATGCACGCAGTCGTAGAGACGCCGGGCTATTTGAAAACGGTTGAGGCGATCTTTACCGAGGCCGAGCGTTCGCAAATCGTCACAATGGTCGCGACAAGCCCGGAGTGCGGCGATATCATGCCGGGAACTGGTGGATTCAGGAAAGTGCGTGTTCCGCGCGCAGGCATGGGAAAGCGCGGGGGTGCAAGAGTGATTTACATCCTGCGTAATGAAGACTTCCCAATCTTTCTTGTGGCAGCATACGCAAAAAACGTGAAAGAGAACCTGACGAAGCAGGAACGAAACGAGTTAGCCAGGCGCGCCGATGAGATTTTCTCGGGTTACGGGAGATAAGTTATGGCAAATGTCTTCAATGATCTGATGAAAGGGCTCGACGAAGCCGAAGCTTTTTTGGCGGGGAAGACGGCTGGTTATAAAGTTCATGTCCCCGAAAGGGTAGATGTGAAGAAGATTCGCAAGCGTCTGAAGATGACCCAGGCCCGGTTTTCTGAGATGTTTGGTTTCAGCCTCGATGCGGTGAAACATTGGGAGGGCGGGCGGCGCACGCCTGAGTCTGCCGCGCGTGCGTTCCTCACGGTGATCGACAGGAATCCCAATGCAGTGCTGGCGGCCCTGCAGCCCGATTCACGCGGTCGCCGCAGATTCGCGAAGGCATCGTAATATCTAGGGTCCCGCGTGGCGGAACCTACCCCCTCGAATTACTCCGCATCCTCCACCACCTGCTCCAGCAGCCGCTTCCACGTCTTCTGGTTCTTCCTGTAGCTCTTCTTCAAATCATCCAGAATGCGTTCGAAATCGGCATTGGTGCGCAGGTTATTCCACGCCGGATTCTTCTGGAACCATGGATAGTTTTCGTTGCCCAGGTAAATGGCGCGCCGCAGCCAATGCAGCGCCTCGCTCGAGTCGCCTTCAACGGCAAAGTAAGTCGCAAGGCGGTAGGCCATCTCATTATCGGCTTCGGCTGCGGTCATAGTGTCGTCGTTCAGCAGCGCGGCAGCGCGCTCACGCTCGTCGATCTGCACATAACAGAGAGCGAGCGTAGGTACCGCGATGCGCAGGGACTGGTCGTCGCGGATTACGTCTTCAAGGATCGCGATGGCCGCCGCCAAGTTGCCGAGGCGCCACTGCTGGTAACCGGCGGAGGTGCGCAGCAGCGGATGGCGCGGCTCAAGCGCAAGACCCTTCTCAAGCTCATCGCCGGCCAGCTCAATCTGGTTCTGATAGTGGTAAACACGGGCGCGATGGTTGTAAAGCATGGCTGCATTCGATGGATTCAGCTTGAGCGCGCGGCTGAACTCGGCCAGCGCATCTTCGTATATTCCGTCACCGCGCAGCGCCAGACCCGCAACCATGTGCACGTTCCAATCGTTGGCTGCGGTCGAAAGCAGGTTGGCAACGCCGTGGCGTGCCGACTCTTTTTCGCCTCGCGATAGCAGCATGTAGATGCGGTAGAGATTGGCTTCGGTCGATGCGGGGTCCAGTTTCAGCGCCTCGTCGAAAGCGCGGCGCGCCCGCATCAAATGCGTCTGGCCACCGAAACCGTGGCGTGCGTATTGCAGCTCTGCAATGCCGAGACCCGCCCAGCCCGCGGCGAAATCTTTGTCGGCGTCAGTCACTTGAGTAAACAACGCATGCGCGCGATCGAGATCGGCGCGCGAGCCCGTCCGCACCATGAACGAGCTGAGCATCGCGCGGGCCTGCAGGTAGCGTTCGCTGATGGGTCCCGGTAACGAGCCTTCGCGCCCGTTGAGTCGCGCGTCAACCCGCGCGGATTCGGTGCTGGCCGCGGCGCTTATGCCATGCAGCGAGGCAAACACTTCGTTTGATATCTCAGTCTGCACCGCAATCAAATCAAGCGATGCAACGCGAATCGCTCCGCCGGAACGAAGGCTCTGCTGAGCCACATCCAGCAGTTGCCAGTTGAGGTCGAAGCCCTGCTCCGACCTCAGAAAACTACCCGCGAGCACAAACGAAGTCAGCAGCTTTTGCCCAATCGCCAGCGGATCGAGCTGCGAGATTGGCAGCGACATGAGCGTGCTCGATGGCCGCACCACAAGTCCCGGTATGCGCGCCAATCGCGCGGAAATTGCGTCGGCCAGCGCGAACCCATAAAGCGGCGCAACCTCTGCGGCGCCCAGATTGTTAAAGGGCAGCACCACCAGGGAGTTTTGCGCGGACTTATCCGGCGTAGATTCGCGAAAGCGCTCGGCCAGCATTGAGAGAAAGCCCGTGGTGCGCTTCTCCGGTTCGGCAGCCATGGTGGGCAGGTTGGCCGCCCGGTCGCCCGGAATAATGCCGGTTTCAATCTGCAGCGCCTTCATGATTGTCTTCAATGCCTCGCGCACTTCAGCCGCGGAGGCGTAGCGCACAGCAGGAGTCTTTTCGAGACACGTTGCAATTACGCTCTTCAGCTCCGGTGAAATGTCCGGCAGAATCTCACTTAAGTCGGGTGGATCGAGGAACTGGATGGCGCGGATTACCTGAAAATCTTCAGCATCGGGTCGCCCGAATGGATGCCGTCCGCTCGCCAATTCATAGAGAATTACGCCCAGCGCCCACACATCGGACTGCGCGCTCGAGTGGCCCGTAACAAACTGCTCGGGGGCCATGTAGCGAATGGTGCCCCCGCGCGCCGTGTAGGTCGCGGCAAGCGACGCATCCTTCGCGAGGCCGGTCTTCGACCCATCGAAGTGCATGTCTTCAGGCGCCAGCCGCCGCGCCAGCCCAAAGTCGAGAATCTTTACCAATCCGCCATCGGTCAGCATCACGTTCTGCGGCTTCAGGTCGCGATGAAATATGCCCAGCGTGTGCGCCGCCTGCAGACCGTCGGCAATCTGGATGCCCACTGAAAGCACCAGTTGCAAATTCGACGGGCCGCGCTCAATCAGCTTGTCGAGCGCCTGGCCCGGCACATACTGCATGGCGATAAAGCCCTCATCGCCGCTTTCGCCAACTTCGTAAATGGCGCAAACATTGGGGTGCTCGATGGCCGACGACATGCGCGCCTCTCGCAGCACGGTCGACCGCATCTGCTCGGGCGTGAGCGCGCCTGCGCGCAACATCTTCAGCACAACCGGCCGCTGCAACAACGTATCGTTGGCAAGGTACACCACGCCGCTGCCACCGGCGCCCAGCTTGCGCTGAATCTCGTAATGCTCAATCGCTCTTCGCTTCATTCGCCCAATTCAAGTCTAATGGGCGAGAGATAAGAGAAGTATCAGGATTGTGCGCAGGAGTTGCGCGAAAGGAAATAAACGAAGCTACAGCATCATCTCGAAGTAAATCAGCGGAGCAATGCGATAGGTTGCGCGGCCCACTTCTCTGAACCCGCATTTACGGTAGAACTCGCCTGCGCCAGCCGCTGCGTCCCACGCATCGAGCCGGAAAGCATCAGCGGGCCATTCCTTCGCGATCCTGATTGCCTCCGCGATGCACTGGCGGCCAACGCCGCCGCGCTGAATTGTAGGATCGACCGACATCCCAACAATGTAGATTGGCCTTGCGCATGGGGTGAAGTATTTAGTATCGATCGCCCACGGCTTTCTGGTGGTCAGGTTCACGCGCGCAATCAGCTTTTTGCGATAGCGCGCAATGTAAACCTTCGCATGGCGCATGGTGAAGAGCGTGCCCTTTTCCGTCGCCTTCGCGACCCAGTAGCCTTCTCCAAAATCGGCGCGAAGACGTTCAGAGACCGCCGTATTGAGCGCGATAAGATCGGCGACATCGTCAGGCGTGGCAAGTTGAAGCTTGATGCGCATCTGAATAGGTCGGCCTCAGACGTCCCTGCTCTCTGTTCTCTTATCTCTTATCTCTGTTTTTCAATGCCCGCGGCGCGGCTCGCCCTCTTCGCTGTGCGGATTCTCCTTGGCCAACTCCAGCAGACGCTTCTGTCCGCGGCGGCCCAGCGTCAGCATCGTGATGCCGAAAACAAGCAGCACCATGCCCCACCAAAGGTTTGCATCCACGCCCAGGCTCCTCGCATAAAGCTCGGTGTTATCGCGCGTAGCCAATCCAAACGCCGTAAGAATAGCGCCTACCATCGTGAACATCAGTCCCATTGGGATGCGTAGATCGAGACTCATCGGCAAGGCTCCTTCGCAAGCGAAAACTTAAAAATCAAACCCAAACTCTTACCAGAAGAAAATATTCAAACCAATCGCGCCCACCAGCACCGCAACCGCCAGCGCCTCGGGCCGCTTCCACCATGGCAGATGCGCGTGCGAAGGCATCTTGGTCATTGACCGTACCAGCCCAACCAATTCCTCATCGGGCTTTGGCTTGGTCAAAAGGCTCACCACTACGGCCACCACAAAGTTCACCATGAACGCCCAGATGGCTCCGTAAAAATTCTGCGCCATATCGCTGGGGTAGCGATGGATCACTGCAATCCAGCCGCCGTGAATGCCGGTGTGCGCCTCAAGCGGCAGCGTGAGCCCGTGATGAATCATGGCCGCGCTGGTGCCGGCAATAAGCCCGGCGAATGCGCCGTGTCCAGTCGCGCGCTTCCAAAACATGCCCAGCAAAAACGTGGCAAACAGCGGCGCGTTTACAAAGCTGAACACAAGCTGCAGCGTGTCCATAATGTTGTTGAAATTGATGGCCGCGTAAGCAGTACAAATCGACAGCAGAATGCCGCCTACAGTAGCCCATCGGCCCACCGCCATGTAGTGCTTATCGCTGGCGCCCTTGCGAATGTACGACTGGTAAAGGTCGTAAGTAAAAACCGTGTTGAAGGCGGTAACATTTCCCGCCATGCCGCTCATAAAGCTGGCCAGCAGCGCCGTCAGCCCCAGGCCCAGAATGCCGGTAGGGAAGTAGTGCAGCAGCATATTCGGCGTGGCCATATCGTAATCAAGCAGCGGCTTGCCGCTGGTGTCCAGCATCGCCTTGCCCGTCACCGGATTCATTTTGGCGGGAATCAGCCCATGCCCCTGCTCCACCTCTGGCGGCACCACATGGATGTCGTGGTAAATGCCATTGGCGTCCTGGTGCACATACGTTGTTGTATGCGGAGTCGGCAGGCCAATCGCAATCAAGCCCGGCACAATCACCAGGAAGGGAAATACCATCTTCGGCACCGCCGCAATCAGCGGCACCCTCCGCGCCGACTCCATATTTTTCGACGCCATGGCCGTCTGGATCACCAGGAAATCGGTGCACCAGTAGCCAGCGCCCAGCACAAATCCCAGCCCCATGCCGATGCCGATTGCGTCAATTCCCATGGGATTGGTGCTGGCGTGCATCACGCCCTTCCACTCGTGCATGTATTGCACCGGCAATGCGGCCTTCAGGCCGCTCCAGCCGCCAATGTTCTTGAGCCCCAGAAGCGTGAGCGGCAAGAATCCCGCGATGATCAAAAAGAACTGTAGCACCTCGTTGTAAATCGCGCTGGTCAGTCCGCCCAGAAAAATGTAGAGCAGCACAATCATCGCCGACATCACAATGGCGAACGTAAAAATCCATCCCGTCGGCCAGCCCAGGCGGATGAACAGCGAGTCGAAGATGTGCAGCGCCTGGATGAGCCGCGCCATGGCATACATCGAAATGCCCGAGCTGAAGACTGTCATCACGGCAAACGAGCATGCATTCAGCGCGCGCGTCTTTTCATCGAAGCGCAGGCGCAAAAACTCGGGCACCGAGCGCGCCTTTGAGCCGTAGTAGAACGGCATCATGAAGATGCCCACAAAGATCATTGCCGGAATTGCGCCGATGCCGTAGAAGTGCGCCGTCTCCAGGCCGTACTTCGCGCCCGATGCGCCCATGCCGATAACTTCCTGCGCGCCCAGGTTGGCGCTGATAAAGGCCAGGCCGCAAATCCACGCCGGCAGCGCGCGCCCCGCCTGGAAAAAGTCCTTGCTCGTCTTCATGTAGCGCTTCAAGGCAAAGCCTATGCCCAGCACAAAGAAGAAGTAGAGCAGCATGATGAGCCAATCGACTGAGGTCAGTTGCAAGGCGGGCTCCTAAGCGCAAGTGCAGAATTTAAAAAGGCTACGGAAAACACTCTACGCATCGGGGGGAGGGCGAGTCCAGTGGAAACTGAAAAGGTTTTCAATGACGATGTCATTACTGCCGAGAGCAAACCCTACACTCGCGGGACGCATCACACCAACGCGCAGGGCGTCCATGAATTGATCGCAAGGAAAGAAATGGGCCTACCATATGCTCGATCAAGGTAGAAGAGGACTGGTTTTCGTCGTTGACGATGAAATCGCGATTGCTGAATCCGCCGCAATGATTCTGCGTGTCCACGGATTCGACGCCAGGCCCTTTTCAGACCCACTCGCGGCATTAGAGGCTTCCCAGAATCAGGCCCCCAATCTCCTTTTATCCGACGTAATCATGCCTGGGCTCAATGGATTTGAACTTAGTACTGGGGTGGTGAAAGATTGTCCGAAATGCAAGGTGCTTTTATTCAGTGGCGATCCTGGTGCGCGCGAGAGATATGCGACAACCCCTGCCGAAAAAGCATTTGATGTTTTGCTAAAGCCCATTCGACCAACGGAATTACTCAATGCGATCCAAAGGAAGCTGGACTCTTGATCGGGCTCGTATGCGCTCGTACCCTGTAGTTCGGCGAATGTTTCAGCTTCAAACTCATGCCAGGATCACGCCTTCGCCTGTACCAGGTCAATTGCTCAATGGCACTTCGCTCCGAACCGTGAAGTGAACCAGGATCGACGCATGACCGGCCGGGCAGCCCAGCAGCAGGTTTCTTCCCGCGCCTTTGAACGAATAAGAAACGTGCGCAATTCCAAAAGGGTCAACTTTCTTCACCACCGGCGCAGTCACATCGCGCACCCTGTCCTGGTCCACCAGTTCCGCCTGCGCCGACAAAAGCTGTTCATGTTGAGTGGGATCAAGCGCAATCGGCACCTGCAAGTCGTCGGCGGCGTTGGTGCGGTTGCAATCCACGTATAGCGCTGAAATCTTGTTATCGCGGACTGATTGCACAACTTGAATAATGGGATTGTTCTGGTAGACGCGGGAAAAAAAGGTGTATGCGTCGGCCGATCGGCTCGCGGGCCGCACAATGTCAACGTGGTCCGCGACAATCTTTTGTGGCGGCGTGTCGGTGTCGCAGCCAAATGTCGCGCTGTAATAGCTCACCACTCGCGTGCGCGCGCCAAGGTATCTGCCAATGCCTTCGCCCGCCGAAGTATCGAGCGTTTCATAGGCGCAGTAGCGATGAATCTTTGCGACAGCTTGCGTGCTTCTCCACTTATCTTCAAGGTCAATCAAAAAGCCGTTGTCGTTGCTCGAGCGCAGGTCGCTCAGCAGTGGATCGCTGTCGTAAATCTTGGCAATGCTGGCCACAAACGATCCCTCATGCGGCGTTGAGTACGAAACAATAAATCGCACGCGCACCGCATCGGCCGGGTGGTTCAACAGCATTTCCTCGGTAAGGATTCCGCCCAGGCTGTGAGCGATAATCACCACTTCGCTGTGGTCCCACACGTGTTGCTGCTTCAGCTTCTGCCAAAGAAGGTCTGAGAGCTGCGCGCTCGACAACTTGCCGCGCATCGAAGGGGTTGGGTATTCGGCTACCACCACGTCGGAGTTTTGAAAATGTGGATCAGTCTGGATGAGCTGCGGCCAGTACGCGCCGTTCGATGCGCGCCACGAGTTGCGGTCGCCATGAATTCCGTGAACAAACACGATAACTCGCGGCTTGAGGTTTTGAGCGCGGACCGGAACACAAACCATGCCGCCAAAAACACAACATAAAATCAACGCCACAACAACAGCGAAAGCCCTGCGCACGTCTAGCCTTTCTACAACGCCCAATGAGGACGATAAAAATTGGTGCTGATTCAAGGTTAACGCTTTTCGACGAGGTGATGTTTGAATGCGGTACCGAGTCAGCTTGAAGGAAACGACATTCGGACCGAAGTGCATCGGCTCTAGTTGAAGGGTACGGGCTTTAGCCCGTACATCAATCAAGCAATTATGTCCCCTGGGCTTTAGCCCCTGACGAGCAATTTTCCGCAGGAATTCACGACCCAAACCAAGAATCGGGCGCAGGCGGCGCACCCTCCGCAAATTTCGCGCTTCATCTTCGCTCCATTTACACTGGAAGAGCATGATTCCCACCCTGACCTGGACCGAAGACGGCGTTCGCTTTATCGATCAAACCAAGCTCCCGCTCGAGGAGAGCTACGTTCTGGCCTCAACCTATGAACAAGTGGCTGACGTGATTGTCACCATGGTGGTGCGCGGCGCGCCAGCCATCGGTGTCTCCGCGGCCTACGGCGTTGCGCTCGGAGTGCAGGCCAGCCATGCATCCACCGCGGCAGAGTTTCAACCCGAATTCGACAAGATTTGCGCGCGCCTGGCTGGAACGCGGCCGACGGCCGTCAA
>Ga0206798_1126_pt1 | contig 15848 bp, 15 predicted proteins | sample Alteio_BWOrgCont_66_FD_152893 | JGI IMG/M metagenome (GOLD analysis project Ga0206798, IMG submission 152893) | Enriched cells from forest soil in Barre Woods Harvard Forest LTER site, Petersham, Massachusetts, United States -... | ecosystem: Environmental > Terrestrial > Soil > Temperate forest >...
GGCGTCGAGGCTGTCGGGCCGCTTCCGGCGCGCGCGCTCGATCTCGGCCTGGCGCAGCGAAGGTTCGATTGCACCGATAACGTTGATCGTCAGTTCGTCCTGCAGCGCAAAAATGTCGTCGAGCGGCCGGTCATAACGCTCCGCCCAGACATGCGTGGCCTCCGCAGTATCGATCAGCTGGCCGGTAACGCGCACCCGGTTGCCGAGCTTGCGGACGCTTCCTTCCAGCACGTAGCGCACACCCAACTCGCGGCCGACCTCTTTCACGTCGATCGCCCGGCCCTTGTAGATGAAGCTCGAATTGCGGGCGATCACGAACAGCCATTTGATCCGCGACAGGCCAGTAATGATGTCCTCGACCATGCCGTCGACGAAATATTCCTGCTCCGGGTCGCCGCTCATGTTTTCGAACGGCAACACCGCGATCGACGGCTTCTCGGGGAGGGCGAGCGCTGGACGCGGCGCGGGCAGCTCGGGCATCGGCCGCCTTCCCTCCGGCACAACGCGAAACGCCCGCACCGGCCGGGCGATGTTCTTGACCTGCTGCTCGCCCATGTCCTCGAAGGCGAACGCGAGCTTATCGCGCACCTGGTCGCGCACGACGCGGCTGATACAAATGTTGCCGGGATCGGCCAGGGCTTCGAGCCGCGCCGCTATGTTGACCCCATCGCCGAGAAGATTGTCGCCATCGACCATTACGTCGCCGACATGCACACCAATGCGGAGTTGCATCGGTTCGGCGGCGGTAGAGCCGGCATTCTCGATCGCGATCGCCTCCTGAACCGCGACCGCGCACTGCATGGCATCGACCGCGCTAGCAAAGTCGGCGACGACGCTGTCGCCGGCGGTGTTAAATATGCGGCCGCGGTGAGAGGCAATCAGCCCATCGACGATAACGCGGCACGCCTTGAGCCGAGTGAGCGTACCGACCTCGTCGCGGCCCATTAACCGGCTGTAACCGGCAACGTCGGCGGCGAATATCGCAGCGAGTTTGCGCTCTACGGGATGGACGGCCACGCTCGGCTCCTTCTCTTTCCAGTATAGCGATCAAAAGGATCATCGCGCGCCTTTCAGGCGCAGATCGTTCCCATAAGTCGCGCCGACCTAATCGTCCGCTTTCCGGCGGCGTGGCTCGCCTGAAGGCTCACTCATGAACGTCTAAATGGGTCGCGAACCGTCGCTTTGTCTAGTACTCGCTGAACGGCCAGAATCGGCGCATCCACGACATAGCGCTCCGGGGCTCGAAGGTCCGGAGAGAGTTCGCTAACGGCCATATGGTTTTCTTTGCGTTGCTTAGGGTCTCCGCCCCTCGGCGCGCTGCAAGCGACTTCCGCCCAGCTTCCTCCACCGCCGCTGCGCGTCAGCTCCGTGCAGCCGGTTCCCCGCGAAGCCGCTTTCCGCTTGCACACCCCGGTCTCGCCGACGGGCAGAGCTGCAGCTCAGCGCTGCGCTCAACCTCAAACGGAGAACCGAGATGACGATTACGATGATCCCGCTGTCGAAACTGATCCCGTCGGCCGCCAATGTCCGCAAGACCGGAGCCACCGCCGGCATCGCGGAACTTGCCGCCAGCATCAAGGCGCACGGCCTATTGCAGAACTTGCAGGTCCGAGCTGGAGACGCTGGTAAATTCGAGGTTGTCGCCGGACGCCGCCGCCTTGCCGCGCTGAAACGCCTCGCCCGGAACAAGGACATCGAGAAGCTCGTCGAAATCCCGTGCCACGTATTGGAGGAAGGAGACGCCGCCGAGATCAGTCTCGCCGAGAATGTGATGCGATTGCCGATGCATCCCGCCGATCAGTTCGAGGCCTTCCAGGCGCTCGCCGAGACCGGCAAAGGACCGGAGGAAATCGCCGCCCGCTTCGGTTGCAGCCCCGCCACCGTGCGGCAACGGTTGAAACTGGCGAGCGTCAGCCCGCGCTTGATGAAGGTGTACCGCACCGGAAAGATGGACCTCGATCAGTTGATGGCCTTCGCCATCAGCGACGACCACGCGGCGCAGGAGGCGGCATGGTTCAAGCAGCCGGAGTGGAACCGCGATCCCGCGACACTGCGGCGGGTGCTGACCCGCGCGCATGTCGAGGCATCCGACCGACGCTCGCGTTTCGTCGGCATCGACACCTACGTGGCGGCGGGCGGCCACATCCTGCGCGACCTGTTCGCCGAACAACACGAAGGCTACCTCACCGATCCGGCGCTGCTCGACCGGCTCGCGGTGGAGCAGCTGGAGAGGGAAGCCGAGACCATCCGTGCCGAAGGATGGAAATGGCTGGAGATCATGCCCGACCTCGATTACGCGGCACTCCGACAATTCCGCCGCGTGTACCCGGAAACCGTACCGCTCGCGCCCGAGCAGCAGGAAGAACTCGACCGTCTCACTGCCGCCCATGACGCGCTCGCCGACGAATACGGCGACGACGCGCCGGAGCCAATGGTCGCCGAAATGGAGGCGTTCGCTGAGCGGATCGACGCGCTGTCGCAGCGCACACGTTGCTGGCGGGCCGAGGATATTGCGCGTGCCGGTGCGATCATCGGCATCGGCCATGCCGGAACTCTCGCCGTCGAACGCGGCCTTGTGCGTCCCGAAGATGCAGCCGAAACCGCCGATGAAGGCGACACCGTGCGAAGCGACCGCCGCAGCGCCAAGAAGCAAAGCGGCGAACTTTCAACCGCATTGATCGAAGACCTGACGGCGCAGCGCACCGCCGCCCTGCGCGTTGTGCTGGCGGGTGATCGTGACATCGCGCTCGCCGCCGTGGTGCACGCAATGGCGCTGCCCCTGTTCTACAATCGCTTCGGCGAGAAAACCTGCCTGTCGCTGCGGCTCGACAGTACCGACCTGCGAAGGAGTGCCGAGAATATCGAGGGCACTTCTGCAATGCGCGCTTTTATGGAGCATCACACGGAGTGGATGCGCCAATTGCCGGATCACGAAGATGAATTGTGGGCGTGGTGCCTCGGGCAGGGTATCGATACCCGGCTCAACCTATTGGCGTACTGCGCGGCATGTTCAATCGATGCCATCCGCAAGCCTCACCAACACGATAACGCGAAACTCGCGTACGCCGATCATTTGGCGACCGCGCTGTCGCTCGACATGGCGCAGTGGTGGCGGCCGACGGCAGGGAACTACTTCGCTCGCGTATCGAAGCGGCGCATTCTTGAAGCGGTCGCCGAGGGTGTTTCTCCCGAGGCGGCTGACAATCTCAGCAAGCTCAAAAAGGACACGCTGATCATGCACGCCGAACAGCGGCTCGCTGGTACCAGCTGGCTCCCGGCGTTGTTGCGCTCGTCAACGTCCGCGGCTGACGAACAACCGGCACTCGCGGCGGAATAGGCCCACTACCAACTGGCGCATCCCGCCGCCTTCGCATGGGCGGCGGGGTTTTCGCGTCTACAAAGATGTCGGTTCCATCTCAATCAAGGAAACTGCCGACTTCTTCTCCGAAAGCCTTCGGAAAGCGCATCGATGAATTACCGAGAAGTGGCGCGACAGGGGACCATCGCCATTGCGTGATCGGTTCACTCCGCGGCATTGACGCCATCGCGAAGCAGCATCATCGCGGTGTCGGCCGCCGCACCTCACGCGCAGGCTTGTCCTCGCGCAAGCCCTGATAGACCACCTGGCGCAGCAGCCCGTCATTCGTCCAGGTCAGGAACGTGACCTCGGCGACGAGTTCGGGTCGCACCCAATGTACGCGCGAAAGCTGGAGCGGCGATCCGAAGCGGCTATCACGCGGCGGCGGCGCATCGAGCGGCATCGTCTCGGTCGTCAACGGCTGCAACCGATCGAACACGCGCTTGAGCTCCGCCGCGCGCATGCCGGTGCCGGCGCGGCCGGCATAGCTCAGCTTTCCGTCGTCCCTGTAATAACCGAGCAGTAGCGAGCCAAAGTACGGGCGCGAGCCTTCCGGGTCGGTCCAGCCTACCACCACGAATTCCTCGCGGTTGAGGCACTTCGTCTTGACCCAGAGCCCGCGATTGCCGGGTGCATATGCGGCGTCGGCGCGCTTCGACACGATCCCTTCCAAGCCCATACGACAGGCCTGCGCATGAAATTCAGCACCGCGGCCAGTTTGATGGTCGCTGTAATGCAGTCGACCATCGTCGCCGGCGAGAAGATGGCGTAGCCGATCTTTGCGCTCGACGAGGGGCAGCGGCGCGGTCGGCGCGCCATCGACGAACAGCAGATCGAACGCGAAGAACACGAGCCCGGCCGCGTTGCCGCCGTCGCTGGCGTTCTGCATCAGGCTGAACGACGTGACGCCGTCCGACCGCACACCGCACAACTCGCCGTCGAGATATGCCGTCTCGACCGGCAACTTCGCGACCGCGGCGGCAACCGCGGGATACTTGCCGGTCCAGTCAAGGCCAGTGCGCGTCAGCAGCCGCACGTCGCCCCGATCGAGCCGGGCATGCATGCGGTAGCCGTCATATTTGATTTCGTGCAGCCAGCCGTCGCCGGCCGGCGCTTCTTTCACAAGCTGGCTGAGCTGCGGCACAATCCACGTTGGCAATCCGACGGCGGACGCCCCGCTGCCGCTCCGATCGGTGATCTGCCGGCGCGTTCGTCTCATAGTCGCCGATATTGACCTATTGCCGACGCGCGCACACCAAGTCGGCGGCAGCGATCGATTGAAAAGCGCCCCCGGCCGGGGGAAGGCCGAGGGCGCGCAGGGAGCATCCGGAGGGGTCAGCCTGGGGAAGGCGTCGGACGTTCCCTGTAGGCAGGTAGCGCTAATTTTGCGCGGGGGAAAGTCGCAGTTTATTCGTCGGTGGATGACCACGCACCGCCGGGTGATTGTCCCCAGCCATAGCTCGGCAGCTCATCGCGGCGCTTTGGAGCATCGAGACGGAGTTTGAATCTGCTCTCGTCCAGCGGCACCTCAGCAACCGCGCACCAGCGAGCGACGAAGCCCGCAGCGATCGTCGCATTGCGGAAATAGAACGATGTCGCCTCGTTACCGACACCACGCTCGTCGTCCGACGCCTTCGTCCAGCTGTCGGCACCGCAGTTGTTGTCGAGCCAGTTGTATATTTTCGCCAGATTGTTTCCGAAGACTTGGTCAGCCGACAAACGTATCCGCACAGGATACGAGCGCTCGGCTTCGTTCTTGATCTGCTTTGCATTGCGCGGCATCAGGCGATCACCCGCGCAGCAAGTCCGGCGACATGGTTCGCGATTGCCGTGAGCAATTCACCGCGCGATAGCGTCGCCGGATTATCGGCAAACAGCTCGGCCGTGCCTCCGGTGAGCTTCGCCACGATCTCCGGTGCACGATTTCGAAGGTCTACGTCGGAGAGCGACCAGGTCTCCTCGACCAGGCGGCACAGAAAGTCGAGCTCCGCCTGCTCAGCGTTCGCACGATGACGATCAGCAGCCGGTCCGACGAGACCCATGGACCGGATCGTGCCGGCGAGGTTTCGCTCCCAGCTGTCGCGCCGCAACTCGCGCGCGCTCAGCACCAGTGGATCCTCGGCATCGTCCGTCACTGCAAATGTCGGCGGCGCCCAGCTGTCTTTCTGCGACAGAAATTCGATCATCTCATCGCACGGTATGGTTGCCGGGTCGGGGAGGTAGGCTGCGATGTCCCCGCCATTCTCCGCGATCAGCTCAGCCCGGTATGCGTGTAGCGCCGGCGCAGCTCGTCGTCGCTGAGCTCTGCAAGGCCGGCAGCAGCTGTCGCGATCATTTCCTCGCGGATAATTAGAGACGCTTCGGTCGCAGCCGTGAGGCGGGCTGGGTAGTGGGGAAGTGGCTTGCCATGGGGGGATGGCATGGGCTGCTCCTCTCGATGTTGCTGAGAACATATGAGGAACATCGGAGGGTCGTCAACACCGGAGTCCGGCGCCATCCCACCAAGCCGATCCGTGCGGCGCGCTATCAAGCGGTTTCGCTAGGCGAAACCATCACCCCACGAAGTATTTTCCCCCGTCACGTCGCACCACATTGCTCTTCGTGAGCGCCGTCAGCGCATTTGATACCGACATCTCACCGGCCTTATCCCCCTTGAGCCCCATCTGCTCCAGTATCTCGCCGCGGGAGAGTCCGCCGCCGGATTGGATCACCGTCATCAGCTCCTCGCGTTTGGAGCCACGACGAGTGGCACGAGCACGACCATTGCCAGCACTATTGCCGGCTCGCACAGACTTGCCGCTCTTGGCGCTCTCGTACGCGGTGATCGCAACCATCTCTTTATCGAGAGCGTCGAGCTTTTGACCCAGCTCCCGCTGTTGCGCAAAAATAGCTTGGCGTTCGCTATTCAAACGCTCCCGCTCACGGGCCACAAAACTTCCAAAATCTTCAGCCATCCCTGCCTCCTTATTTTGATTGATCTATGTTAATCAGGGTGCGTGTGCAGTCACAACTATCCGTCATAAGTGGTTGAGGAAGCTGATGGGGGAGAACCACAAACACCCCTGTCGACACTTCTGCGGGGAATGCCGCTGATACCGATTATACTGGCGGCGCCGGAACCGGCGGATCGGGCGGTCAGAGCAACACGGCCGGCAGCAACGGAAATCCGGGGCTCGTCGTTATCAGAAGCCCGGACACGTCAGGAAATCTCACGCGGTTTCTTGATTCACTCGGGGACACTGTTTTCAACGTAACGGCCGGAGGTACAACTTACATCTCGGGTTCGCTTGGCATCGGCACGACCAGCCCCTACAGCCGCCTCGAAGTCTGGGGTACAGACACCGCCAGCACCTCCGCCTTCGCTGTCGTCAATAGCGCCTCAACGACAGAATTCGCCGTCTACGATACGGGCAACGCGGTCCTCTCAGGTGGTCTCACCCAAAACTCCGACCAACGCCTCAAGACCAACATCAATTCGCTCGATGCCTCATCGTCCCTTGCCGCGATCGAAGCACTCAACCCCGTCTCGTTCGACTGGATCAATGACATCTTCGGCGGCGGCGATCAGCTCGGCTTTATTGCGCAGCAGGTGCAGACCGTCTTCCCGCAGCTCATCTCAACTACGAGCCCAACGGTGCTTACACCGGGCGGCACCCTCGGCCTCAACTACTCCGGGCTGATTGCACCGATCGTCGGCGCTATCAAGGACATCGCCTCCATCTCTGGTGATTTCGAAACCAGCCTAGTCGCGTGGCTCGGCAATGCCTCAAACGGCATCGGGCATCTTTTCGCCGGTGAGGTGGATACTCAAAAGCTCTGTGTCGGCACAAGCTGCATCGATCAGCAACAACTCGCCGCGATCCTCGCCAGCCAAGGCAGAGCCGCGGGGCAGGGGAGCGGTTCTGGCGATCAGGGAACATCGTCACCGGACACACCGCCGGTGATCCAAATCAACGGCGCCAATCCCGCCACCATCCAAGTCGGAGCCGCCTACAACGACCTCGGTGCCACGATCACCGACCCGAGGGCCGACCTCAACCTCGGCATCCAAACGTTCCTCAATGGCGTGCCGATGTCTCCGATCCAAATCGATACGAGTGCCGCGGCAACAGATACGATCGACTATGTCGTAACGGACAGCCAAGGCCTTGCAGCCACAAGCACCCGCACCGTCATCATCGAGCCCGCTCCGGCCGACCAGGCTGTCGCGACTAGCAGCAACCAATAAGCTAGCTTCGGGGGATCGCTGCTCACCGTGCTGCAAAACTTTTTACATAATGGCGCTTATCGGCGAGCCGCTGCAGAAAGCTGCGTCGAGCGGAATTCGCGACATTGAATTTGCGTAGTCTCTACGGTAGCAACCGGCCAATACAAGAGAAAACGCCCCCTATTTTGTCCGAATCGGCGCTTCATTTACCGGCCGCGGTGACCCGCTCCTCCCTCACCAACAACTCAACTGATTATTTACATGATCTACGATGCCGCCATGCTGACAGACAAGCGGTCTCAGCGCCTCAAGATCATTCGGTCCTACCATTCCCGACCATGGCGGATTTTTGCAAAACGCTTGATAGCTCTGGTAGTCGTAATTCGCGCGTCCTCGGTCCCCGGACGCGGGCGGCCGCATTGCGAGCTCCTTCGTGATCGTGTCGCAGTCTTTCCGGTCAGGAAAACCCTGTGCCATTGCTGGGACACCGCAAAACATCAAGAGAACTACGACGGTCGCCTTCATTGTCGCCCCCTGTTCACGCCTAGCTCGTACGGCCCGGCTCAAGAACGAGCGTAGCACCGTGCTCGCCGCCGCCAAGGACGCTATCGCGCCGCCTCCGCCGGTGTCCGGTATTTGGGTCTAACCCCGCGGCTCACCGCATCTATTTTCCACGAAAGTCGGTCGTCCAAAATCCCTGACCTGCGGTCGGCACTGCCATTATGTGTATATTCACGCGACGAAATTTAACTAAATAGTTTACGGAAACTAAAGAACGATGCGAAATGAACTTAAATTGACATAGGCCTGTTAATAGAAGTTGGCGAGGGTCTGTGGCTAGACCCTCGCCTACAAAGACTCAACCATGCAAAGGAATAACCATGAGTCCTCGCGGCTTCAGGATGTACTATCGATGATGAAGTGCGGATGAAGCTTCGAGTTTTGGGCGTTCCTTGCAAATGCAAGGATATATACAAATGACGAAGGATCGTAAAATCGAATCAGGCGACCGTGGATACCTCGACGAACAGTCTGATGATGGCTCGCATACTATTACCCGCGATGAGAGCTTCTGGTCTGACGCCACTGGCGAAAAGGTTGGGGAAACCGACCACTTGGAGGACAGCATCGCTGTCATCAAGGAAAACAGTGGCGCCGAAGACGTGGATATTCAAGAACAATAACCTCTGTCGGAAGCGCAAGCGCCGCCCAGCCAGCCGGCGCTTGCGGCTGACTAGATCAATCACGCAAAGAACCGAGAGTCCGGCGGACATGTTACAGGCCGAGGGATCGAGCATTTCACCGTGCTCGCCGCCGCCAAGGACGCTAAACGCGTCGCCTCCGGCGGTGCTGCTTCGCAGCATCCTTGACCGCGCCTGCGCGCGATGCATTTTGGATATGCAGGCCGGGACGGAGAAACGGCGCTCAAACCGAACAGAGAAACGGATGGCTCCATGTTAGTTTAATCGAAATCCTCTGGTTCAAATCATAAATGCCCGTCGCTGAGCCCTATTTGCGCTCGACAAAAAGGGTTCGGCACTCGGCCGGCCCGATATTCTCGGCTGAAGCGATAAAGGAGCAAAGCCGACAGCGATTTGGCCGCCCGCGGGAGGTTATTGAACGCGAGTTCTGACGCTTTGATCGAGGATAGCGCACCTCCTTCCGCCCCGGTCAAGGCGACCCCTGCGGGGCGGCCTTCGGCCGACCTTGACCGACGCGGCCGGCGCGCATGGTTGTCTCTGTCGGCTCCGAAGAATTGTCCGTCTTCGTCTCACCAAAGAATTGCCGCTGGGAGATGAGGGGCGCGCGTCGGCGGGCTTCGTGTCGGGTTGTTCGATACGTGCCAAAGCGTTTTCCAGAATAGCGCGTTATGCGACAAAGCCCTGTAGGCGCCCGATTAAAATGTCACCCCTCTGCCAGATAGACATGACACTCGCCGTGGATTTTGCGGGGAGTGTTTGGGGTGACGGTACGGCTGATGAGCGACCGGGAGCTAACGCGGTTTGAAGTGCTGCGGGATTTGGATCGGCAGCGGTTGACGATCACGGCGGCGACGGAGTTGCTCGGGCTGGAGCGACGCCAGGTTTTTCGGTTGCTGAAGGTTTACCGGGCTGAAGGTGCTGCCGGTCTGATCTCGAAGCGGCGGGGTCGGCCGAGCAACCGGACGACACCCTTAGCGCTTCGCACCGAGGCGCTACGGATCGTTCGCGAGCGGTATTGGGATTTCGGTCCAACCCTGGCGGCCGAGAAGCTGGGCGAACTGCACGGTATCGCTTTGGGCCGGGAGACACTGCGCAAGTGGATGATGGCGGACGGGCTATGGCTCGACCGCAAGCAGCGCCGGAAGCGGGTACACCAGCCGCGCGGGCGGCGCGAGTGTGTCGGCGAGTTGGTTCAGATCGACGGATGCGAGCATTGGTGGTTCGAGGATCGCGGGCCGCAATGCACGCTGCTGGTCTTTGTCGATGATGCGACGAGCCGGTTGATGCACCTGCAGTTTGTCGAAAGCGAGTCGACCTTTGCCTATTTCCAGGCGACCCGCGCCTATCTGGAGGCCTGGGGCAAGCCGGTCGCGTTTTACAGCGACAAGCACGGCGTCTTTCGCGTCAACCATGAGGGTGCGCTCGGCGGTGACGGCATGACCCAGTTTGGCCGGGCGCTCGACGCCCTCAACATCGACATCATCTGCGCCAATTCTAGCCAGGCGAAGGGCCGGGTCGAGCGGGCGCACAAGACGTTGCAGGACCGGCTGGTAAAGGAGCTTCGGCTTGCCGGGGTGCGGACACTGGCCGAGGGCAACGCCCTCCTCCCGGCCTTTATGGCGGACTACAACAGGCGCTTCGCCAAGCCCCCTGCCAACGCGAAGGACCTGCATCGGCCGCTGTACGCCGGCGACGATCTTGAAGATGCGTTTGCCTGGAAGGAGGAGCGCACCGTATCGCAGGCGTTGACGCTGCAATACGACAAGGTGGTGTTTGTCCTGATGCCGAGCGAGCAGGCGAAGGCGGCGATCGGCAAGCGGGTCACCGTGCTCGATTACCCCGATGGCCGGCTTTCGATCCGCTACAAGGGTGTGGAGCTGGCGTATCGGACGATCGACAAGCTGCGGCAGGTCTCGCAGGCCGATATTGTCGAGAACAAGCGGCTGGGCGCGGCTCTGGCCTTCATCCGGGAACAGCAGCTGGCGCGGGCCGAAACCCGCAGTCGAAAGGCGCCACGCCGCCGCGATCAGGGTGACGCGCGATTGTTTAAGGTCGGCTGAAATCTCCTACGAGCCGAGCGAGCTGGCGCTCACTCGGTAAAAACCAGGGTGCCACGTCAACGTCGGTACGGCGGTCGTCGTTCGGGCGCTGCGCTACGCCGGGGCTCCGCGCCCGCCCGCCGCCCGAACCCGGCAACGGTGACATTTCTATTTGGTACAACCAGCGACATCTCTATCGGGTGGACACAAGCCCTGTAGGCGCCCGATTAAAATGTCACCCCTCTGCCAGATAGACATGACACTCCGCGGTGGTTTTGCGGGGAGTGTTTGGGGTGACGGTACGGCTGATGAGCGACCGGGAGCTGACGCGGTTCGAGGTGCTGAGGGATTTGGATCAGCAGCTGCTACTGCCGCCGCAATCGGCGCGGGCCGGGGTGCCGGTGATCGCTGAGACCGCGACGGTGCCGCCGATCACGGCGAAGGCCAGCGCGAGGGCCAAGAGGAGGTTTTTCATCACAGGCTCCGAGTTCAACAGCCGCTGGTGCTGCTGCAATCGGCGCGGGCCGGGGTGCCGGTGATCGCGGAGACGGCGACGGTGCCGCCGATCACGGCAACGGCCAAAGCGAGAGCAAGAAGGAGGTTTTTCATCAATACGCTCCGGGTTCAGCAGTTGTTGCCCTCGCAGGCGTGGGCTGGGGTGCCGGTGATCGCTGAGACAGCAACTGTGCCGCCAATCCCGGCGAGCGCGAAGACCACAGCGAGGAGGAGGTTTTTCATTACGCACTCCGGGTTTAGCAGTTTTGGCCGGTGCAGTCGGCGCGGGCCGGGGTGCCGGTGATTGCCGCGACGGCGACGGTACCGCCGAGCAGGGCGACGGCGAGGGCAAGGGCCAAGAGGAGGTTTTTCATTCACGCGCTCCAGGGTTAGCAGCCTTGGCCGCCGCACTCGGCGTGGGCCGGGGTGCCGGTGATCGCTGCGACGGCGACGGTGCCGCCGATTACGGCGAAGGCCAGCGCAAGCGTGACGAAAAGATATTTCATGGAAGCCTCGCGTCTTCGAGCGACCCTTAACATCGGCGCTCAATTTAAGGTCGATACGGAAAGCGCGCATCACCCGCGCGGGTGAAACAGAAAATTTTTCTACTGCCGGAAAATAGCGACACCGCGCAGCGCCAAGCGGATCAGCTCGCCTTGATTGTTCGTGCCGGTCTTAAGGAAAATCGCCTTAAGTTGGCTGCGTACCGTCTCCTTACCTACGCCGAGCCGATCGGCAGCGTCATCAAGGCTGTCGCCGGCGAGGAGCGTTTGCATCAGGCGGGCCTCAGCGGGGCTGAGGCGATGAAGGTGCTGCAACCACTCGACCGACGTGACCGTCTTTGTCTCCGGATCGCGAACAAAAACAGCCGCGAGCGCCGCGCCAAGAGTGCGGGCAAACGCGCTCTCGGGAAGCGGCGTCACGAGAACCTCATAGGGCGCGCCGCCCGATGTGCGGCTCAGGCGCATGACACCGCCGGGCGCAGCCGTGCCATTGTGCAAGGTCAGAGCGGCACTCTTGATCAGTTGCTGGAGTGCCTGGCTCTCGCTTGCCGAAGTGGTCGCGAGCGTTTGACCCAAAACCGTCAGCCCGTCGCCAGCGGCAATAATGCGTTCGGCCGGCGGGTTGAGGTAGACAATACGGCCATTGGCGTGGACGACAATCAGGGCAGTCGCGAGCCGATCCAGCGCGGTTTCCGCCGCGAGCGCTCGCGCCTCCAATCCGCCGAATTGCCGGTTGAGCTGGGCCACCCGCAGCAAGTGCGGCACGAGACGCTGCAAGCGGCCCACAGCATCGCCGTCGTGCTCTGCTGTCCTCTGTGGAAAGAGGATGCTGACAATCATGTGGCGGGTGCCGCTTTGCTCCACGGTGACGCCGACACCGCTGTCGAGCTGGGCGGGCCGTAAAAAGTCGCTGTAAAACTCCGTCTTGATGAGGTCGCGCTGAGGCAACATGAACTCTGCCGGCACGACCCGTCCGATCGGCCGTCGCGGCAGGCTCGGGATCCACGGGTTGACCGCAACGAAGTGCTGATTGTACGCGGCAAAAGCATCGGGCTCCCAGCCGCCGCCTGCCTGGGCATGGCTTTGCTGAAAGGTGGCGTCGTGGATCGCAAACAGCCCCCTGCCGCCGGGATAGGCTTGCGCCAGCGCCTCCATAAAGTTCGCCCAGCCGGCGGGATTGCCAACAGCGTCATAAAGCGACGTGAGCAATGATGCATCGACCAGCGCCGCCGCAGATGAAGCGGAACGCCGCGAGCGGTGCGGCGAAGCAATTGCGGCGGTCGAAGTCAGGGCCGGCGGCCGTGATTTTTCCATTTTCGCTCTAAGCGAAAGGTCTCGCTCGTTTTGTAACCTAAAGTCATTGATGACCGCCACTCGGGTCGGCGCGGCGGCTTTCAACACCTGTGCCGGTGAACGAGCTCGATCCGCTGCTATACTGAAGATGCGCTGCGAAGAGCGCGCGCGACCTCCATGCTCAAATCTCTCATCGCCGCTATCGTCGCGCTGTTGGTCGCTCCGTTCGGGCTGTTCCATCACGGTATCGCTGCGGCGCCCGAGCAACACTCCTATGTCCGGACTGCAACACCCTACGCTGACACAGGAGAGGCCGCGAGCGCGGCAGCGGCGTTAGCTGCCCAGCAATATCCCGCGGCGGAAAAAGCAACAACGGCAAATATCACCACGCCACAAACGTCAGGTCTGTCAAGTACCCCAAATTTAAGTGAAAGGAATTCAACCAATACAAGTTCGCAGGGTCGACCAGTCCAACAAACAACCAATCTCGCCGAGCTCGGAAATCCGCTCGCGGCATTTGCAACGAAAGCTGACCTCGCCTCGGCGGCTGCTGCGCTTCAATCGGAGATCGCGGCGATAGGGAACAGCGGCAACACCGCTCCCACCCCGCCGCAAGTGGGCGCCGATGGCAATTACGAAAATCCTTTCGCCGCCGCGCAGGCGATCGACAATCTCTCCAACATCGTCGTCTCAAACGTTTCCGGACTCGCTCCCAACGACATTCCGGACTTATCCGGCAACTACCTTTCAGTCGGGGGCGGCCAACTTTCGGGGGCGTTCAGCGACATCTCAACCGCGAGCTCCACCTTTGCTGGAGGGATTTCAGCGCTCGCGTTCAATCTTGTCGGGTCCGCTACCTCCACGGCGGCGGGCGGTTTTAACATCACAAGCGGCTGCTTTGCGATCGCCGGCAATTGTATCGGGACGGGCAGCATCGTCGGTACGCTCGGCATTGGGCAAGGGGGAACCGGCGCGACCACTATCGCAGCGGGCTGGGTTTACAGCAGCGGCAATAGCCTGGCGGCGAGCTCTAGTCCGACGATCAACTATCTGGTCGCGACCTCGACGACCGCCACCTCAACCTTCGCCAACGCCATCAATATCGGTGGCTTGTTGATCAACGATCTGACGAACAACAGCATCGCGATCGGCAACACCGCGACGCTTCCCGCGATCGGAAGCGGCAACGGCGGCAATGTCGCGATTGGTCCCTATGCGCTGCAAAGCCTCGCGACGATGAACGCGGCGACCGCCATTGGATACGAGGCTGGACAGGACGCGGCCACCGGGCGAACCGCCACCTATATCGGCTATGTCGCGGGCCAGTGGGCGACGGGGGGCAGTTCCAATACATTCGTCGGCGCCTTTTCCGGCCGCGGCGGGCCGGCATCGGGGCCTCTGATGCCGCAGCTGACCGGCTCCGACAATACCTGCATGGCAGAGGCATCCTGCATCAACCTCTCCGGCAACGGCAGCTTCAATACCGGTATCGGCTATAATTCGTTATTCAGCCTAACCACTGGAAACTCGAATACCGCGTTGGGAGACGGTGCCGCGTATAGCGTGAACACCGGCAGCGGCGTCACCGCGATCGGCCTCGGCGCCGATAAATACGGTACCGGCAGCAACGATACAGCCCTCGGTATCAACGCGCTTGAAGGCTATTCCTTTGCCACGACGACGACGGGAGACACACCCAGCGGTACCAACGTCATCCCAATTAGCAGCACGGCGGGCTTCACCGTCGGGGACACGATCGTCGCCGGCGGCTTCTTTCTAACGATCCCCGACCCGACAATCACCGCGATTAGCCCGGGCATCTCAATCACGGTTAGCGCCAACACGTTTCAGGACATGCCGAGTGGATCGGTCCTTGTCGATGTTCCTTCGCCGGTTACCGGTTCGAGCGATGTTGCGATCGGCGAGGATGCCGCCAACAGCATTGAAGGGAGTAACTCGATTACGGCCGTCGGCCAGCTCGCCCTTAACAACGTTACCACCGGCACTCGTAATACGGGCCTCGGTTTCGAGATTGCTCCTAATCTCATTTCGGGAAACGATAATCTCATTGCAGGCAACGAAGCCGGTTTCGAGCTGACGACTGGCTCGCAGAATACTTTGCTTGGCTCGTTTTCTACGCCGACTTTTGCCAACCTTACAAGCGGTTCGCAAAACATTGGTATTGGATACAATATCTCCTTTCCATCGGCGACTGCTAACGGCCAACTCAATATCGGTAATTTTCTGTACGGTACCGGACTCACCGGCACCGGTAGCAGTATCTCGAACGCCCAAATCGGCATCGGTACGACAAGCCCGATTGGCACGCTCGACATCGAAAACGGCAATAGCACTGCAACACTGTGCCTCAATGGGACATGCACATCCGCTGCACCCACCAATTTTTGGACCTTCTCCAACTCCAATCTTTACAACAATAGCGGTACGTCGATCGGCATCGGTACGGCTTCGCCCGGTGCGGAACTTAGCGTTGCCCAACCCGCCAGCACGGACAACGTGACGACCTACGCGACGCCCGGCACAATGACCTACACAGTTCCGAGCGGCGTCACCGAGATCACCGTCAAAACGTGGGGAGCGGGTGGCGGTGGCGGCGCGAAATCGAATATCAACGTAAACCAGGCGGGTGCCGGAGGCGGTGGCGGTTTTGCCCAGGCGACGCTCTCGGTAACGCCAGGCGAAGTGCTCACGGTCTACGTTGGGACCGGCGGTGCGGCTGGCGCTACAAGC
>Ga0206798_1127_pt1 | contig 15775 bp, 16 predicted proteins | sample Alteio_BWOrgCont_66_FD_152893 | JGI IMG/M metagenome (GOLD analysis project Ga0206798, IMG submission 152893) | Enriched cells from forest soil in Barre Woods Harvard Forest LTER site, Petersham, Massachusetts, United States -... | ecosystem: Environmental > Terrestrial > Soil > Temperate forest >...
CGTGGTTCACTGTTACGAAGAGCATAATGGCCAGGCCAATAAGAATCGTGTTGGCCACTAGCACCAGGCGGAAGCCGAACCTCATAAGGATGATGGGCATTGCCATTTTGAAGCTCATGGCGGCCAGGGCCTGGGGCATAATGAGCAAACCCGACTGGATGGCAGTGTAGCCCAATCCCACCTGGTAGAGCAAAGGAAGCAAAAACGGCATGCCACCAGCACCCAAGCGGGTGAAAAAGCTGCCAATGACGGCGACTCGGACGGTACGGATGCGAAACAGCCCCAAATGCAGAAGCGGGTGCGCGGCGGTGACCGCGTGCCGGCCATAACCTGCCAACAGGGTGGCGGAGAGAGCAAGCAGGCCAAGGATTTCTGCCAGGCTCAGCGAGTGGTCTCCAAAGACCTCCAAGACATACGACAGTAGCGCCACGCCAGAGCCGAACAGAACCATGCCGACGATGTCCAGCGGATCGGTATGATCAGCCCGGTAATCGGGTAGATGGCGGTATACGAGGTATAGCCCGAGGATGCCGATCGGCAAATTGACGAAAAAGATCATTCGCCAGTGGGTTAAGCCAACGATAAGACCCCCGGCTACGGGTCCCAGCATGGGGCCAATCAAGGCCGGGACGGCAACGAAGCTCATGGTGCGCACCAGCTCCGACTTGGCGAAGGTGCGGACCACCGTCAAGCGACCGACCGGCACCATCATGGCGCCGCCGCAGCCTTGCAGGACGCGACATGCAACCAGGAGATGAATGTTGTTTGAAATGCCACACAGGAACGAGCCGAGCGTAAACAGCCCAATCGCCGATGCAAAAACGCGCCGCGTGCCGAAGCGATCCGCCATCCAGCCGCTAATCGGAATGAAGATCGCCAGGCTGAGCGTATAACTGGCGAGCACCGATTTCATGTTGAGCGGCGCCACCTCCAAGGCATTGGCAATCGCTGGGACCGCCGTATTGAGGATGGTGGTATCGACCGCTTCCATGAACACCGCAACGGCGGCAAGCCAGGGAACTAACCGCTTGCCGGTAACTGGCGGAATCGCTTCCTGCGCCAAGGACGCTCCTTTCAAATTCGGTCCGAAAAAGCAAGCAGCGTCTTGCGACGACCGTGGCGTTTGGCTGCAAGTTCAAGACCGCTGAGGTTTTCAGGGACCGGGTTAATCAGTCGCGCCATGCCGTCGAGTATGGCCTTGTCAGCCAATAGACGCGCCACACTCCTGCGGTTAATCAGAAGCGATCGACGCAAAAATGGCATAGGCGAGCCAAACGACTGTTACTAGTATTCCGAAGCCGCTTACCGAGGCAACAATCCATGGAAGGTTGCTGTCGCCGCGACGATATCCGATCAGCGCAAACAGAAACGCTGCTGCGTTGGCCAAGATACTCAGAAGCAGGCAGCCTTCCGCCAGCGCAATAAGAACACCTGACCCGCTCGAATCGCCCCCTAGTCCTTGCCCCAAACCGACAAAGAAGAACAGTATCGCGATTCCGAACGCACCAATCGCGGCGCCAAGAGCCCAACGAGATATACGAACGGTTTGATACATGCAAACCCCTGACTTCCGCAGCCGAACTCGCTATCGAACGACTTTCGGCTGGATTTTAGCAGGCACCAAGCCAATGCCGTTGCCGCGGCAAGCTGACCACAGCGGCAAGGGTAAGCCGTCACGTTGCAAGGTTAATTGCTGGCTACTTGGAACATGAAATGATCCCTGATGCGTTGCAGGTCATACGCCGGCTTCTGATGGGCAACGGAAGGCGTCTGCTCGTGGCACTCGTCCAATGCTTTAGCCATCATGAAATCAACCATTTGCTTCTCCTCGCGTGTTATCCTTAACTGCCTTCTGCACCTCTTCTTAATGTGGTGAAGGATCTTATCTTTCCTTCCCTGGCCCAGCAGTCTTTGATCAACAGCTGCTTCACGAAACAGTGGTAGCATGTGGCGTACAAACGCCGCGTGGTCTCTTTCACGGTGCTTGCGCCAACGTCTACGGCTCAATACCCATTTGTCCTTCTTGGCTGTTGCCGCAATCGACTCTTCCGCCGTCAAGGAGTCAAAAAGGAGAATATCCATGACGATCCTTGGCATGCCGTCGGCGCCGTATCCGACAGGCACGGCATGTCTGTCACCGCTGAGGAATCGCCAGTCGAGCTTTGGATAATTCAGCGCGCCGATAGTCATCGAAAAAAACGTTACAAAGTGAAAGTGCGCCCGGGGCTGATACCATAAGATGCTACCCTTTGGGGCTTGGTAACAGTCATAGGGCGGCTCGCCGCGCTGCCAGCGGCTAAGCATCTGCATTCCGTCTTCAAGGGTCATCCTGACGAATAGGTCTTCCAAGTGTGGGGCCACCTTGTTGGTCCAGTTCAACCGCCAATCAAATTGTAAGATTTTCGGCATCGTCAATTCGCATCCTTCAAAGCAAGATCCGTGGCCTGTTGCACCGGCATCCAGCACCGTACTCCCCTTCGCCCTTGGCTCGGTTGATCTGCGTGATGAGATAGGCCATTGATACGTCGTATACGTCTCGTATGCCGATCAATGGACAAGTCAGAACGGCTCTCTATCCAACTGCATCACCGTAGCGAGCCCGCAATTGGCGCAACACCACCGCGAGTTCGCCTGCCGCACAACTGCGCGGGCCTTTGCGCAGGTCGTAGCGAATGTCCACTGAGCGCAGTATCCTCAGGAGTTGTTGGGTCAGCTTGTCGCGTTCCATACCGGGACCTACGATTGGGTCAACGAACGGGCCGCGCTGCCATTGTTCGGCGATCCGAGTTTGACGCTTATCATCTGCAGACGCAAGGTTGGTTGCGGTCTTGGAACAGTCGCGTAGCCGTCGGCGTCATGAAATCAGCCCTGAGGCGGTGACACACCCGCCAGCCGCTCGGATCGCGGGAAGTCAGCCCACCCCTAGACCGACTACTGCGGCCACGAGAATTTCGTGAAGCGACTGGCGCGTAATTGGGGATTCCTCCATCAGTTCCCGTAAGGATTGGTTCCAGTACTTAAACCGCAAGGCTTCAGCCTTTTGCTTATCCGCATTGCTCAATCCGCAATTCGAAAACGTTAAGACCAGGAAATCGTCTAGCGCCCCTTTGGCTTCCGGAAAGTCCACAAGCGTCGCCCAAAGCGATTCCTTGCAGAAGTAAAACCGCAGGTCCTCTTCCGCAGAGCCCGGTTCCTCGCCCGTCCGAAAGAAGCAAGGCTCCTGCACGCTCATGTTCTCCTCTACCTTCTTGAGGGCGTCAGGGAACGGCTTCAGGATATCCAGCGCCGATTCGTAAAATGTGCGCCAGCACTCATACTCCGGGTCGACCGCCAGAAGGTCGGGACCGGGAACCAACTGTTCCAGTTTTTGCAACCGCCGTTGCAATCGCATGTTTTCTCCTTCGCTACGGGGCGTCGCAAGGGTGAAGTGGCGTCCGAATTTCGGCCCGGGCTGTACCAGAGTCACCAGACTCACGCCCCGTCCAGCGTGAGTCTCGTGAGTCTGGTGAGTGTAATTCGGCTGAACTCCAATCTCGGATCCGTTGTCTGTTTCAAAAGCTGCTCCGCTGCGTGTATCATTGAGCGGGCCGCCCAATGTGTCAGTCAACTGCCTCATCAGAACGGCTCCCTATCCAACTGCATCACCGTAGCGAGCCCGCAATTGGCGCAACACTTCCGCGAGTTCGCCAGCTTCGCGACTGCGTGCGCCTTTGCGCAGGTCGTAGCGAATGTTGGTAGTATCGGTGGGACGCTCATGGCCGCGATCCAGCAACTCTGGCGACGGGCAAAGTTTGCTCATGCGGTCAGCGTTTTGTTCAAACCAAGCTGCTAGTTCCTGAAATTCCACTTCGGTCACCGGAGCTACGCCACGCATGGCGCGCGTGAAAATAGCCACCAGCCATTCCCAGCCGTCGCTTACCTTCGGGAAGCGGTACCACCGCCACGACCGACATCGCTCATAACGGTCGAGGTCCGGGCGGTAATCCGCGGGCGGATCGAAAGGTGGCTCGGGCTCGGCCTTGGCTTGCGCAATCGCGGCACGGTACTCCTCCAGTGCCCGCGGAAAATCCGGCTCCCGGGCAAACCAACCTTTCGCACCCAATCGGGAAAACACCTCCAGCCAGTCCTCGTCCAGAAGCCGCGGGCGCAGCAAGGCCGTTGCCTGCTGACGAGACTCTAGCGATTGCAAGCGACGACGAAGCGTTACCATGCCCATCGCTAACTCCTTCTTACGCCGCCCTTCATGGACGGAACCCAAGGTTCGCAATCCCCAGCTTCGGTGGCTTCCAGGACGATTTGATCACCGGGCGCCCTCTATCAATTTGGTCAGCCGCCATAGCGCACGCGCAAAGCGCGCAGGATCTCAGCCCATCTCCCGGCATCGAAAGTTCGTGGGCCAGAGCAGATGCCACGACGGATGTTGGTGGCGTCGGTCCACTCACCTGGGCGCCACTCGAACAACTGTGACGGAGCGGCAAGCCGTCCCAGTCGATCCGCATTCGCTTCGCACCAATTGGCCAGCGAGGCAAATTCCGCCTCCGAGACGGGCGGTTCGTCGTCGTAAAAGCGCATCCCCATGGCGGCCAACCAGCGCCAGCAATCCCGCACTTCAGCAAAGCGAGGCCGGTCGCGCCACTGTCGAAAACGGGCATAACGATCTCTACCTGGTAGAAACGCAGGCGGAGGATCAAAAGGCGGATCAACCTGAGCCTTGGCATCCTCAATGGCCTGACGGTAGGCAGCCAATGCCTCGGGATAGTTTGGCTCGCGGGCAAGGCCGTCGGGGACACCCCATAACGTAAAGGTCTGAAGCCAGTCCTCGTCCAGCCATTCGTCGGATGGTGGTGTCGTTGCCTGGGCCGCGCTTTCCAGCTTTTGCAGCCGGCGTCCCAGAGTTCGTAATCTCACGTACGTGTCTCCTGCCTCGCTAGCGCCTGGAGCGAGCAACTGCAGCACCGACCTCGGAGGTGGCCGTGCCAAGCAAGCCGCATTAGGCGAGGATACCGTCGCCCCTTAGCACGCAGCCGTCGTCGATATCGAGCCCAGCACGAGCAGGGGCTCGACGCCAACGAGTACCTGGACCGGGCACGGCATCTCCTCCGGACACCGGCCAACCCACTGCCGGGTCAGGAGAGTGCCATCGTCCAGAATGCGGCCCTGATTGTCGACGCAGACGATGGGCAGGCACGCGGACACCGACTGCCTTCGCTCCAGGCGGACCAAGCGTGTGTGAAGCTTACCGGACATTAGCACATACCTCACGGCTAGCTAACTGGTGCCGCGTCGCTGCGCCACCTGTTTTGAATCCCGTTGCGCTCATTTGTTGCTTCCGGTCATCTGCTCCTCCAGCGAGGCTACGCGCTCCTCCAAGTTCGCCAGTTCTCGAAGTTTTAACCCCATTTCCAGGATCGATCGCGCAGCACCTAACCGGACCGGCGGTGGCGACGCGGGCTTGACCAAGTCCAGGAATGCCTTGACAGCTTCGTTGGCGGCTGCTGTTAGGTTTCCAGCTGTCCGCTCGACGAATTCACGCTGCGTCTTCTGAACGCGGCGGCGAAAGCTCGGGTCTTCCAGCCGCCGGTAAACGGTTCTGGCTGTCAGGCCCGATTTCAGGGCCGCCTGTTCCACTGTTGCCCCGCAGGCCAGGGCTAGCAGCAGTTGTAGCTCATTCTTTTTCCGGGGGTTATCGGCCATCGGGCGTGCTCCTCAGCATGACTGGCCCGACCCCATCCGGGGCCGTGTCAGGTTTTTTCCGGACTTTGTCAGCGTTTAGGTGGGCATCCCCTTTATCGCGATGGCTAAGCTACGGCAGAAGGCTCCTTCGGAAACAGTGCGCCCGTGTCGGCATGGACCGCGCGTTGGCCGGAAAACTGTTGCCAGCGTTCCACGATCACGTCGCAGTAAAGCGGGTCCAGTTCCACCAGGAACGCCTTCCTCCCCGTTTGTTCTGCACCGATTAGCGTCGATCCGCTGCCACCGAACAGATCTAGGACGTTCTCACCTGGCCGGGACGAGTACTCCATGGCCCTAGCAGCTAGTTCGGCGGGCTTCTCTGTGAGGTGGACCATGGATTGGGGCGTGACCTTCTTGATGGACCAGAGATCCGTGGCGTTGTTCGGCCCGAAGAACTCGTGCGCTGCCCCTTCACGCCAGCCGTAGAACGCCCACTCATGGGCACCCATGAAGTCCTTGCGGGTCAAAACCGGCCATTGCTTATCCCAGATGATGGTTTGGCGGAGGCGCGGGTCATCCGCATAGCGCGCCTCTACTGCTGGTGCCTGTGACTTGAGTTTGATTGTTTTTGTGCGCCTGGGCTTGTTCAACGGCACTAGCGGCACGTGCCAGGCGCTGAAGCTTGCGAAGTGCGGCCAGCTCTTCGCGGCAGGCGTGGATGCGAGCCGCGATTTCATCGGATGCCGGGATGGTGATTGATTCGCTCATGCGGAAGAGGGTAATGCATGAGCTTGGAGGGAACGTGGAACGTGCGTGGGATTTGCTTGGGTTTTTCCTCGCCCGCCAAGTAACTAATGCGCATGGACTTAAGGCGATTTTGCCAACTCTCCCAAATGCTCTATGGCAACTCTTCTAGCCTCCATGCAGTTCGGCTATCCTCCCCGTCACCTCCACCTCGGTTGATGGTAACGATTGGGTAGTTGTTTTTCGCTCCCTTCGGCGCTCGCCTTTTTGCGCGCTTCATCGCGGCACGAAGGGCGTTTCTCGCGTCACTGATTGCGTTGCTCACCGTGCTATTCTCAACAGCGTTTTCCTTCCAGAGGCGACCTACCAGCTGGTTCCTTTTTAATGTTTTAAGAGGCGCTAGGTAAAGCGCCTTCAGAATGTCCAGAGGCTTGCCGGAGAGGTCCATTTCAACCTTGCGATAAACGAAGCCGCCAGGAAGCAACGTTAGGGAGTTGTCCTTGGCAGGCGCTGTTGGGTTGTTTTCCACGCCGTCACGATCCGCATCGGTCCCTTTGGGCGTTGGCGTACCTGCAGCACGGGTGCTGTTGTCGGTTAATACCGGTTCGTCGGGGGCCTGTAGATCCTGCTCGCCTAGGTCCAATGCGAGATGGTCTTCAAGGTTGCTTACCACCCGTTCCGCATCAGGCGCTGGCAACGCCGCCGGCGGTTCATTGCCGCCTTTCCCCTTTTCGGGCTTGTTGAGCGAAGCAAGAGGCCCCGGCCCCGAATGCGGCCCAATTGCAATCCAGACGTGTGCGAGCGCTTCCATCGCCTCTTGCACCTGCCCGACAAGATTAGTGCAAGTCTGCGACCGCCATGCATTGGCGGCCTTTAGTCGCGCGGCATCAAGGTCATACGGAGGCGAGCCTGAAAATGAGTAGCATTCCGGCTTGCTGGGGGTCCACTCCAATGAGCGGTTTTGAATGTTTTGGCATGACTTCACAACTGCAAGGATACGTTTCGCCAACTCGGTGAAATCCGGAAAACCGTGTTGCACGCCGTACTTCAAGGCTTCACCGCCGTGGAGTCGCAGGGCCACATATAGCCGTTGTCGCTCGCCGCGCAATGCTTCACCGTCCGGCGGTGAAGTGTGCGACATTTCGTATTCGCAGATTTGCCAGGCGCATTTATCGAATGTGACAGTCGGATCATCGGCAGGCACGGTGCAATTCCCCCCTCGGGCCACGGCTAGCCAGGAACCCCTTAGAAACCTGCTGGCGTCGGACCCGGCAAGGCAGCGGTTCGGTGCGGGTGTCCCGTCGCGCAGTATTATACTCCGTAGTTTACGAGAACCTAAGCGAGGCCGTGACCTCAGTCTCTAAAACACGCAACTTTGGAATGTGCACAATGCCATGACAGATGGCGCAGGGAAAGAAACACCCCCGCCCTGGATTCTGTGCGTGGCTCAAGGTCTTTTCCTGCCAATGGGTTCTGCGAATTCCGCTGTGGAGGGCTTGCTCCGGGGAAAAGGTGGCGAAGTTCAACCAATTTCCCGCACGCTGATCTTCAGGGATCTGAAGGCGGACGCGTCCAAGTTCATGATAACGACAACTCACCCAGCACACCGCGCATTCACTAAGTCCTCCGGGCTGAACCTAACCTGCGTGGCGGAATTGCGGTCGCCGAATTTGCGGCTGGACAGATTATCGTTAACATGCCTATCACATTGTTTTCGACAATAGATGCTCACTTCTGCATTGCGCCCGACAGGTTCCTTTTTCTTTCCCTTCCGACCTTGAAATACAGATGGATATTGTCCACAATTGTGTCGACGGTTTTCCTTTGCCGCGTCCTACCCGCTCGTCGTGAGAAGCGTGGCGGGCAGGCGCGGCCTTCTCGCAAAGGACCACTTCATGGCCGAACCCACACGAGTAGTTGCATATTACAGAATGTCGACGATGCAGCAGACCCAATCGATCCCCCAGCAACAGGCTTGGGCGCAAGAGGTCTGCGCGAAGGAAGGTATTTCACTCATCGCCGAATTTCAGGACGAAGGCATTTCAGGCAACAAGACCAATAAACGCGATGGATTCAAACAGATGCTCGCGTTCTGCCAAAAACACCGGAACATTGAGGCGGTAGTCTGCTGGGAGGCTTCGCGGTTCTCCCGCGCCGACGTCCATGAAACTGGCTATTACATCTGGCAATTCCGCGAGGCGGGCCTGACCCGCATGTTGACGCACGAAGGCTGGACCGATTGGGAACAAGGTACGCAACGACTTATTCAAGGCATCACGCAGGAACTGGCAAACCACGAGCCGCTCATCCTCCACTCATCCCGCGTCATCCGCGGGCAGGTGGCGAACGTGAAAAACGGGAATCAAAATGGCGGCAGTTCGGCCTACGGCATGTGTAAGGTGCTCGTTAACGAGTGCGGCGAGCACGTCCGAACTATAAATCGAAACGAGAAGATCGAAAAGCCGAGAGGTTGGAAGACAGTCCGCGTCCCGGCAAAGGGAACGCAGGAGTTGGAAACGGTGCGTTGGATCTTCGAAACCTTCGCTGACATGGACACCAGCTATCGGGGCATTGCGACTGATCTCAACGCGCGGATGGTCCCGTCTCCCGCGGGGGCGGCCTGGGAAGTCAACTCGGTCCGAAAGATACTCACCAACCCGATCTACAAGGGCGATTACGAATGGGGGCGCGTGTCGAGCGGCGACTATCACCGGCTGCTCAACGGAGAGATTCAAGTATCGAGGCGGGGCACGGGCAGGCGCCCAAATCAGGAGGCTTTCGTCTTACCGGGCGCGGTCGAGCCGATCGTTTCACCCGACCTTTGGGAGCGCTGCCAGCAAAAGATTCGGAGTCGCCGGCAGGAACGGCGCAAACCACGTTCGATGGGAAATGTGCTGACCGGCTTACTCTACTGCGGCGCCTGCGGCGGTCGCATGTCCGGGGACGGCACCAACCCGCGCCGCTACACGGACCGCGACGGCCACGTGAGGGAATACACCTACGTCAGGTACACCTGCCGCACGGCGGTGGTCAAGGGCCGGTCGGCATGTCCCGGCTACTCAATCCGCGAGACCAAACTGCTGCCGACCCTGGTGCGGAAGCTGCAGGAGCTTTACCTTGGCGACGACCGGATTGAATTGCTTCGTGTGGAACTGCTCCGACAGATTGAGGAACAACGTGGAACCGAGCCTGATCGGCTCGAGCACCTCCGCGGCCGACTCCGACAGATTGAAGCCGACGTCAAGCAAGGAAGAGATAACCTGCTTCGCGTTCGCGACAGCGCCGTGTTTGCGGAGTTGAATAATGCTCTGGGAGAGTTGGTCCAGGAACGCACTGGAGTGCAAGCCGAGATCGCCCAATTGGAAACAACGTCCGGCGACGATCAAGGAATGGAAAAACAGTTGGTTGAGATGGCGATTGAGAAGTTACGCCGACTCGGACAAGAGTTGGCGAATGCCGAACCCCAGCGGCTGCGGGAGGTCTTTCTGCAGATGCTTGTTCGCGTGGATTTGTACTACGAGGAGCAGGCAGCAGGCGAGACGGGAAAGCGGAGGAGGTTCTTGAAGGGGGTGGCGACCCTGCGGCCTCAAAATGCGTTTTCCGGGAAGTGTGAAGGGTGTTCTTCGGCCTTCAAGTCTTCAATTTGCTGCTTGAGGGCATCGATCTTGGTGCGATAAGTCGTCTCTAACTTGTAGATTTTTTGTACTTGAGAATCGTCGAGTCCTAATTTCTTCCAATTGGCAGGGAGTGTCCCCTTGGCCTTTGGATCTTTGTCATCCGGTTTCTTGTCGTCACCGAGCAAGAAGCCGCCGGTCATAAACAACACCACCAGCAAACCCAAACTTAACGCAAGGCGAGCCTTCGTCATCGGAACTACTCCACACATCTAACAGCAAGAAGATTCAGGAAATGGGCCACGGCAATATGAGAGCAAAGGCACGCCGCGGGATCAAATGAAAAAAGGGACAAAATCACCGAAATGGAGGCGAGATGTGAAAACGGTTCGGGGCCGCAGAAACTGCGGCCCCGAAGCCACAATCGAAGTCGTTATTCTTTCCGCGTCGGCGTGTTGACATCGACATTCACGATCGACACCTCGGGGTGAGTCGGCTCGACCGGGTGCAGCTGCGCGGCAGCGGCCTTAGCCGCGTCAGCCGCCGGGGTTCCCAGGACCCAATTCGGATCGATACGCACCGGGTTCGGCGTCTGCGCCGAGCCGAGGTTGCCCACCAGATCAGTCGCCTCTACCCGCACGTACATCGAAGCCGGCACGTTCGCCGATACCGGCCACTCATAGCGTCCCGTATTCTCGACGTTCTGCGCCAACAACGTCCACGGGCCATCTGCCTGAGTCGCGTAGGAGAGCGTCACCGGGCGTGGGCCGAAGTTCTTGTCCTGGGCATTCCACCGCAGGATCAAGCTCGGCACCTTTGACGTCAGGCTTAATTCTAGGCCTGTAACCTTTACCGTTGGCCGCGTCGTGTCCACGGTCACCCACACCTGCGGTTGATCGCCCGAGGCCGGCGAATGGCCGCTCTCGTGGCCCGACCGCGCCACCAGCGTGAAACCAAAAGTGCCTTCCTCCGGGACCTCGACCACGTAGGCGTGCGTTCCTTGCGGGACTGCTTCCCACTTTTTCCAGGTGTGCAGGTCTTGCGTGCACCACAGGTCGACCGGTTGGGAGTCTCCGGGCGCGCCGTCCTTTATCTCGTAATTCAAGGTAAAGCGTTTGGAATTCACCAAGCGCATTGCCGGCGCGCTCACCATTGCCGGCGGCGTCTCCGCAGGCTTCTCTGCCGTCAGGCTCGTCGGAAGCGTGCCTGGGGCACTGTTCACGGGGGTACTGTTTAGGGGCGGCAGCGTTCGTGCAGTGCCGTCGGGATCCGTTACCACTTCCGAGTATCCGATTTGCGATACCGGTTGGGCGGGGGCAGTCTGGCTAAGGCCCGTTTGCTTGATTGTCGCTGGTGAGGTAGCGGACGGAGGCGCGGAAGGTGCGGGTTGATTGTTAGCCACGATGGCGTTCGTGGTACCCGCGGGCGTGCCATTCTGGGCATAGGCGCTTTGCGTGGTAATCGATGACTTGGCGGCGATCGTCGAAGGCGCCGGGTTGCCCGGCCTCGCGGCAGCGTAGTTGGTCCCGGTGGGCTGCTGCCACGAGGGCGCGTAGCCCTGGGGCGGCGTTTGCCGGCTAACGGCTCCCCAATCCATGGGCTGCGGATTGACCACGCTACAGCCAGCCACGGCAGCCAGCAGTACGCCCGATACCAGTGTTCGCCTCATCTCTTCCTCCTGGCTCTACCGGTCCCACCGCCGCTGGTTGTCGCATGGCGGCGAAACGACCCTGGGCCGTTCCGGTTCGTTCCATCTCTGCCGCCGCGCATAAGTCGACGCGGCGTGGTTGCAAGTACCTCGTGTGCCAGCGGAGGTCTATAGCGGTGCTGCAGCGGAAAAAAAAGGGCAAGTGTTCGGGTAACCTGCCCGCCGCGGATTAAAGCGTTCGGAAGAAATGAAGGAGCACCGGGCTTAGCTCCCCTCTCCCCTTGGGGGAGAGGGGAGTAGAATTGGATCAGTCAATGTCAATTGTTCCGCCCTCTTAGCTACTTTGCAAGTCGCGGCCTTTGTGATTGACGTGTGGCCGGTTCTGCGCGACACTGTCTGTGTTCCCTCTTTTTCCCCAATGTACGATCCCGGGCCGCCCTGAGGGCGGTAGGGGCATCAGGGTATGCACGATGATTCCGCAATTGCATGTTACGTCGGGGCCGGACAAGGGCCGATTCTTCCCGTTGATGGTCGGCGAGACGCTGCAAATCGGCAGGAGCCAGGCGACGCCGACGCGGCTGACCGACCCGACTGTCTCGCGCGTCCACTGTGAAATCGAGTGGGACGGCAAACGGGCTCTGGTCATCAACATCAGCAGCAGTGGCACTTTTATCAATGGCCAGACGATCGCCCAACAGGAGCTGAAGGCTGGCGACGTGCTTCGCGTCGGCAATACGGAGTTGGGAATGCGGTTGCCGACCGACGAGGCCAGCACCATGGTCGGCGGCGAGAGGACGATGCCTGTTCCCACCGCGGGCCAGACTCCCAAACCAATCAATTCAGGCCCAGTGGCTGCCTCCCTGCTAGGCAAAACGCTGTCGAATTATGTGCTCGACCAAATCATCGCCAAGGGCGCAACGGGCGTGGTTTTCAAGGGCACGGATACGGACAGCGGCGAGCCCGTGGCGTTAAAGGTGCTGGAGCCCGCCTTCGCATGCCACGAGGAGGAAATGCAGCGCTTCATCCGGGCCATGAAGACCGTGCTCCCATTGAGCCACCCGAACTTGATCCCGCTGCTCAAGGCCGGAAAAACGGGCACGTTCTGCTGGGTCGCGATGGAGTACATCGAGGGCGAAAGCATGACGCAGGTAATCCGGCGCGTCGGCGTCGCCGGCATGCTCGACTGGAAATACGGGTACCGCGTCGCCCTCCACATCGCGCGGGCACTGGAGTACGCCCATTCGCAATCCATCATCCACCGCAACGTGACGCCACAGAACATCATGTTGCGCACCGTGGACAAGACGGCCCTGCTTGGCGACCTGATGCTGGCCAAAGCACTCGAAGGCACGATGTGCCAGCAGATCACGAAGCCGGGCGAGTTGGTCGGCGACATCGGCTACATGTCGCCGGAGCGGACGCGCGGCACCGGCGAGGTCGACGTGCGCTCCGATTTGTACGGCCTGGGCGCCACGGTCTACGCCTTGATCGCAGGCCGCCCGCCCTTCGGCACGGGCACGATGATTGAAATGGTGACGCGCATTCGCAACAACGAGCCGGAAAAACCGAAGAAGTACCAGATGGCGATTCCGGACATGTTTCAAGGCACGGTTATGCGCCTGCTGGCAAAACGGCCGGACGAACGCTTCCAGACCGCGAAAGAACTGTTGAGCGATCTGGAACGCGTCGGCAAGTTCGCGGGTGTGACGGCTTGATTGGAATTCGCTCTGCCATAGCAACGTTGTGGCCCGGTCTGCCGATCGGGCCACTTCATTGATTCACCGCCAGCTGTACCAGCACGATCACAAATAGCCCCACGCTAATCACGCCATTGACCTTGAAGAAGGCCCCACAGCTGTGGCACGGTCTCCGACCGTGCCACCCGGCGCGACCGAAGGTCTCAAACCCTCAAACCGGTGGCGGGCTGTGTCGTGACGATCCATCGCTACAAAAACGGAGACCTTGGATCACGTTGGGTGGCACGGTCGGAGACCGTGCCACAGCTGTGTCGCCGCTGTTACTAATTCACCGCCAGCTGTACCAGCACGATCACAAATAGCCCCACGCTAATCACGCCGTTGACCTTGAAGAAGGCCTGGTTTATCCGACTGAGGTCGTCGGGACGCACGAGCCAGTGTTCGTACGCCAGCAGTGCCGTGACGCAGGCAATCCCAACGAAATAGATCCATCCCAAGTCGCGGCACACCAACCCCAGCACGACCAACAACCCGACCATTACCACGTGGCTTGCAAGGGCGACGCGCAGTGCCCTGGCCACTCCGAGGTTGGCCGGGACACTTTGCAACCTCGTGACACGATCGAAATCAGCGTCCTGGCAGGCGTACAAAATGTCGAAGCCGGCCACCCAGAAAAGCACCGCGCCGCCAAGGATCACGGGCACGAGCAGTTCGTTTGGGCCCCGGATGGCGATCCATGCTGCGACCGGCGCCAAAAACAGCGAAGCCCCAAGCCAGAAATGCGAAAGCGGCGTGAACCGCTTTGTCAACGAATACGCGCACACAAACAACAACAGCGGCACGGAGAGGTAGAGGGGCCACGGATTGTCGAATGGCAGGAAAAGCAAGGTAGCGGTCACGAAGCCCGCAGCGCAAAGGACGGTGAATATCCAGACGATGCCGGGGGTGAGTTTGCCGGCGGGAAGGTGCCGGCCCGCGGTGCGCGGGTTGGCGGCGTCGAAGCGCCGATCCACCAGCCGATTGAACGCCATTGCGGCGCTGCGCGCGAACACCATGCACAACACGATGCCGAGCAGTTGCAGCCACTGGAATCCTGGCGGCTGCCGCCAGGCCAGGGCGGCGCTCGTCAGCGCGAAAGGCAACGCAAAGACTGTGTGGCTGAAACGAATTAACTCCAAAAGCGATCGCACGTACTGCAGCATGGCGCCGGCCCGGGACGGTGTGGGAGAGATCACGCCGTCATGATAACCGGGCCAGCAGCTTGCGCGCAACAAGAATCGCCATCCGTGTGACGAGTGCGGAATTCGCCGGTGCGAACCAGCGATTCGATGGTGAATGCCAAGCTGGAGCCGATGCCCGGCAGCTCCGCCAATCCGGCTCGACCCTTATTCGCGACGAGATCTGCTACCGGCATCTCCAACGATTGCACGATTGCGGCCGCGCGACGGTAAGCGCGAACGCGATAGAGGCTCGCTCGCTTGCGAGCCAACTCGTTTGCATAGCCGCTCAAGAGCCGGGCGATTGTTTGGTTATCCATGATACACCTTGGAGGAAGTACCAAGTCCTACAGCACTGAATTATACGCCTGTACAGTAAAATAACCAAACCGCAAAGCTCGCCGTTCGTACGATTGCAACGGAGTTTCCAGCCCTTTTCATTTTCCCCGGCGCTCCGCAGGTCCCGCCGCTCGCGGCTTCTTGCAACACTTGGATGCTCTTGATACGTTGAAGGCTGAGAACCGGCTGCCCGTCTACCTCCGGGTTTCGATGGCCTTGACGTTGGAACAATACGCGACCTACCTCGACCAGCGCGACCTGCCGTGGCCGGCCCCGCCCGTCGTTCACCGACCCAAGGCAAAGCCGCACCTCAAACGCATGCCCGAAGTGCGAGCCGTTGTCTGGAACGTCTACGGCACCCTGCTGGCCATTTCCGGCGGCGAGTTGCTTTTCGAGCATCCCCAGCCGCTCATCCAAAAGGTGGCCCTGGACAAGACGCTGCAAGAGTTCAAGATGTGGGCTTCCATGTCGCGCAAGCCTGGCCAGCCCGCTGACTACCTTTTGCAGATGTACAAACAGGTGCTACTGGAGCAGACCTCATTTCCAGCGGGCGGCGAGAAATATCCCGAGGTCGCCTCCGACCGGCTTTGGGAGGCGCTGATCAAAAAGCTGTTGTTAAAAGACTACAAGTGGGACGCTGGCTTCTTCGGCTCGCTTAACGAGTTTAGCCGAAAGGTCGCCTATTTTTTTCACGCCAGCCTGCAGGGAACGGTCTGTTATGACGGAGCGGTGGAGGCCTTGCGCCACGTGGCCGGGTGTGGATTGTCGCAGGGGTTGCTCGCCGACGGGCAATGTTTCACAGCCGCGCAACTGCAGCGAGGCCTTGCAAAACAAGACGAATCT
>Ga0206798_1128_pt1 | contig 15654 bp, 11 predicted proteins | sample Alteio_BWOrgCont_66_FD_152893 | JGI IMG/M metagenome (GOLD analysis project Ga0206798, IMG submission 152893) | Enriched cells from forest soil in Barre Woods Harvard Forest LTER site, Petersham, Massachusetts, United States -... | ecosystem: Environmental > Terrestrial > Soil > Temperate forest >...
CTTTCGAGACATTCAAAATCATCCTGAAGCAAAAACAGCTATTTTTGTGGGATGCAGCAACATTACAAGACAAGCAAGACAAGAAGGAAATGCAATGGATGATAGAATCAATAGCACCCTATCTTGCTGAAAAACTATCTCAAACACAGGCCAATGAAATAGTTGAAACATATAACAAGAATCCGGCCGTATATTTTACAGCTTCCTTCTGCGCAAATCATAACGAAGCAATAATGTGGGAAAAGTATGGAGATAGAGGCAAAGGAATTTGCATTACTTTTGATAATAGAGAATACACTCCACAGCAAGGTGTTTTCGACCTAACAAGCCTTCCTGTATTTAGCTTAGCTAAAGTAGGGTATGTTAAAAAAGATTACTCTTCCGAAATAGCAAAGAAAGTTATTGACGATTGCATTAATAGCTTTGGTGACGAAGACACATATAATTTGCATTCACTTATTTTTATTGAACTTATTAAGATTGGGATTCTGATAAAAGGATACGAAGAATTTCATCAAGAACAGGAATACCGGCTCATCCATTGGAACCCTGTTTCTTTTCGTAGTGAAGACAGAGACCGCCTTCGCAGCAAGACTTACACCAATCCCTTACCTAAGGAGTTTGAATATTATTTTCTTGCAGAAAAAATAATACATAGCGATGAAAATAGTGAGGGGGTGGTTACTCATAAAGCGGTTACTCCATTTCGCTACCAAGAAGCAATGCCTATTGTTTCAATTACTTTAGGAAGGGAGTGTTCACCTCAAGCAATAGATGAAATCAAATCTTTACTAATAGAGCATGATTTTGATCCAGTTACTATAGAAATTAAAAAAGCCGGTAGCTTATTTTAAACAAAAAGATAACTATTTTTTGGAAGATAGAGGTCTAATAAAAATTGACCTAAGCTGAGGCATCGATCTGCTTAATTTCCGCAAAATAATCCCGTGCATTCTGCGCATCTTTTTGTATCTGCTTCTGCAGTAATTCAAACGAGTCGTAACGCTCTTCATCACGCAGTTTCTGGATAAAAGTAACATACAACGTACAGCCGTAAATATCCTGATTAAAATCAAATAAGTGCACTTCCAGTAAACTGCGTGTGCCGCCAACGGTGGGTCGCGTGCCGACATTGGCTACCCCTTGTAGCAATAAATCCTCTTCCGTATGGCGAAGCAAGCGGGCTGTCACCACATAGACGCCACTGAGCGGCACAGTACGTCGATGCAACAATAAGTTAGCCGTGGGAAAACCAATCGTACGTCCCCGCTTATGACCATGCACCACTCGCCCAAACATACCATAAGGACGCCCTAAATACTGCTGCGCCAAGTTAAGATCACCTTGTTGCAGCGCTTGCCGCACCTGGCTGCTGCTCACTCGCGTCTGACCCAGGTAATAACTCGGCGCGCAGCTAACTGAAAAGCCCCAATGCGCTCCTTGTTGCTGTAATAAGTAGATATCCCCTGAACGACGATAGCCAAAATGAAAATCATCTCCTACCACCACATGTGCCGCTTTTAGCTGTTTCACTACTATTTTTTCAATAAATTCTTCAGCTGATAACAGCGCCAACGACCGATCAAAAGATAAACAAAGCATATAGTCCACAGGCAAGGCACTAAAGACAGCATACTTTTCCCGCCAACGCATGAGTCTTGCCGGTATAGCATCCGCAGCAGCAAAGAATTCGTTAGGCTGCGGCTCAAACGTTATCACTACTGCCGGTAGCTGATGCAGAGCTGCTTGCTGAGCTAAGTTTGCAATCAATTGTTGGTGGCCGCAGTGGACGCCGTCAAAGTTACCAATGGTAACGACGCAGCCCGCCCATTTTGAAGGAATGTTGTTAATACCCCGTATAATTTTAAGCACTCTCTTATTCCTCTAAAAACACGGGTTCAGTATATAGTTTTCCTGTTTAAAAATCTCCGCTGTAAGCGACCGAGATCTTTTATTTTAAATCCGTCGCGCAGCCCGAGCCAATCTAGAGGTTTTTTCCGAAATCATGCTACAATGCACGCTCAAACTACCTCTACTTACTGAATATCTTAAACCCTTGTCCGAGTTAACATTATGGCTGTCTCCTCTACTAATGCTGCTGACTTATCCCCTGCTTACACTCCTGCTAGTATCAAAGTTTACAAAGGCCTAGACGCCGTCCGCAAGCGCCCTGGCATGTACATCGGTGATACCGACGATGGTTCTGGTTTACATCACATGGTTTTTGAAGTGGTTGATAACTCTGTAGACGAAGCCTTGGCAGGCCATTGCGATCTTATTCAGGTGGTTATTCATACCGATAATTCAGTTAGCGTGCGAGATAATGGCCGCGGCGTCCCCACCGGGATTCATGAGGAAGAGGGTCGTTCTGCGGCTGAAGTGATTATGACCGTACTGCATGCCGGCGGTAAGTTTGATAATAACTCCTACAAAGTCTCCGGTGGTTTGCACGGCGTTGGTGTGTCGGTTGTTAATGCTCTATCGGAAGAGTTGCATTTAACGGTGCGCCAAAATGGCCAAGTGCATATGCAAACCTACCATGATGGCAAACCAGACGCGCCATTGCGAGTTACCGGCGTAACTGAACAGCGCGGCACAGAAATTCGCTTTAAGCCCAGCCCGGTAACTTTTCACAATGTGTTAGTTTTTCACTACGATATTCTGGCTAAACGCTTGCGTGAATTAGCGTTTTTAAATTCAGGCGTGCGTATTGAGTTATCCGATGAGCGCAGCGACAAACAAGAAGTGTTTTATTACGAAGGTGGTATTCCTGCCTTTGTGGAGTTACTTAATACCAACAAAACCGTCGTTAACAGCTCGATTGTCTATTTTTCCACTGAAAAGGATGAGATGACGGTGGAAGTAGCCATGCAGTGGAATGATAGTTACCAGGAAAACGTATTTTGTTTTACCAATAATATTCCGCAACGCGACGGTGGCGCGCATTTATCGGGGTTTCGCAGTGCATTAACTCGGACATTAAACAACTATATCGAAAAAGAAGGTTACGCCAAAAAAGCCAAAGTCAGTATGTCAGGTGATGATACTCGCGAAGGTTTGACTGCGGTTTTATCGGTGAAAGTTCCGGACCCTAAATTCTCTTCCCAAACTAAAGATAAACTCGTCTCTTCTGAAGTACGTGCAGTAGTTGAAGATGTGGTAAGTAGCCGCTTGGAAGAATTTTTATTGGAAAATCCACAACAAGCCAAAGCCATCGTCATGAAAATTATTGACGCTGCGCGCGCGCGGGAAGCCGCACGTAAGGCCCGTGACATGACGCGGCGTAAAAACGTGCTGGACTTGGCCGGTATGCCCGGAAAATTAGCCGACTGCCAAGAAACAGATCCCGCATTGTCAGAAATTTATATTGTGGAAGGGGATTCGGCAGGTGGTTCTGCTAAACAAGCGCGTAATCGTAAAAATCAGGCGATTTTGCCATTACGCGGCAAAATTCTCAATGTTGAAAGAGCGCGTTTTGATCGCATGTTAAGTTCTGAGACCGTCGGTACATTGATCACGGCCTTAGGTTGTGGTATTGGGCGCGAAGAATATAATCCGGATGCCGTACGTTACCACACTATCTTAATCATGACCGACGCCGATGTTGACGGGTCACATATTCGCACGTTATTGCTGACGTTTTTTTATCGCCACATGCCAGAATTAATTGAGCGCGGTTATATTTATATCGCGCAACCGCCACTCTACAAAGTCAAACGCGGCAAGCAAGAACAATATATAAAAGATGACGAAGCTTTAAATAATTATTTACTGCAGCAAGGTACGCAAGGCTTACAATTACATCCAACAGCTGATTCTCCCGCCTTATCTGAAAGCGCCTTAATGGACTTAGTAGTGCATTATCAAACTGCGTTAACAACCGTATCGCGGTTATCGCGTCGCTATCCACAAGCCATGCTCGAGCAATTGCTGACCATGCCGCTGTTAACTGCTGAGTCACTGCAACAACAGGCTATAGTTGAGCAATGGTGCCAAACACTGCAAACACGACTAAATAATAGTGACAATCGCAATGGTGGGCGTTTTTCGATTACTATAACCCATGACATCGAGCGACAAATTTTTGTGCCCTATATCACCCTATATCAACACGGGGTGACACACACTTCGCAGTTAGGTTATGATTTCTTTATTTCAGGCGACTACCAATATATCAGTAAATTAGCCGCAAAAATTGGCGATTTAATCGGTGAAGGTGCTTATTTGCAGCGTGCCGAAATGAAAAAAATCATCCGCTCATTCGCAGAAGCATTTTTTTGGCTGATGGAAGAAGCAAAAAAAGGCTTAACCATCCAGCGTTATAAAGGCTTAGGTGAGATGAACCCTGAGCAACTTTGGGAAACCACGATGGATCCGCAGAATCGGCGTCTATTACGCGTTAATATTGAAGACGCTGTCAATGCGGATCAGATTTTCACTACGTTAATGGGCGACCATGTGGAACCTCGTCGTGATTTTATTGAGAAAAATGCCCTATCCGCCACCAACGTTGATATATGAAACGCATTCTTATTCGACCTCTGCTTATTTTATTGCTATTAGGCATTGCCATTTTCTGCCTGCTACCTTATGTACTGGGTTTTGTGATTGAACAACAATATCCCAAGCAGCTAGCAAAATGGGATCAACCCGATAGCTATCAATTAACGTTAATGAGTTACCAGCGTGGTTGGTTCACTTCTCATGCCATCGTACAAGTGTTTCTAGGTTCAGCAAACACGGCGGCCACATCGCCCGTAGCCAACTTAGCAACCAGACCAAGCTTTATGTTTAAGCAACAGATCAAACACGGCCCCTTTTTCTTGGTAAAATCAGCAACGACTAAGGATAGTCGCCTGCTGTTCGGATTGGCGTTACTTAACAGCCACCTAGATACTGTAATTGGCAAAATCGATAGCATCATTTGGGTAAAATGGAATGGTGACTTCCTTGGCAGCTTATTTTCGCCGCGATTGCAATACCGTTCTCCACCACTTAATTTAAGCTTATCGCAAATGGCTTTAACGTGGCAGACAACTCGTAACCATAATTATCTACTACTGGATGCGCAAGCGCCGCAATTAGTGTTACAAACTCCGCATATTAGTCAACAAGCCACCGCTATAAAAATTCACTTTCAACGACGGACTCAGGCAAATATACAATCCTTGGCTCACAACCTGTTCGTTAAAGAAATTGACTGGAAGAGAACTGACAGTAACCAATTACCGATAAAGCTAAAAGATTTACAAGTTCTCACTCAGCAAAAACAGGATGGACAAAAGCTTGACGCATCGACGCAAGCAAATGTAGCGGATGTGACGATTAAAAGTGCTAGCTACGGCCCACAGCAACTGCAGATTAATGTTCATCATCTTGATCTTGCCGCTTTCGATGCTATAAAGCAGCAATTAATCCACATACAGAACACAGCTGATATGTCGGATGCTAGTACGCAAGAATACCAGCAACGCGTCCGCAACTTGTTGAGTAAAGGGATAGAAGTACAAGTGTCAAAATTTAACTTAATCACGCCGTGGGGTGCACCGACTTTGCGCGCTAGGGTTACCTTTATGCCTCAATCTACTACCAATGTGCCAAAACAGTTTAGCGATTTAATGCCTGCTATGGATGCGGCTGTACAAGCCAACATTCCGGCCATCTTCCTAACACGCTCATTAGAAAAGCTTTATAGCTTATTGATGTATCAGTCAGCAGATACGGATGCGCCGAATGCTATCTCTACTAATAGCGTTAATATTGAACGTGCTACTCAACAACAAATTACCGAGTGGGTAACAAAGAAATGGCTGCTATCAAAAGATAATGGTTATCAGCTGAATTTTGTTTACAAAAATCAACAGGGAGTAGTTAATGGCCAGCCCTGGACTATGGCAAATACGGCACCTTCTCTAAAATAGACTTCTTGCAAAACTCTACTGCTGCTGCAAACTGCTGCGTTTCCGGCGCCAAATCCTCACATACGCTTATGTATGCTGCGGTTCTGCGTGCCGGTGCGCCTTGCATTTTGCGATCAGCAGCGAGTTTTACGACCAGCAGGTAGGGTGGGCACGTTTTTTGTGCCCACGCATCAGGTGAACACATTTTTGCACCCACACATTGATGGGCACAAAAAACGTGCCCACCCTACAAAACTTACAAAATAAAATATGCCATGGCCAGTTATTCACACAAACGTAGTCCCTCTCGCAAAACACCTGCTAAAAGAAAACCTATATCAGGCATAGCATGGATTGTCTTGGGTGTGTTATTAGGATTGCTAGCAGCTATGATAGTCTTCACGCAATATCCTTCGCCTTTAGCTAATATACACAGTACAAAAAAAATTGCAGCAAAAAAAGAGATCTCCAACAAGCAAGCGGGCAGTCCTGAATTTGATTTTTACACCGTGTTGCCCCAGGACCAAGCAAGTTCGGTTAACAACAAAATCGCAGTACCACCAGCACCCACTACTCAGCCAGCGGCAACAATAACTACACCAGCCGCATCCGCTGTTACTAGTGCTCTGCCAGCCGTGGCAAAAACCCCTGCCGCCCCCTCTGCCAATTCGCAACAGTATTGGCTGCAAATTGCCTCGGTAAGCAATTTTGCCGAAGCAGACCGCTACAAAGCAGAACTGATTATGTCCGGGTTAAACGCCAGCATTCAAAGTTATACCACCAATAACCGCACTTACAATCGTGTTTTGATGGGTCCCTATGCCACACCAAAAGAAGCACAAAAAATTCAAGCACAACTCAAAGAACAACGGCAGTTAAAAAGTATTATTGTTAAAATGCGTTAGTTTAAGGAACAGAGCCCATTTAAACCTCCGTTATGGGTTTTTATAGGCAGGGATTTTATGTACAGCTAGATATTTACGCATACCAGAGTTTGCCTATCAATACTAGGGTGGGCACGTTTTTTGTGCTCACCAATGCGTGGATGCAAAAAACGTGCCCACCCTACAAAACTGAATCTTTCTACAGAAATATAAATTAAGTATGATCCCACCTGCTGCTTTAAAAACGCCTCTTAAACATCTCAACACTCCAAGAAAACCGCACGACTGCCTGGTCGAGTGGTTTTCTCAGCAAGTTACCAAGATTTCTTGCTCCACACTAATCGCCGTATTGCTTTGTTTAGTGGTACAGCCGGTAACAGCCAGCACGGCGGTAGTTATTCCAGAAACTCATTTAAAATTAAAACAAACTACATCCACCACAGAGCAGCAACGTGTTCAGACGACTACCATCAGCCACAAGAAAATTGAAAATAGCCCTACTACTACTCTTTCTGATTTATTAACGCAGGAACAAAGCGTTGTTCGTGTTACTAATAATACCAATGATAACAGCCAACCCGTATTGAGTATTCGAGGTTTTGGCGATAACGCTTATACTAATTCATTGATTGTCGTTGATGGTTTTCCTTTAACCAATCCGAGTATTCTGGCACCTAGTTTTAACGCCATTTCTTTAGCTGATATTGTCCATATAAGCATTATTCAAGGCAGCCAAGGCAGTTTGTGGGGTGATCAAGCCGTGGGCGGCGTAGTAAAAATTGACACTATCCAGCCCGAAAAACCGTTGGCCAGCGCTAGCATTGGCTATGGTAGCTACCATCAAAAAGTGTACGACATGCTGCTAGGGGATAAATTTGCCAATGGTGTTTTCTTTAAATTACACGGATTTGCTGACAATACCGGCAACTATCGCTATTACAATCAACAAAGCAGCGAAGGCATGAGCTCAGAACTGGGTGTTGATTATGCTACTGGTTCATTGGCACTAAAAGCCAGCATTTACAATAACGATAGTGACTTGCCAGGCGGTTTGACCAAACAACAATACGACAGCGATCCTCGCCAAGCAACTACGCCTGGCCGCTTCAACACTTTTCAAACTCAAATCTATCAATTGATTCATAAACAACAACTGGTTAACGACTGGGTACTAGAAACAAGAGTAGCACACAATGCTATTCAGGGTAACGGTCTGGCCCTGGCACCCTATACTCGTCAAGACTCGTTGAATACACTCAATCCAATGTTGGTAGGCACTTTATTTAATAACAAGGTGACGTTTGGCTATGAAGGACAAGCCGGTAGTTTTCAAGTAGTGAACAGTGGCGTACAACAAAAGGGCGAAATGCAGCAGAACGATCTGTATACTCAAGTCGTTGCGCCACTTTTTTCTAAACTGGATTTGACGTTGGGAGGCCGCTCTGCCTGGCAAGACCAAAATGCATCTAATACAGCTAACCACTCATCGCTAGATTTAGACCATCACGTTTTCGTCAGTGAGCAAGGATTGGCTTATCACCTTTCCACAGACTGGACGCTTTTCCTGAGAAGAGATGGCAACTTTCGCTTTGCTAAAGCCAATGAACAAACAGCCTTGCCCCTTAGCATGGCCCCTTTGTTACCGCAAACAGGTGTGTCTTATGAAACGGGCACCCAGTGGCAAACACTGCGTCAAACTACTCAACTCTCACTCTATCGACTAAAGCTAAACGATGAAATCGCTTACGACCCTACTCAAACCAGTACTGCACCGCTAGGTTCTTATAGCAATCTTCCACCCACTTTGCGTTATGGCGCTACGCTCAGTGAACTCTATCACTTCACCGATAAGCTAACTGCGGAAGGTCAGATCAACTATGTCGACGCGCGCTTTGCCGGTGGCATTGACAACCACCTTTTAATTCCAGCTGTGCCCGCGTTAAATAACAACCTGAGTTTGGCTTATCTATTTAAGCCGCATTGGCAGGTAAGATATACCGCCCTTTATACTGGCAGCCGTTACCCTTCGCAAGATGTAACCAATACCGGAGAAAAACTGCCCAGTTATTGGTTAAGTGATATTTCGCTACAATATTTACATCAGCAAGTTAATGTTAGCTTTGCAATCGACAATGTATTTAATCAACGTTATCCGCTGTATACTTTCTATAACCCTAGCCAACAAACGAGTACCTATTACCCCGGCATGGGTAGAAACTTTCTTGTAACCACTAAAGTATTTTTAAGTTAGGGTCAGTTGCATTTAGCCTCCACCCTGCTAGATGCCGCGGCTTGTCCGCGGCATCTAGCAGGGATCTGGTATTGGTTATAGTTGGTATGAAAATCGTAAGCTTAAGAATTTTCTTGTTAATAAAAAGCATTAAGCATTTTTCTGGATGCCGCAGACAAGCCGCGGCACGTAGGGGCCGGAGGTATGCAAATAGCTTTATGCCTGATCCAGATATAGTGTTATAACACGCAGCTAACAGGTGAAAAACTTTTTAGTCTGCCGGTTATAGGAAAGACTAGAAAAAGCAAAGTGAAAAACGATTTTATTAAGGTCTGTTGACAACAGAAGTTAGTATGAAGGGTGTATAAACCTTATCTAATAATTATCTAGCTATAGATGATGCAACTGCCCCCGTTTTCTGGATCGAACCGTAAGTTCACTAAGAACAACAGCAACAAAAGTGGCCGCTCCTCACAATACGGCAAACAGAGTTTTTTTGCCGCATTACTGTTGCACATGCTGGTGTTTTCTGCGATTTTTATTTCTATACGTCTTACACCATCCACTACGCGTCAGGGAGAAAAAGAAGCAACCTTTATTAGTTCCTACCTCTACCAGACTAAGCAACAGAATAAAATTTCCGGCACTAAAAAGCAGGCTCTTCTCGCTCAGAAAACTCCCTCGCAAGAAAACAACCAGCAAACCTTGCAGCAAAATTTATTCCATAACACTGTGCTAACACCCAATGCTTTAGCTAGCAACAAAGCCAGTGTTTCCAAGCCAGCAACTTCACCACCGTCAGCACAAGCCCAAAGCAGTAGTCAAGGTGAACAGGCGAAAGGCCTACTCGCCCTCTTGCATGCCGCCATCCAAAACAAGCAACAGTACCCTCCTAGCGCGCTACAGATGCAGCGCCAAGGCAGAGTCACCGTTGGCTTTAAACTCTACCCCAATGGCGTAATCAGCGAATTGCAATTAGTAAAATCCTGCGGTACCACCAGCCTCGATGCAGCAGCGCTGGCCGCAGTACGCTTGGCTGCTCCCTTTAAACAGGTTGACACCTACCTGAAGACAGTCGAAGATTTCACTATCGATATTGTATTTGCCTTAGACGAAGAAAATGAGTAAGCTGCTTTTAAACTTTTTATGGAGAACTAGCATGTTAAATCAAACGTCAGACACCGCCGATCAAATCAGTGCTTTGCTAAATGAAATCTTACTAGCTCCCTCCACTGAGCTATTAAACGATCGTTTTAATCCCGCCCATGCTGCCTGTGCTGCTAATCCTGGCTGTAAGGGTGGCTGTAGCGGCAGTTGTGGTGGTAACTGCAGCGGTTAGAAAGCAAACAATCTCGGTCGCTTGCGACCGAGTTGTTGAACACAGATAGCTTAAAATGTCTGCTCAAAACACCTCCACTGTGCAAGCAGCCGCAATTTTACCGAATGCGGTTTCCGCACGCGCTTATATTGAAGCACTTGATGTAGACTACATCATCGCCTTCATGTGTTCAGAACGCTATCCTCTGCCGCGCTGGACGTTAACAGATGCGACCCATTGTTGCCGACTGTATAAAAATTTTCTAATTTTACTTAAAAAACATCATCCGGAGTTTTTAGTACCGACACGCGAGATTGATGAGTTCTGGCATAATCATATTTTATACACTAAACGCTATTTTCGTGATTCTCAGGCTATCTTTGGTTACTACTTGCATCATGACCCTGCTTCGCCTGATGACAATCCCGAAATGCTGGTAAAGGGCTACTTGAAAACTAAGCAATATTATCTTGACGAATTTAAGGAGCCTTTAGAAATAGTTCATCGGTAATTTGATTGATTTTTTTATAATGACTGCTCTGTACTTATAGTACTACACAACCTTTGGAACAAAGCTCTACGCAAAGATTTGAGCGCCCTTCTTTATGTTCTTGTCCATTGAAAAAGGCACTGCTATTGCCGCTTAACACTGGTTTAGATACTCGAATGTCCATTGTTTTACTATCACTACTGCCTGCCAATAACTCTCTAGCAGCCCTCTCGACCTCTTTGTTACCTTGCAATGCTGCTTGTGTTGCAGCTTTGTCAAGGTAATAATCTGAGCTTGTTTTGTTTTTCGCTACTCCGTCGCCGTCTCGATAACACGTCCCTAAGTTGTAACACGCTTCTGCCACTCCTTGCTCTGCAGCTGCAGTAAGCCATCTAATAGCTTGTACCTTGTCCACCGCTACTCTAAGACCCGTAAGATAGAAAGCACCAAGATCGCTTTGCGCTTTTGCAACCCCTTGGTTTGCGGCTTTGATATACCATTCAATCCCTTCCACCTTATTTTGCTTTATTCCAGAACCATGAAAACAAGCATATCCCAACTTATATTGCGCCTCTGCATACCTCTGTTGTGCAGCTTTTCTATACCAGCCAACAGCTGCTGCTTTTTTGCCCTCATCTTCACAGCGATTTCCCAGTCTGTATTGTGCTTTTGCCATGCCTGCTTCTGCGGCTATAGTATACGACCTAATAGCTTGTTCTTTATTTATCGGCCTCCCACCAATACCCTTAGAATGAGCCTCCCCCAGAAAGTAATGCGCTTCTGCCACTCCCTGACTTGCAGCTAAAGTAAACAACCTAAGAGCTTCCTCTTGATCCTTCTCTATCCCTTCACCTTGCCAATAACAATAGCCCAGATTATATTGCGCTTCTTGTAACCCCTGCCTTGCGGCTCTGGCAAAACAGGCAACAGCCCGGCCTGCATCTTTAGGCACCCCACTACCCTCCGCATAACAAATTTCCTAATCCATAGTGCCCTTCTGCTAACCCCTGCGCTGCCGCTTCATTTCTCGCTCTCCCATGACTACCTTCCCTAGTACCACAGTCCCTCTTGACATAGACGTGCTAATGGATTTCCTTGGCCTGCAGCGGCTGTTATAGACTCAGTTAATTTGCTCATTTTTCCTCCCAATAAGTTATGTTCAATATAATTAGGGTCTGTTTACAATTCGCCAGGCTGAGGTGGAAAACGTTAATTTTTGAGCACTGTAGCGCAGCAACCATTAGCGTATGTAGGTGACGGAACAAAAAATCAACGTTTTACGCCCAGTATAGTAGCATTGTAAAAAACCTCGATGCAAACAATAGGCTCCGCATACCTCACATACCTGTGTTTGTTGATTTTCTTTACCCGAGCGAAATAATACTAAAAACTCCGTTGTTTTTATTCTGAGGGTAAATTTAGGGGCTCCTTGCTTTACTGCTGGGCAAAAAAGAGAGTTAGTCTATAAGCCGGGTTCTGTCGTGAACAGTCATCTATCTAGGCGTTACATCACTATAACGCTCAAGCAACCTACCCGAGTTCCGTGACGGCGCACGTGGTCAATAGCATAGCTATTAATCCTGAACTCCTATTTGGTCTTGCTCCGAGCGGGGTTTACCTTGCCGCATCGATTGCTCGAATACGCGGTGCGCTCTTACCGCACCATTTCACCCTTACCAGTTAGTAAGGTGAACACAAAAACATGCCCACCCTACAGGCCTGGCGGTATCTTTTCTGCGGCACTTTCCGTAGGCTCGCGCCTCCCAGGGATTACCTGGCACTCTGCCGATTGGAGCCCGGACTTTCCTCTCACCAGCAGGCGCTGATCAGCGACTATTCGACTAACTCTCGCTAAAAGTGTAGCATATTCTTAACAAGGCATAAACAAAAACCCCGCATTTAGCGGGGTTTTTGTCGAAAGCTGAAATGAAAAAAAGCTAAGGTCTGTTGACAATTCGCTAGGCCGCTGTAGAAAGCGTTGATGCTTCGAGTACCGCAGCGCAGTTTACATAGAAGTAAATGAGCAGCGGAGCGCAGAACATCGACGCTTTATGCAAGGCATAGTAGAAAATGTCAATTGACCCTTTACATCATGCCGCCCATACCACCCATACCGCCCATGCCACCACCCATACCACCGCCATCGCCGCCAGAACTGCCTTCCTTCTTCGGCATGTCAGCGACCATAGCACCGGTTGTAATCATCAGACCAGCGATAGAAGCTGCATTTTGTAATGCAGTACGAGTAACCTTGGTAGGATCCAAAATACCCATCTCGATCATATCACCAAACTCACTGGTAGCCGCGTTATAGCCATAGTTACCCTTGCCTTCTGCAACTTTGGCCAAGATAACTGACGCTTCACCACCGGCATTAGTCACAATTTGGCGTAACGGTGACTCCATGGCACGACGTAAAATAGCGACACCAACATTTTGGTCGTCGTTATCGGCTTTAAAGTTTTTGATGCTTTGCAATGCACGCACCAAGGCGACACCACCACCCGCCACTACCCCTTCTTCTACTGCAGCGCGAGTAGCATGCAAAGCATCTTCCACACGGGCTTTTTTCTCTTTCATTTCAGATTCAGTAGCAGCACCGATCTTTAATACTGCCACACCACCAGCTAATTTAGCCAAACGCTCTTGCAGTTTTTCACGATCGTAATCTGAGCTCGTGTCTTTGATTTCAGCACGAATCTGGTCAACACGTGCTTTAATGTCTTTCGCATCACCAGCACCATCAATAATGGTGGTGGTGTCTTTGGTAACAATAATACGTTTTGCGCTGCCCAGATCTTTCAAAGTTGCACCTTCTAAAGATAAACCCACTTCTTCAGAAATCATGGTTGCTTTGGTCAAGGTTGCAATATCCTGCAACATGGCTTTACGACGATCGCCAAAACCAGGTGCTTTAACAGCAACCACCTTAACAATACCGCGGATGGTGTTCACTACCAACGTTGCCAGGGCCTCGCCTTCGATATCTTCAGCAATAATCAACAACGGCTTACCCGCTTTTGCTACGCTTTCTAACACCGGCAATAACTCACGCACGTTAGAGATTTTCTTTTCCACCAATAACACTAACGGACTTTCCAATTCTGCACTCATGCTCTGTTGGTTATTGACGAAGTAAGGTGACAAGTAACCACGATCGAACTGCATGCCTTCAACGACATCAAGGGAGTTTTGCAGACCGGAGCTATCCTCTACCGTAATAACCCCTTCTTTACCCACTTTTTCCATAGCGCTGGCAATTAACTGGCCAATTTCCTCATCCGCATTGGCAGAAATGGTACCTACCTGTGCAATGGACTTTTGATCCCCGCATGGCGTAGACATTTTTTTCAACGCTTCTACGGCAGCTGCGACCGCTTTATCAATACCGCGTTTAAGATCCATCGGGTTAATACCAGCAGCCACGGATTTCATGCCTTCGGTCAAAATGGCTTGTGCCAAGACAGTTGCCGTAGTCGTGCCGTCGCCAGCGATATCAGAGGTTTTGGAAGCCACTTCTTTAACCATCTGTGCGCCCATATTCTCAAAGCTGTCTTTAAGTTCAATTTCTTTAGCAACCGTAACACCGTCTTTAGTAGGCACTGGGCTACCAAAGCTCTTTTGTAATACCACAATACGACCACGTGGCCCTAAAGTCACTTTAACCGCATTGGCAAGTTTGTTAACGCCTTCCGACATAGCCGCTAAGGACTCGGTAAAAATAATATCTTTTGCACTCATCGTTATAATCTCTCTGGTTTAAATAGTTTAAAAATTAGCTTTTTTAGCCTTCAATGATACCCATAATGTCGTCTTCACGCATAACGACGACTTCCTTGCCTTCTAATTTCACTTCGGTGCCTGAATATTTACCGAACAACACCACATCACCAATTTTTACTGATAAAGCACGTAATTTACCGTCTTCTTGTGGCTTCCCAGCACCTACCGCCAGAACAACACCGCGAATCGGTTTCTCTTTGGCATTGTCAGGGACAACAATAACACCACCAGCGATGGCTTCTTCATCTTTGCGCTCGACAACAACGCGATCATATAAAGGACGTATTTTCATTTTTTTAAAATCTCCGTAAAAGAAAATGCCCAGTGCTTTTCATGCTGTGTGTCATACTTTGGTTTGTGAGAAAACCTAGAATAACTAAGACACCATGCTAAACAATCAGGCGGTTAATAGTACATTGGTATACGGTACTGTTATAGCCTTGCCCACTTAGGGGCTGTTGGCAATTCTACTATACTGGGCGTAAAGCGTTGATTTTTTGTGCTCCGTTGCTCACATACGCTGATGTATGCTGCGCTACGGTGCTCAAAAATCAACGCTTTCCACCTCAGCCTAGCGAATTGTCAACAAATCCTAGTTTTATACGGTGTTAAAATTTTACTCACAATCCTCATTTACGTTTAGGTAAACTCCGGTTGCTCTTAAAATTTTGCCTTGTCTAAATCTAAGTGGGTTCGATTATAGCTGCTTCACAAAGGAATTTGCTAAACAATACAGCCGCTACACTAGCCGCTATAAAAACATTGAAATCGCTTCCGCCTGAGCAGAGAGGCGAGGTTCAAGCAGCTCTCGAGAAAAGCGGTGCTAAAGCAGTAATTCTTGAGAAGGAAGAGGGAATATTAGAGAAGGACAGGCAGAATACACAAGCATCTAAACCGAAAAACGCGTCGTCATCGCCTGAAGAGTACGAAATGTCACCATTTAGTGCTGTGCCTTCAGGGAAACAAAGAGCACCTGCTTTTGTGCGACAAGGGCAAGGCCACGAAGAACGAAGTGGAAATGATGATAATGCAGGAGCTGGTCCAGCACA
>Ga0206798_1099_pt2 | contig 15649 bp, 16 predicted proteins | sample Alteio_BWOrgCont_66_FD_152893 | JGI IMG/M metagenome (GOLD analysis project Ga0206798, IMG submission 152893) | Enriched cells from forest soil in Barre Woods Harvard Forest LTER site, Petersham, Massachusetts, United States -... | ecosystem: Environmental > Terrestrial > Soil > Temperate forest >...
CGAACACTTTAAGTGGCTAGGCCGAACTCCTGTGCCAGACGAAGGGGAAAAAAACGATCTTATTTTTTAGTAGGATCAATTTTAAAAAAGGTCTCGATATTTTGGTGCGAGCGTTTGGTGAGATTGCGCGCAAGCGCGACGATGTACATCTTCTCATAGCGGGCCCCGACGACGAGGGCTACGGCAAGCTCGTACGGCAGTGGCTTGCGCACGAGAACGTTCTTGGAAAGACGACATTTGCCGGAATGCTTTCGGGTTCTGCAAAGGACAGCGCTTTGCATGGGGCTGATTTATTCGTACTTCCATCGTACTCAGAGAATTTCGCGATTGCGGTTGTCGAGGCCATGGCAGCGGGCTTGCCCGTTGTCATATCCAATCGTGTTAATATATGGCGCGAAGTGGCAGAAACGGGCGCCGGGTTGGCCACAAATTGCGATTCAGGAGAAGTGGCCGAAGCGATCTCAGCATTTCTTGATTGCAAGGAGTTATGGGAGTCGAGCTCGAGCGCTGGTCGCAAGCTCGTCGGCCGGCGGTTTACGTGGTGTACGGTGGGCCAACAGATGCTTGAGATCTATCAAGAAATAGTGAGTTCTCGCCTGACTGAATATGGTGCCGACACTAGGAGCGTCAACTAAATCTTGCGACGACGTCGAGCGAACATGTCTCTTCCTACGCCTCACGACCAGATGGTTCGAATAGGCCTCCACCTTGCGAAAGTTAAACGAGACAGGTACTCAAAAGGCCACCGTGACTTCTATGAGCAGTTTTTCTTGGAGAAGCATATCCATCAGTCGAAATATGATCTTCGTGCTCGACTAAGGCGCGAGGCCGTCATGCGAGCGCTTTGCGAAGTCGGGCTTCCTAGTAGCCCATTGATAGTCGATGTTGGTTGCGGTGTTGGCGACATGATCCAGGCGATGCCCGATTTCTCGACAAAAGTAGCTATTGCATTTTCTCAGGCTGACTTGGCTTTGGCTCGAATGGCGTGTGAGGAAAATATACTGTTCGCAAGAGCCTCGGCTTTTGAACTGCCCTTTGCCGCGGAATGCGTTGACATGGTGATATGCCTGGAGGTCATAGAGCACCTGTCGAATGATCGTGCTGTCATTCGAGAGGTTACACGTGTCCTCAAGCCGGGCGGGCGCTTGTTGATAAGTGCGCCGGGAAATTACTATTTTGCTGAATACCTGGACTTGATGGGTCACTATCGTCATTACTCTCGTGAGTCACTCGCACAATTGTTGGCGGAAGAAAATCTGCGAATCATCCGCTACATCGAGGGTTATCGGTTGATAAATACGGTGCATTTTTATCCATTTGCTTTCTTGGAAGCTGCTCATCGGTTTTTAAACCGATGTCGCCTACGAGCTGAGAGTCTCTATGTTCGCCCATATCTAGGACGCCTCTATTTAGAAATTGCTAACCTTCTAGCTCGCTGTGCGCGAGAACGAGAGCAATCAGCTCTGGAAGCGGATCAAAGGTCCACCTTTATGTTGGCGGAACGCACTGTCGGGGAATGCACCTGATATGAAGAACACACCTACTTTCTTGATAACCGGAGGTACGGGGTTTATTGGCCGCAAACTAGTTGAGGCGCTCGTGAAGCGCAATGAGTATGTACGGGTGTTGGGTCGTCGACCGGTGGTCCGATGGCGCGGCAATGATGCAATCGAGCACGTGAGAGCAGACATTACAGAGCCGAATGTGATTGAAGCCGCTGTTGATGGTGTGCGATGCGTATTTCATCTTCTCGCGGCTACTTCGGGAGACAGGAATAATTATCACAGAGTTACGGTTGAGGGTTCGCAGCGCTTGCTGAGCGCGGTTCGAGCTCGCGGCGGAGGTAGAGTGATATTCGTAAGCTCGCTGAGTGTCTATGACAGCCGGGCTATGTTTAACGGAGTTCTAGTGGACGAGAACTTTCCTCTCGACACAAACGGTGCCGCACGAGGTCCATACGCATATAGCAAAACGAAAGCGGATTTGGCCGCGCAACAATATCTTGACGACCCTCTTGTTAAGCTGACGATCGTTCGTCCTGGCGTGGTCTACGGAGAGCGGATGAAGAATCCACTTAACGGAGCCGCGATTTCGTTAAGGAATCGCTTTTGGGTAAGCCTGGGATCGCGCCGGAGGGTTTTGCCTCTGATATTTTTACGTGACCTTGTGAATGCACTGTTGTTAGTTGCGGACGATGATGCATCGATCGGTCAGATTTACAACTTGATTGGAGCGGAATGCCCCAGTGGCGACGAGTATATAAGCTGCTACAAGAAGGTCAGCCGGGATCGGCGACCGCACCTAAATTTTCCTCTGCGGACTTTCCTGCCCGTATTTTGGACATTCGACAAACTTTTATACATGGCGGGCCGACCATCGGCGTTCGTCTCTATGGCGAACCGGTTATCGCAGCGTGTTCGGTATTCGGCAGAAAAAGCGCAGCGAGAGTTAGGAGTACATGCGGCAACAAAATATGATGAAGGACTCCGGGAGATCTGGAGACAGGGCGCATGACAAGCCCCGAGGTACTCAGGTATGGGATAATCGGGTGTGGGCAGGTTGTGCGCGAGCTGCATTTGCCGGCATGGCGCGCGGTTTCTGGAATTCAGTTAGTTGGGATCTGTGATTCTTTCAGTTCGGCACTCACGGATATGCAGAAGGCATGTCCCGGGGTGCGGGCCTTTACCGACCTCGATAGTTTTCTGACGGAGTTAAAGGATTTGGCGTTCGTTGACGTTGCCACACCTGGCCCAACTCACGTGGCAGTGATTGATAGAGTTCTTAGTAGGGGTATCAACATCCTTTGTGAGAAACCCTTAGCGCTGACGAGATCGGAAGCGAGCCGTCTGTACTTTGATGCAGAACGTGCCGGTATAATGCTCACCGCTATCCACAACTATCGATTCAAGAAGAACTCGCAGGCGGCGCTCGCAGCATACAGACGTGGTATACTCGGCGATGTGGAATCAGCGGTTGTTCGCTTTCGTATGGGGTCGCTTTTCACGGAACAGACTGGTTGGCGCAGACGTGAACGAGAAAGCAGAACTGTACTATTCGACTTCGGAACTCACCTCGTCGATCTCGCCCTGCTATTCTTGGGGCCTTTGGATAGCCTTCGTTTCGTCGATGCGGATGTCGACGACCTTGGCATACAACGCGTTGTATTCGGTACGGCTCATTGCAACGGCTCAAGAGGACTGTTTGATTTCATAATAGATGCGGCGTCGACGTCAACCGAGATTGAGATTCAAGGCGAATCGCGCGCTTTAAACCTACAGTTTTTTCCACCCGGGTTAAGGTTCTTGCCGGCCCGTGACACCCCGGTTCATCGCGTTCGTGGTGAAATCGGTCGTGCTGTTGAATATATCAAGGCAGCCATCGGAGAGCGGATATGGGGCGGCGCAGGACAAAGAGCAGCATCGCATTCTTTTCTATTCGAACAGTTTGCAGAGGCGCTTCGGTATGGACGACCGAATCCGATTCGGCCAGACGATGTTCTGCGTGTTACAGCATTGTTGGAGGATGTCGCACGTCACGTGTACAAAGAGAACCTGTCTCAATCGGAAGCACATACCAGGTGCTGATCCACATTCATATTGGCCCGATTTTGGTGTGGGTGCAAAAGCAATGCGATTGTGCAGGTACCGCAAAGAATGGAAACGAGCACTTCGTGTTGAGGGTTGACATTGGAACTGAGGAGCTGTCTGGTGCACAAGAAGCCATTCTTGACTCCAGAACATCAATCAAGCGTTGTAAGCGCCGCTCGCTGATCTCTTTCGCAAACCGTTCGCTCAAAGGTTATCAGGCGCATAATCCCTTTTAACCTATGATGGTGCTTCCACGGCGCCTAGTCCTCCGCGCTACTACGCCGAGTGTTGGGATGTGTACTGCTAAGTGTGAACGAAGCAGGCGTTGAAGGCACCAGTTTGGCATCTAGCAGATCATTACGATTTTGAGAAACTCCGAATGGGCGATAGGGCCACTGAACTATTCTCCGACAGTTACCTTTGGCCACAAGCTTTTGCTTTCAGCGCAGCATGGAAAAGAGTCCGAAAGTATCGGCGATGAATTGGCTGTCAACGCCAGCAAAAGGGCCGAGACCTAAACTCGATCCTGCTCGACGCACCGCAGAGTGCTCAAATATCAAGGGAGGCCTCTTCAAAACCATCTTCGCATACGAACGTGTTAGTTGAAGTGAAAATCACTGTACGAATCTCTCGGACAGCCCGGTAGCAACAATTCTATTGAGATCGGACTCCAGGGCGGCCGCGCAGTCGAATAGTAAATCCGGAAGGTGCACATCAAGCTCCTAGCAGCCCGTGGTGAAAGTTAGTGACCGATGGATCGCCAGAAGAGATTGACAAAGCTACAATGTGTTGGATGGCGATGGGAACCCGACAGAGTGAGCAAGGGTCGTTGTGGGTGGCGACGGCGGAACTACCAAAATCGCCGGGACATCCGTTCTACACTCGGTTGAGTGCACTGCTGGATGCCAACGACTTCGATGGGTTTGTCGAAGGCCAGTGCGCGAGGTTCTACGCGCCGGTGATGGGGCGGCCGAGCCTGGCGCCGGGTCGGTACTTCCGATTGCTGCTGGTCGGCTACTTCGAGGGGATCGACTCGGAGCGCGGGATCGCCTGGCGCGCGAGCGACTCGTTGGCGATACGCAGCTTTCTGCGGCTGCCGGTGGACGAGCCGCCGCCGGATCACACGACGATTTCCCGGACGCGTCGCGTCGTCGACCTCGAGGGTCACCGCGCCGTCTTCACGTGGATGCAGCAACGGCTGGTGGCGGCGGGCTTGCTCAAGGGCAAGACGGTCGCGGTTGATGCCACCATGCTCGAGGCGAACGCAGCCATGCGTAGCATCGTGCGCCGCGATACTGGGGAGAGCTATCAGGAGTTCTTGACCGGTCTCGCGCAGGCGTCGGGGATCGCGACTCCTGCGCGCGCCGATCTGGCGCGCCTGGACCGCAAGCGCAAAAAGAAAACCTCGAACGAAGATTGGAAATATCCGGGGGATCCCGACGCGAAGATCGCGAAGATGAAAGATGGCCGGACGCACCTGGCCTACAAAGCTGAGCACGCGGTCGACCTGGAGACCGGGGCCTTGGTCGCCGTCACCCTGCAGGACGCCGACCAGGGCGATACCACGACGATCATCGAAACGGTCATTGCTGCAGCGGAGCAAATCGAAGACGCGCAAGCTGAGATCCAGGCACCCCAGCCGCTGACAGAGCTCATCGCCGACAAGGGCTATCACAGCAATGAAACGATGATCGAGCTGGCTACCATAGGCCTGCGGTCTTACGTGGCGGAGCCGGACAGTGGTCGCCGCGATTGGTCAAAGGAGCCGCAGGCCCGGACTCTAGTATATGCCAATCGGCGCCGGATTCGTGGGCCGCGCGGCCGGCGCCTGATGCGTCAAAGAGGCGAGCGCATCGAACGCTCCTTCGCACATCTCTACGACACCGGTGGGATGCGCCGGACGCATCTGCGCGGCCACACCAATATCCTCAAGCGCCTGCTGGTTCATGCGGGCGGCTTCAATCTCGGGCTCGTCATGCGCCACCTGATTGGTAGTGGCACACCGCGCGGGCTGCAGGATCGCCTGGCGACCGTTATCGCAACGCTTTCCTCGCTCATGGGCGCTACCAACCACTGGCTCGTCACTATTTCCGCATGGCAGCCAATCATGGCCGCTGCGCGCGCAGTTACTTCGCCGACGACCACCATAGCCGACTCCTGGACGATGACCACTTACACCACGGGCTGCTAACCTGTTTGGATCGGGTGCCCGCAGCAAGCTCTCCGTAAAATTGCTCCGGGTTTGTGGCTCTCGAAGCTACTAGGGACAAAGCTAACTACGAACTTAAAGTGCAAAAGCCAATTAATAAATGCCAGAATGAGCATATCAGTAATAATCTTGACGTATAACTCTGAGGCCACACTCGGGAAGACGTTGACGGCAGCATCCAAGATATCCGATGATTTGCACGTCGTTGATTCTTACAGCACCGATAGCACTCAGACAATCTGCTCGAAGTTCGGAGCTAAGTTTGTTCAGCGGGCCTTCAAGAATTATGCGGAGCAAAGAAATTGGGCCATCGATAACTTGCCTTTCAAATATGATTGGGAATTGCATCTAGACGCAGATGAACAGCTCTCGGAAGAACTCATTGCAGAGATTCTCGATCTTAAGTCTAATGGGATGTCTGCGAAATTCAGCGGTTACCATGTTGCCAGACTTATTCGTTTTTTGGGTCGGGAAATTCGGCACGGAGGCATGTTTCCAATTTGGCATATGAGATTGTTCTCGCGTGGCTCGGGGCGCTGCGAAGATAGGGAATACGATCAGCACTTCATCGTCAATGGGCAAACCGCTCATTTGTATGGTCCAATGATCGATGACATTTGCATACCGCTTAGCGAATGGATAAATCGTCACAATCGATGGTCGGACGGAGAAATGCGCGACCTGCTGAGAAAAGATCCTGTGATGTTTACAATTCAGGCCAAATTATTTGGTAGCCCGATCGAAAGGAAGCGTTTCTACAAATCATTGTACAACCGACTGCCATTCCTTATGCGCGCGTACATATTATTCCTTTATCGCTATTGCTTCCGCCTAGGCTTCTTAGATGGACAAGAAGGTGCGATTTTTTTCGGGTTGCAAACATTTTGGTATCGGTTTCTTGTTGACGCTAAGCTGTTCGAAGCGAACCGGGTGGGAGACAGCGCGCGCGCGGCGCGCGTGCAGGAATTTGACCTTTCTCCTATTGGCCTTCACCCAGGTGAAACCAAACAATTACCCACTACAGACCATTCTGCGCGTGAGGACAGGTGAGATAGAATGACCGAGCCTATTTCGAAGCCGTTTTCGAATCGAACGGCTCGGCTATTGCCGCGATTGATAACGATCGCAATTCGATGAGAATTTGCGTGCAGGAATGAATCGTTGAGAATCGGTAAGCGAAGCCAAATGAGTTTGCAAATAAACCGTGCCGCGAAATCGATGCATAGTGCCAGAGATAGGATTGAGGACGAACGGTCATGGCCAAGCGATTCGCGAGCGCGGCAGCATCATTATTACGAAGAAGAATGCGATCCGGAGTTTGAAATCACCCGCCCGCATAAGTGCGGACGTCTTTATCAGTTCCTGATTGATCTTAAGTTCCAGACGGGGATCAATATACTAGATCTTGAACTTGCTGGATCGTCCGTCCTAGAGGTCTGCTGCGGGTCTGGGATGATGTCGGAGAAATTCGCACGTTCCGGGGCTATCGTCACAGGGAGCGATTTCTCAGCCGCTGCTATTTTACGTGCGCGTGAACGTGCAGGTCGCTACCAGTTTTCTGCTCGTTTCTTGGTCGCTGACGCTGAAAATCTAGCGTTTCCGGATCACAGTTTTGACATCGTCGCTGTGCATGACGGTCTTCATCATCTCAGAAACCCCGAACGCGCGATCCGCGAGATGACGCGCGTCGCGAACAAAGCTGTTCTGATCATGGATCCAGCGCGCGCAGCACTGACGACACTGGCAGTGAAGCTCGGGATTGCTGAGGAGGTCGAGGATGCAGGCAATGAAGTGAAGCGACTTGACCCACAGGACGTCGCGAAAATAGTCAAAGCGGGCGGCTTCGAAGACGTCCGATGGCAGCGGACCTTGATGTACTATCCGCACGAGCCTGGGCAGTTCTTTCGCGCGTTCGACAACCCCTTGGCATTTTTCTTGTTTCGTTCGCTATTCAATATTTCAAATGTTGTGTTCGGTCGCGCGGGAAATAAGCTCACTTTAGTAGCCAAGGTGGACCGTTCGCTTTGATTGGTTCGTATCTTCCTTTGATGAGTGATGATGGAGACGAACTCCACTGGTATGACCCGCCGGCAGTTTATGCGCCACCGCGTCATCGCCCATGGTTGGCGTGGCGTACACCCGTGGCGCTACTGTTCGAATCCGATACGCCCGACCAGGCCGGTGGGAGTACCAGAGCTCGAGTCGATCCAACACTGGATGACAAGTGTCCACGCCCAAACTCCCAGATACCGTGGCGATTTGGCTCCAGGCCAATAGGAACAAGCGCCGCGAAGTTACAGTCGCAATAAACTAAACAGCAAGACACCTAGCGCCCGAGGCAACCAGGCAGTCCGGCGCGACGACATACTGGAACGACATATGACTAACACAGAAGTACCCACCAGACACGTGGGTGCTGTAGTGGTATCCTGCTTCCCCCTTGGAAATTGAGCCACCAATGGTACAAGGTCGAAGAGACCTGCGAGGTGGCAAATGGCAGAGGATCAACGGCCAGAGGAAGTGCAGCGTTGGACGGCCAAGCGTCTCGCGGCCGGGTAATCGGCTTGCTCGAGGGTGAGACCACGGCTGCTGAGGCCGCCCGACACCATCGGCTGAAGGTCGCCTGCGGAGAACGCCCTTCGTGCTTGCCAGAAAGAAGACGAAGTGCTGCGCGAAGAAGAAATCAATCGGCTCAGGCGCAAGGTGGGCGAGCTGACTATGGACCTGGACATTCTGCGCAAGGCTGCAAGGCGCCCTACGACGCCGGGGACGTCCCGACGAGTTATGGCGACGTGGCCCGGCGTATCGATGCGACGAGTGTGCAGAGTGCTGACATTTTCCCGTGCCCGGCTGCGGGCGCGTGCGGTAATTGCTGCGGCACCGCCGCGGCTAGACGAAGTTCTGGCGGAACGCATCCAACGGTTGATCGAACGGTATCCGACTTTCGGTTACCGACGGCTGTGGGCGATGTTGCGTTTCGTCGAGGGGATCCGCGTGAACCGTAAGGCGGTGTATCGATTGCTGATGCTCAGGGGCTGGTTCGTCCATCAACGTTCGTTGACGCCAAGGCCGCGGGTCCACGGACTGAGGAGTCGTGCATAGCGCAGCAATGAGAGGTGGGCAATGGACGTCACGCACATTCCATGTGGAGCTGACGGCTGGGGCCATCTCACGGCGGTTATTGATTGCCACGACCGGGAAGTGAGCGGCTATGAATTCGCGTTGCGGGGTCGCGCCCGGGAGGCCGAGCGGGCGCTCGAGGAGGCTTGCCTGGCGCGCTTCGGAACTCTCCGCCCTGAAGGTTCAACACCTGTAATTCGGAGCGACAATGGACTCATCTTCCAGAGCCGGCGCTTTCGCGCCGCTTGCCGCGATTACCGGCTGCGCTAGGAGTTTCATTACGCCCTATACGCCCGAACAAAATGGTCTCGTCGAGCGCTTCTTCCGTAGTCTCAAGGAGGAGTGCGTTTGGCTGTACAACTTTGGCAGCTTCATCGAAGCTCGCACCGCCATCACTAAGTGGATCGAATGGTATAACCCCGGACGTCCTCATCAGTCGCTCGGCTATCGCGGCCCGCGTCAATTTCGAGCGCTACAACCCCAACTCGTGGCTTGAAATCGAGGGAACCTTACAGCCGTTCACTATTACTTCTAGTTGGTTCTGAGTCGAGATAATTATACTGCTGGCGCTTCAACGAGAATTTACAGAGTTGAATTACGACCCCTTAAGACGGCCGAAACCATTTTCAATCGATAGAAGTATGGAACGATACATTAAAGAAGAGGAATTTCCGCTAAAGCTTTCCTTACTTCGCAAACTCGGGTGCGTCCGAAAACATATTCGTGGCCGGGATAGATTACTGGATCTTTTCTTTCCGGGCGGACGTCGCCTTTTGTTCGAGGTTCCTTTCGGGCCGTACCGGTACCGGGGCGATGCCCAGAACGAAATTGACCGTTCGGTTCTTCTCTATGGCGCATTCTCGAAGGCCGAACTGGCTGTACTGAGGAACATGGCCGCGTACCTCGGGCCGATTTGTACCAAAATATGTTTTCTGGACGTCGGCGCTAACGTAGGACACCATGCCTTATTCATGTCGAAATACGTCGATGAGGTGTTGGCGTTCGAGCCAGAACCGAACCTCTGTTCCGCGGCGAAGCAAAAGGTTGAGCAGAACGGCCTTGATAACACTAGAGTGATGCAGATCGCGCTAGGCTGCCAAAACGAGAACCGATTGTTCTACCCGGCAATGGGTTCGAACATGGGAACTGGGTCGCTTGTAGAAGGGTTCAACCAGAACAATCGGGGTGATGGAATTCTAGTGGCAGTTCACTCCGGCGACGACGTGCTTCGAGCGCTCGGTGGGATATCATGTCAGATCATAAAGATTGACGTAGAGGGGTTCGAGTTAGAAGTGCTCAAAGGGCTCAGAGAGACGCTTCACTGCTACCGACCCATGGTTCTATTGGAATTATGGAAATCGAAGTTTGGCAATTTCACAACTATAGAGGAGTTTCGTTCACTGATCTATCCAAACGCGGAGATCTATCGGTTGCGCGGCAGGAACAATGGAGAATATTGCCTAACGGCCTATAAAATTGATGAGCATGAGACAAATACTCAGGTGGAATTAGTTATTCTGCCAAGTGAGCATGCACGTTTTGTGGACAATTACTCGCGATGGCCCTGGCTTTGAAAGCGAACTCGAAGCTTTGGAATCCCCAATTGTGTATTTTCAAAACGCGAGATTGAAAAACATATGCGAAACCGGTGTTAATGCTGTCAGGTTGTAGCGTCGTATCTTCTGTATGGTCACGTGTGTTCAATTATCCAAGATATCGGTCGTACGTACGTTGTATTGTAGTGGAATACACTGAATCAGTAGAAGCTCAGACAAAGGTCCGCCCGATTCACGGCGGTGTTCATAGTAGTCCGCAAAGAGCCTATTTGCGCTTATCAAGGATCCGAGATAACGACGTCGAGTCGACTGAACGCTAATGTCATTTCGTCAGGATGTGTTCACGAACAGTTTGGGCAATGTTCTGTTGATCGTCGCAGGGGTGGTGACAGGGATTTGTTCAGCGAGAATGCTCGGTCCGCAGGGTAAGGGTGAGCTAGCCGCAATCACTGGCTTTTCCTCGATGATTGCTGGAATTGCTCTGCTGGGTGTACCCAATGCATTGATTTACTACTCGGCGCGGGAACCAGAACGATCGGCAAGTTACCTAGTCGCTGGCGGCGTGATTGCGGTGGGGTCGGCAACTTTATTTGGAGCCGTCGCCTACGCTGCAATCCCTTGGCTCTTTGCGCGGCAGGGATCAGAGGTCATCTGGGGCGCTCGGCTTTTCTTATTGCAGATAGCCATTTATCTTTTTTGTTTTTCGCCAGGCGAAGTCTTGCGCGGACTAGGCCGGTTTCGCCAATGGAATGTGCTCCGTGTGTTTCCACAGATGCTTATGCTCGGAGTCTATGCTTTTGCTTGGAGTCTAAATACTAAAACGGCCCTATTTGTAGCAACAGGCCAGCTGATCACAAGTAGTATCTCAGCACTACCTTTGTGGTACTGGCTACGTCCAATTCTCCGCGGTCGTTTGCGCCCGTCGGTCCAGCAGGGTAGGAACATTTTGAGCTTCGCGCTGCCCTCAGTGTTCGGAATGTTGCCGAGGAATCTCAACCTGAGATTGGATCAGATCATAATGGCAATATTTGTGCCGGCCAGCACGCTCGGGCTCTATGTTGCGGCAGTATCGTGGAGCGGCGGGTCGATGATGCTCCTTCAAGCCATGGGGCAATCAGCGTTTCCTCGAATCGCAAGAGTTCAAGATGACGAATTGCGCGCGAAATCGTTAGCGCAGGTGACGAGCGTGACGATGTTGATGGCTATTATGCTGACGATAGCATTTCTCGTCGCAACTCCCATGGCGGTGCCCCTTTTGTTTGGCTCGCGCTTTGCTGGTGCTGTCCCTGCGGCTCTAGTTCTTGTCATCGCTGGTCTATTCGCAGGAATTAGTGGAGTTCTCGAGGAAGGCCTTCAGGGCCTGGGTAATCCTGGTGCAATACTACGGGCGGAAGGAGTGGGACTGGTAGTCACTGTGGCCGCGCTGATAGTATTGCTTGGCCCTTTCCAGCTAATGGGTGCTGCTATCGCTTCACTATTAGCGTATGTCAGCCTAAGCGCAGTACTAGTTTATGAAATTCGACTGATAACGGGATTGAGCTTGAGCGATCTGTTGTTGCCGAACGTTTCAGATATCCAGCTGGTATATCATATCGTACGTTCTTTGATGAGCCGGTTAGCTATGGAGATCGAAAAACTCGTGCCGGTTTGGATTTCTAGACTTGATTGATGTCGAAGAGTTTCGAGTTACAGCTAACAACGCAGCGTGAAACGAGAAACGGGCAAGCAGCCAGACTCAGATTATGGGGACTTACGCGGAACCTTCTTGTTTGTCATAGAAGTGATAATAGCTCGTGTTTAAGGTTACTTCGACGATTCTATTACTGTTAATGGTGCAAGTGCGCGCGTATGCACTAGTTATTGACCTTAGCGCGCCGCCGTACGCGGCGAAAAAGTCGATCCTGACTATAAATTGTTCCGTAGTGGCAGACCGATCGTTTATGAACTGTCCTATGGGGGTGAGTGACTTTGCCACAGGCGACTACATCGTCATCCAGCACGCGGGAGTCAAGACCCGCGTCCAGGCCGGGTCGATTGCGGCCACCCCGGGATGCATCGGGCGGAGCTGCTCAACCGCTGGATCGGTGCTCTATTCGTACAGGTGGCAGCAGGTGCTGGGATTCGAAGACGGTTCAGTGACTCCCCCCAGCCCGTTGGTAAATGTGAAGCAAGCGGCCCAGTTTCCGCCATCCCAATATGTGAATTCGCAACAAGGTGTCTTCACTCGCGTCTGTGTGTCGCCGACTAATTCGGGAAATACGCTTTCAGAGGGATTGATCTTCAAGTCGACCAACGACGGACCTTTCTTACCGCTAACAATTATATATGTTGGGCGGAAGCGAGTCTGTATCAACGACTCTGGGGCTGGATGGATCGCCCAATACCCCCATTTGACACCATCGGATTTGGATATAGCCGTTTCGAATCCGACCGTTGGAACGGCTAACGACATTTATGCAAAGGTCACGAGAGTTGTCGGGAATACAATCGTCTTTGCCAGTCGCGGCCAGATTCAGCCCTTTCAAGAGAGTATGGCAGCACTGCCGACTGTCGCGTTTCCAAGTATACCTTCGCAAAGTGGCGAGTTCAAAGTCTTTCATGACGCGACACCCGCGTTGTTCCAACTCGGCGAGGATCTCCGAGCGCACCCTCGATCGGAGCCAGTCGAAGTACACGTACCGACAGGTGATTACAACGTGTATCCCGGAAATGCGCGCAGTGCACCCGCGGTGCTCGAATTGTTGGGACTCAGCAATGTCAGTATAGGCGGAGATGGGACCAATAAAACGATCTTCCATCTACGTGGCTGGCGAACCGCACCAGGCCAAAGCTTTTTCTCCTACTTGGTCCAAAACGGCGTACATCCTCCTTTGAACATTGCTGGCGTGGGAACAAATGTGGGACCCGGGAGATTGTCGGCTTTGCGAGAGTACGCTTTATGTGATCCCGCTATGAGTGGGAAGAACCAAGTGAGGCTAGCGGACCCTACGTCCGCGATAAATTTTGACAAGCTGTTCGCTGCAGGCACGATCGTGGCTGTCGGCGAAGACTGCTCAAGCAAGAGGGCTGTCTGTCACGGAGTATATCCAGCCGGCCTTAACTTTGAGTTCAATAAGGTTGATGCATCGAATGCATCGACAGGAATCGTTACGTTACAAACCCCCCTTTTAAAGTCATATTCCAATCTGCGTGCGAACGTGGAGTTGAGAGGACCCGGACAATATCCATACGGAGACGGTTTTGTGGGGGCTCCCGTTATTCTGAGTGATCGAGATTGTTCGGGAGGGGTCGCAAATCAATGTGGCCTCGTTTCGTCACGAAACATCAATTTCCACGATTTCTCGGTTATTGGAAACGGGACTTCTTTCGCCTTCAACTCGAACTATCAATCGGCACTTGTCAACGTGCTTGCGGATACGTCTTTCGGGCCGATCTATGGAGCTGATGCATATCCAACAATCTCTCATTCGAATATCACCCAGGAAGATCCGGGAGATGAGCAAGGCCCAATAACAGCGGCCGTTAGCACTGAACACATGCGAGTGTTCGATAACCATATTCAATCCGTCGGTATAGTCGGTCAAACATGCGAGGAAGGTTCAGTTGACTTCAAAATATTCGGTAACATATATCTTCATACCGGTTATGGCCCTTCCTCAGGAGGAAGTGGAAACGAAGGACTCATCACGGGCGGGTACTGCGCTGGTATGGATTTCACAAACAATACGGTAAAGGTGTATCATAGCGCGTTACAGGGTATATTCGCTGGACCATTTACGGGGCGTGTTGAAAAGAACGCTTTCTATACCGATTCGATGATAGAGGGGGCAGTTGGGAAACGAACCGGTCCTACTCTAGGCGCCTGGGATGCTTCCAATCGAGGTCCGATGCCTCTTCATACTTTTAGAAATAACACTGAAACGATAGGTCCTGATCGTGGATCTGCTAAACCTTAGGAAGCGTCCTACTTAACTGTTGCCGCTCTGAAGGATTCTTCGGTCGTTTGGTTAGGCTAACATAACAGCTAACTGATCCCAAGTATATCGTTAAATCGTCAGCTGCTCGGTCATCGCGATGGATCCTCGCACGACCAATCGACAGAAGTGGTCCCGGTTGTTTGAACAGCTTTCCCCGATTTATAAGTGGACTCCGGGTGGTCTGAGAGAGGTGCAGAGTCGTCCACGGCGGCGGTCGGCGCTTGCGACGGACCGGCCGCCGCGGTGGACAACTCGGGGCGCATCACCGATTTCATACTATGCCGCCTGCTTAAGGTTTGGCGACAGGCTTAGATATGACTGTTGTGGCGTGGCGCCATTGAGACGCGAATGCGCCCGGTGCGTGTTAAACCACTCCAGGTACCGACCGATGTCCGCGCGCGCCGCGCTCACACTGTCATAGGCCTTGAGGTACACGCATTCGTACTTCACGTGCGCCACAGGCGCTCGACGAATACATTGTCCCGCCAGGCGCCGCGCCCATCAATCGAGAGCTTGCAGCCACCGTCGAGCACGGCCTTGGTGAACTCTTCGGCGGTGAACTGGCTACCCTGATGACGATCTCGGGCACACCAAAGCGCGCAAAGGCCTGCTCTATAATCTCCTTGGCATGGCACGCCTCCATGGTTATGGCCACCTTGTGGGGTGATCTGGTTGGGGTGAACCTCGGCATTGCCTCCTACAGCAGTTATTCATTTCAGACGTTACCGATGCGGTGGCTACAACGACACACTATGTCGGTTCCGATTCTTATTCATTTTGAATGCCTAGTATGGATCGCGACTGTCATCGTAATAACCGAGATTCCTATCGCTTGATTGAGAAATACTTTCTGTTGCTTCGAAATCGGTCCACGATAAGATACAGGATGAATTTCACCGAACGGCTAAAACGAAATATATGCCGTGAGGTGAAACCTCGATAGTATAATGATTCTGCGCATCTGTAGTCTCGCCTCGTCGTGTGGGGCGAGGCCTTCGGTGATATCGTCATTTATATTTTATCTTCGACCACCTGCTGCCCCACTCGATTACGATCAATATTAAAAGCGAAGTTTCCGACGGCCGCTCGGACATCTCCCGACCAGGTCGCGCATCAACGCCTGACCATTGCTTTTCGCCCTCGACACGTCCGTGATCTTATCTGACGATAGTCTTTTCGATGCTAAGTTTTACAATCGAA
>Ga0206798_1130_pt1 | contig 15595 bp, 11 predicted proteins | sample Alteio_BWOrgCont_66_FD_152893 | JGI IMG/M metagenome (GOLD analysis project Ga0206798, IMG submission 152893) | Enriched cells from forest soil in Barre Woods Harvard Forest LTER site, Petersham, Massachusetts, United States -... | ecosystem: Environmental > Terrestrial > Soil > Temperate forest >...
ATTTTGGACGATCCGGTGCAGATGTACCTGCGCCAAATGGGCAAAGTCCCTTTGCTGACCCGCGAACAGGAAGTGCAGATCTGCAAGCGAATCGAGGAGGGCGAAACCGAAGCCCGCCGCATTCTATTCGGATTTGGCTTCACCGGCAAAGAGCATGTTGCTTTGGCTGAAAAACTTCTTTGTGACCCGCCGCGTGAGCGGTTTGATCGCGTCATTGTTGATAAGAAAGTGGAAAGCCGTGCCTCCCATCTGAGCGTCTTGCGCCGTTTGATCAAGCGCGCGCGCGAATTGGATCAGAAGCTCGACAAAGCTTATGAGCAAGTTCGGCAAAGCCGCGGCAAACCGTCTGGCGCTCGTGTGATGAGCAATTTCCAGAAGCTGGACAAAGCCCTGCAAGCGAATTTTCCAAAGTTCTATTACAAGCCGAAGGTGGCCGAGGAAATCATGGTTGTGGCCGATAACGTGGCCGACCAATTCAAGACCGCCATGCGCTCGATTGAGGATTTGCACCACCGCCGCAAGTCTGCCGCCACCACGGCCCAGTTGACGGCTGAACAGAACAAGGTGACCGCTCTGGAAAAATTTGTCCGCCAGGGGCGCGAGGAATTTCTCACTTCCCACGCCGCCATGAAAAAGGCGGCCGGCCGGGCTGACGAAGCCAAATGCGAAATGGCCGCCGCCAATTTGCGGCTGGTCATTTCCATCGCCAAAAAGCACACGAATCGCGGCCTTTCTTTCCTGGACCTCATCCAGGAAGGCAACATGGGCTTGATGAAGGGCGTCGAAAAATTCGAATATCAGCGCGGTTACAAGTTTTCCACCTATGCGATTTGGTGGATTCGCCAGGCGATCACACGTGCGGTGGCAGATCAAGCCCGCACGGTCCGCATTCCGGTTCACATGATTGAGGTCATCAACCGCCTCATGCGCGTGCAATAACGCCTCATGCAGGAGTTGGGCCGCGAAGCTGAGCCAGAGGAGATTGCCGACGAATTGAATTTGCCGGTCGAGCGCGTGCGTTCGATCCTGAAAATGGCCCAGCAATCCGTCTCGCTGCAAGCGCCTGTCGGTGACGGCGACGATGCCAGCGTGGGTGATTTTATTGAGGATAAAAAGGCCGCCAATCCTTCGGATGTCACGAGCTACAGCCTGCTCAAAGACACGTTGAGCGATGTCTTGGCCACGTTGACCGAGCGCGAGCGCAAAATTGTCGAGATGCGTTTTGGTTTGGTGGATGGATATGAGCGCACGCTGGAAGAAATCGGCCGCCAATACAACGTCACGCGCGAGCGCATCCGGCAAATCGAAGCCAAGGCCCTGCGCAAAATGCGGCACCCGACCCGTCTGCGCCATCTGCAAGGCTTCCTCGAAAACGAGGAAACAATCTTTCAGTGAGGAGTTGCGTGACCGTCTCGGTCACCGACCCTGCTGCGAAGAATTCGTTTACCCAGCGCTTTTGCGTGCCTGGGGGTGCTTCACATTCCGCTCTTTTCCAAAACCGGCGTGAAGTGGCGTATCGCCGCGTGGCGGTATTTTTTCAGCTGTGTGTCAGTGGTCAACAAAGTCAACCGGTGGACGCGGGCGGTGGCCACGATCAGTTCATCGGCCGGATTGCGGTTCGGAAAATCCGGCAAGGTCATCGCATCGGCGACAATTTCCGGCGTCAAAGGCAGCAGGATAATTTGCGCAGCCACAGCCTCCTTCAACCAAGCTCCGAGGTCCTTATTCAGTGGCAGTTTGCCAATTTGATTTTTCTTGCCCACTTCCCACAGGCTGATGGCGGAAAGGCCGAATTGGGAGTCACGAAGTTCAAGAATCCGTCGCAATTCATCCGGCACAGTCTCCGGATCGGCGGCGCCGCGGAACCAAACGGAAGTATCGAGCAGATACTTCATTTCATGGCTTCCCACTCAATGCCTGCCGGCTCATCCATGTCGGCGGGCACTTTGGCAGTGCCACCCATGCAACCCAGGAAACTGCCGGGCCTCGGCTCCGGCACGACCCGGGCAAAAGGCTTCCCACGCTTCAAGAGTTGAATAGTCTCCCCCTTCTCGATCCACCTGGAGAGGCGGGCGAAATCATTTCGCAGATCGCGGACAGTCGCTGTTTTAGGTTCATTCAATCCTGCGGCAATGTTGACCGCGTCTTTCGACACGCGGGCTTTTCCTGCTTTTTTTGCTCCGTCGAGCTAGTTCAAATTCGAAGACCGCGCCAACACAGAATACATAACCATTAGTTTCTGTCAAAGGAAGACGGTCAATATTTGCATAATTTTTATCGAATAAAATTTAAGTTGTTTGTAACAAGATAGTTACAATCATGGATTGCGAGCTCTGCCTCAACCCTCCTGATTGTGTCAATTTGGCGCACTTAGAGCTTGCCTGACAGAGCCTGCCCGGTATGACTCTCCTTAACACCGGCTACTTCCGCAGGTGTACCCACAGCGACAATCCGCCCCCCGTCCTCGCCCGCCTCCGGGCCCAGGTCGATCAGCCAATCGGCCGACCTGATGACATCCAGGTTATGCTCAATTACTAGCACCGTATTCCCCTTATCCACTAGCCTTTGCAGCACCTTCAGCAAAACCCGCACATCCTCGAAATGCAGGCCGGTCGTCGGCTCGTCGAAAATGAACAAAGCGGCCTTGGTTCCAGACGCGCTTCCTCCATCACAGGCTTGAGCCAAGTGGTTGACCAATTTGAGTCGCTGGCTTTCCCCTCCGGAAAGGGTGTTGATAGGTTGGCCCAACCGTAAATATCCTAATCCAACCTCTTGCAGCAAACTTAGGCTCGACCCCGCCCGGACAGCGGGACGCGACTCGGGAAATTCAGCCAAAAAATTAATCACCTCATCAACCGACGCCTCCAAAACATCAGCAATGCTCCAGTTTCGTACCGACCCGGCTTTGGACCGCCCAGCAACCGTGACCTCCAGGATGTGCGGACGGTAGCGGCGTCCGTTGCAATCAGGGCATCGGACGAATACATCGCTCAAAAACTGCATCTCAATTTTTTCAAAGCCGGCTCCCCGGCAACGTTCACACTGGCCTTGGATCGAATTGAAACTGAAAGCGCTGGCATTCAATCCTCGCTGACCTGCCACCTCGCTCTGGGCATAGAAAGCCCTGATCTCCTCAAACGCACCAATGTAGACGGCCGGATTGGATCGAGGCGTGCGGCCCAAAGGAGATTGATCCACCGCGACAATTTGGCCAAGGCCCTCCCATCCTGTCACGAGTGTCCGCCGCGGCATGGATTCCTTTGGTTCCGTTTCTTCTGCGTCTTCTTCCCCTTCAGGGATCCCGGATTGGCCTGAATTGTGACCCAATTTGGCCTGGAGAGCGGGCACCAGGACTTCCGTTACCAACGTGCTTTTGCCTGAACCGCTAACACCCGTGATACAAACCATCCGACCCAAAGGAATCTCTACCGTCAAATCCTTCAAATTATGCAGAGATGCGTGACGCAGCACCAATTTGCCCTCGTCTACTACCAGAACCGGACGCTGCGGCGGAGAGTCGATTTGCCTTCGTCCTGATAGATAAGCGCCGGTCAGTGAGTCGGGCACCCGCAGAATATCCGCCCCAGTGCCTTGAAACACAACTTCCCCGCCCGACTCCCCATGCCCGGGTCCAAGCTCAATGATCTGGTCAGCGGCCCGCATGACGCTGGCTTCGTGTTCGACGACTACTACCGTATTGCCCGCGTCGCGCAATTGCTTCAGCAGATGGACCAGCCGCGCGGTGTCCCGCGCATGCAAGCCGACACTTGGCTCATCCAGGACAAATAGCGTGTTTACAAGTCGCGAGCCAAGGCAGGCCGTCAGGTTAACCCGTTCGGTTTCCCCGCCGGAGAGCGAGCGGGTGGCGCGGTCCAGGCTCAAATACCCCAAGCCAGCCGCCTCCAAGTACGCCAGGCGCGAGCGGACCTCTTCCAGAGCCAAGCCAGCCGGGTCCGCAGCTCCGGCGCACTTCCACCCGCTATCAAGAGATTGGATAAAGTGGAGCGCGCGTCGAATGGTCAATCGGTAAAATTCCGCCAGCGTCAATCCTCCGGCACGGTAAAGCAGCGCCTCGGGCTGGAAGCGAGCCCCTTGGCAATCGGGGCACAAACGATAAATGCGGTAACGCGCAAGCTGCACGCGCACATGCATCTTGTAGGCCCTTGACTCCAGCCAACGGAAGTAGCCTTTGATACCATACCAAGCGCGCGGCCATTGATGCGCCGGGTCTTGGCCGTATCCCTCGTCCCCATTAATGACCCAATCGCGCCATTTTTCCGGGAGTTCACCAAAAGGAACATCCTTCGGAGCCCCGCGCTTTCGGGCGAATTTCATCAAGTCGGCTTGACATTCGGCGTTGGCGGGCGTCTGCCAGGGTTTGACCGCGCCTTGGGCCAGCGTCTTGGTCCAGTCGGGGACAGCGGCCGCGTAATCAATAGCGATGATCCGGCCAAAACCTCGGCAGGTCGGACATGCGCCGATGGGATGGTTGAAGCTAAAGAGCGCAGGGGTGGCTTCCCTGTAAGAGAGATCACATTTAGCGCAGTGCAACCCGCTGGAGAATAGAAAGGGAGCGCCGGTCGTCGAGCGCTCGCCAGGCTGGATGAGCCGAGCCGCCAATTTCCCTTTTCCGAAATGGTACGCCTGCTCACAGGCCTGCACAAATCGACCCCGGTTCGCTGGCGTCATTTTGACTCGGTCCTGAATGACGGTTAAATGTCCGGGATGAAGGCCTTTGAGCAAGGCAAGCGCGTCCTCCAGCGTGATTATTGCGCCCTCCACCAAAAGACGCCGGTAGCCTTGCCGGGAAATCAAGGCCAGCGAGTCTTCCAGCGGGAATTTTTCACTCAAAGCCAGTTCGAAACTAATCAATATTTCGGCGTCTCCCACCTGATCGCGCATAACCTGCCAGATGACAGGCGGAGGATCTTTCTTCACACGCTGTCCGCATTGGCGGCAATGAATTTGGGAAACTCTGGGCCAGAACGCTTTTGTGTAATCAGCAATCTCAGTCATCGTTCCCACCGTGGAACGCGTGGATTTCACGGTGTTGCGCTGTTCGATCGCAATTGCCGGGGGGATGCCTTCGATGCTCTCGACCTGAGGTTTGTCCATTCGATCCAGGAACTGCCGGGCATAAGGGGAAAAAGTTTCAATATAGCGCCGCTGGCCTTCCGCAAAAAGCGTGTCAAAAGCCAACGAGCTCTTGCCCGAGCCACTCAGACCGGCGATAACTACGAGCTTGCGCAGAGGGATCTCGAGTTGGGCGATTTTCAGATTGTTTTGCCGCACCCCCAGCAGGCGGATGCAAGCGTGTGAGCGGGCGCACATCGGCAAAATCTAAGCCAGCTCATCCCCGTGTCAAACCACATCATCGCAAGGTTTTCCACTACAAAAATAGTTGTTGCATTCACTGCGCAATTTCTGCATATTTCAGTACAGACGAACCACGACGACGGACGCGCATGGTTACACGCCACAAACACGGGAATGATGGACTCGCCAATTCTGCCGGGTTGACCTTGGTGGAATTGATGGTGGTCATTGCCATGACGGCGCTGCTATCCGCAATCATGTTGCCCGCTCTTTCAACAGCCAAAGAAAAGACGCGTCGCACGGTTTGCAAGAGCAACATTCGCCAACTTCTTTGGGTCATGGACATGTACGTGGATCAAAATGACAATCAACTTCTCCCCAGTAGCGCGGACAATAAGGGCTATTACCATTCGATCGTGATGTCCGATGCGACTTTTACCAACTTGGTCGGCTTGGCTGACGGAAATTCCAACATTTTTTATTGCCCCAACATCGCCTTTGGCGCCAACCCGAGCGTGCAACAACATAACCCGCAGTTTGGGTTTGTAATTGGATACAGCTACTTGGCGGGAAGCGTCGCGGCCTCCACCAAAGGCCCGGATGTCAGCGTGCAGCAGGTAAAATTTCCGTCCACTGCCACCAACGAACTGCTGGCGGACGCTAATTATTGGACAACTTCGAGCAGCGCGAGCTCCGACATCGGTTATTTCCCGGCCTCGATGAAAGTGGCTCCCCACACTGCGATGGGCTCAGCTCTGGACCAATATTCCTCTTCATTTACCGTCGGCTTGCCTGGCAATGGTAGTGCCAGCGTCGGCGCAATGGGCGGAAATATCGGATTTTCCGATTGGTCTGTTCAGTGGCGAACACTTCCCCAGTTGCAGACTAACGGGGCCTCCTCCCCCAACAACGGCTCTTTGGGACTGTGGTAAGCGACGGTTTTCCCAAACAGCTTCAATTCTCAGCCTGCTGGCGACAACAGCACTATTCTCGGCAGCGCGGCCTCGTTCGCTTGGACCATTCTTCCATCGATCATTTACCAAGCTCTTTTCGGACTGACCTGCTCCGTTGAAGTGACTCACCACCCTTCGGCTGTGCCGCCGGCGCGCGGGTCGGCCGCGCCAACAAAATTCGTTCCGCTTGCCCCACGCGCCACGATTTGTGACACGGCCACGGCGTTGAGTTCCTGGATTTTGTGCCCGCGCCGGGCCAGCTCTTCTTTCAGCGTCGCCGACAGTTTCTTCTCCACCACTAATTCGTCGGGCGACCATTGCTGATGTATGCGCGGAGCGGCCAACGCTGCTTCGGGCGTCATGCCCAGATCAAGCATACCCACCAGTTCCTGCAAAACGGCACTGATGATTTTTGGACCACCGGCGGCCCCTAGGGCGATCATCGGCCGGCCCTCCTTGAAAACGATAGTTGGACTCATGCTGGATAACGGGCGTTTGCCGGGCGCGATGGCGTTGGCTTCTCCGCCCACCAAACCAAATGTATTGGGCACGCCAGGCTGCACGGAAAAATCATCCATCTGGTCGTTCATCACAATACCCGTGCCAGGGATGACGACCTTGGAACCGAAAGTAGTGTTGACCGTCGCCGTGCAGGCCACCCAGTTGCCTGCTTCATCGGCGACGGAAAAATGCGTGGTGTGTTTCTTGAACAAATCCGTCTGCGAATCAGGCGGCAAGCCGTGGGATGGAACCGGAGTCGTGTGGTCGAGGTTGATTTTTTGCGCCAGGCTGGCGGCATACGTTTTGGTGATCAAACCGCGCGGCACGTTTACAAAATCAGGATCGCCCAGCCAGTAGGCCCGGTCCGCGAACGCAAGTTTCATCGCCTCAGCCATGACGTGCAAACGAGTGACTTCCTCCATTTTCTTCAAATCGAAATTCTCCAGAATGTTCAAGATCTCCAAAACGTGAACGCCACCCGAGCTCGGCGGCGGGAAGGATACGACTTCATATCCTCGGTAACTCGACGCGACCGGTTCGCGAAGTTCGAGGCGGTAATGGGCAAAATCGGCGGCCGTCAGAAGGCCGCCGTTGGCGCGCATCCAAGTTTCAACAGCCTGCGCAAACAGCCCATGATAAAACCAATCGCTGCCTTGCGCCGCGATGGCGCGATAAGTGCCAGCCAGCTCCGGTTGTCGCAGGATTTGTCCCGCCCGCACGGGCGAGCCATTTTGGAAAAAGACGGCCGTGGAAGACTTAAACTGAGCCATGTTCTTTGAAACCGACTTCAGCGCTTGGGCGTAGCTGGCGCTGACCTCGAATCCATGTTGAGCCAAATCGGCCGCAGGCAAGATCAGTTGGGCGAGAGTCTTCTTTCCGTAATGGCGGACGGCGAACTCAAAGGCAGCCATTTCTCCGGGCACGCCGCTGGCCAATGGCCCCGTCTGGCTTAATTGAATATCGCCCTTGCCATTACGAACGAACATGTCGCGCGTGGCGGCGGAGGGGGGCCATTTCACGCCCATCGAGGCAGACATTTGTTCCGTTGGCCAAATGGATGAGCATGAAGCAACCACCCCCGAGCCCGGAGTTTTGCGTGTTGACCACACCCAAGGTAAGGCCGACGGCGACGGCGGCATCCACCGCATTGCCGCCCTGCTGGAGAACTTTGAGCCCCGCCTCGGTGGCCACGGAATCGACGGACGCCACCATGCCATGCGTGGCGATGACACTAGGAGCCGCGGCAGTGCTAAGGACGAATAAAGTGCAGACCAGAAAGGCCGTGCAAGAAAACAGCGCCCTAATTCTCGCAACGGAGGTCATACTCCGCAACAACCCTCTGGCGTCAGCCTTCAATTCGCCTCAGTCAGTTCGCCCTTTTTATAGCCATCCAGCGTTTTTTGAAGTTTGTCCTTAAAGCTGTCGTCGGCCAGGGCCACCGCTTTTTGTTGCAGTGTAATTGCTTCTTCCTTGTTCCCTTGCATGAATTTCACCCGTGCCATTGTGTCCAATGCCTGGCTCTTGACAGCCGTTTCTTTGGCGCCGTCAATGGCGCGTTGAGCCATGGTCTGCGCCAAGTCGAGGTCAGGATGCTCAATGGTCTTGTCGGAGACAATCATCCAAGCCAATTCGTTTTGCATGTCCGCCTCATCCTTATGGGAATCCCCTAATTGACGGATAAGCTTAAACGCCGCCGGATAATCCTTCTTCGACGTCAAAACCTTGAAGCGCGTCAGAGATACGCGGTCCGCCACGTCAGCCGGCACCACCTTTATCAGGTCATCCAAGTCGCTCAACGCTGCGTCCCAATCCTTGGCCTTCATGGCCGTCTGAAGTTTTTGGGCAATGGGCTTTATCAGCTCATTTTGCTTTTCGGCCTCGGCTTTCTCTTTGGCTTGCTCGGCCGCCGCTACCTTAATGTCGAATTTTCCGTCGAGGACTTCCTCAATGGTCTTTTCCTTCAACGTCATGGGGTGGCCGATCCAGGCGACATGGCCTGTTTTGTCAATGAGAAAAGCCGTGGGGATGCCGTTTTGCCCGGCGGCTTCCATCCAGGTGTCAGCCATTTTTCCTTTCGAGCTCCCATTTTTGTCATCCAGGGCGACGCGATAGGTCATCTTCTCGCCCATGGTCTTGATGAATGGGGCCACCAGGCTCTCGTCCTGCTCCCAACAATCCTGCCCAATGACAATCAGCCCTTTGTCCTTGAACTTGCGGTAAGTCTCGTTGAGGTGCGGGATGGAAGCCCGGCACGGCGCGCACCAAGTGGCCCAAAACTCGACGATATAGGCTTTGCCAGGCGCGAATTCCGTGACCGCGTCGCCTTGCATGAACTTGCCGGTTTGCAATTTAGGCGCAGGATCACCGGCGCTGAGGGTGGCGGAGGAAGCGGTCAGGCACAGGCTCGCAGCAAGCGCCAAAGTCGAGACCAAGAGAAAGCGATGAATGTTTTTCATATTTTACCTGAAATGGTTAAGAGTTCTCTGCGATTCCGCGAACATAATATGCCATGCCTGCATCTCTGGCAAGCGCGAATCAGTCCGGTTCCATGAACCGGGTACGCGACAGAATTCTTCGCATACGAGGTAGGGACGCCTCGCCGAGACGTCCGGGCGTCTCGGCGAGACGCCCCTACCAAGCGAAGAATTCTGTCTCACGCCCCCATGAACCGTGCGCATCTCTCTTTTTTGCAACTTTCGTTACCCCCTCTCCTCCACACACTTGTGGAGGAGAGGGCCGGGGAGAGGAGGAAACCCCTCTCCCGGCCTGCGGCCTCTCCCCGCTGGCGCGGGCGAGGGGGTTCAAAAGTGCGCGCCGGCCAAATCTCTGCAAGGATTTGAGACGCGCCCCCATGAACCGTCAAGTTCGGTGAAACAGCCTTGACCTACTTGGACTCGGTCTCGGTTCATTCTCCCAAGCCCTGACCCTCTCCGATTCTGAGTCAGCGTGCAGTTCGAAAAAAAGAATAGAAATAACCAAGGTAATCATGGAAGCCAACGACTTGCATGAATTCCCCGCCTTGTTTCAGCATTTGCTTCCATGATGTCCAGGTGCGACTGGGCTTGACCAGGCTTGACCGAGATTGATTGTCGAGAGCGTGTCGGCTTAAAAGCGCATGAAATTCACGCAACCGAGCATTTTAAATGAACCTGTGGCCTAGTCCTCGGTAGGGCGAGACGTCACGGCTCGACGGAGTCTCGCCCTACCTCCGTTGATTTGCGGCTACAGTATTTTTAAAACCGCTCGAAGTTGTTCGCTTTGAGCCTATCCGGCACATTTTTTATTTTGCCAGGCGTTATTAGCCGTTATTAGCCGTTAGCGGCTTTCAATTGGGCCAACCCCAGCGATTCCCATCTGCACTCTTGCGTCATTGTTCCTGCGCCGAATTTTTCTTTGGGCGCAAGTTGGCGCAAGTTACCGCAATTCCCCTCGGTCCGCGCTTGACGAACAAATGCGCAACAGCAAGGCGATGGCCTTGCCAACCACCAACCCCTTTTTCCCGATGTCAAAGAACCAACGCCTGACTTGTTCAGCCTGGCGCTACGAAGGCCAAAACGCCTTCCACAACGGACCATAACACTGTTTGATGCAAATGCAAGCATGTTTATTCAACAGACTTTCGCGATTATTCCTTGACGGCGTGTAAGTGTCGCCCCCCGCCGCGTGGGGCACGCGGCCTACACCCCCTGTCGTCAATGGCTCATCCCGACCCAAGCATTCGGAGCACAGCCACCGGTCGCACCCAGGCCATGGAATCTCCGCGGGCACAATATAAGCGCAACTTATTTATATGGCGATGTGAAAAACACTTGGCACAACGCTCGAATTCGCGGATGTTGTAGCGTGTTATTGTTAATCTAAGTAGCATGGTGGAATTCGATTCAACAGTGATGGGCAACGCCCATGTCCTTAGACGGCACAGGGACAAGCAACGTCATTCTTTGGAACAATTCGAGGGCGGCGGCAGCCCACGGATCGTTGTCCTGGAAGGCGGCGAACTGGTCATTGGCCGCGCCTCCGACGCCCAAGTCCGCCTAACCTCTCAACGCGCCTCCCGCCAACATGCCTTTTTGCGAGTGCGCGGCACCGATTGCATGCTCATTGATAATGACAGCCACAACGGCGTTTTCCTCAACGGCGTCAAGGTGCATTCGGCCGTCCTGCGGGACGGCGACGTGATCCAGGTGGCGGACAGTCTCTTCATTTATAGCGTGGGTTGAAATGCCAACATTTGTCAAATTCTGGGGAACGCGCGGATCCATTCCAACCCCGGCCAGTTGGACGCGCGTTTATGGCGGCAACACCTCATGCCTCGAAGTCCGCTTCGATGAAACGGTCTTTATCTGCGACGCCGGTTCGGGCATTCGCGAATTGGGCAAGGACTTGCTCACGCGTCATCCTGCGCCGCAGGATTTGCACCTGTTGCTGACCCATTTTCATTGGGACCACATCCAGGGCTTTCCGTTTTTCGCCCCGGCCTATCGGCCCAACATGAAAATTCGCGTCTATGGCAAACAGGCCAAGGACGACAGTCCTTACCGCCTGCTCTCCGGCCAAATGGCTTCGAGCTATTTTCCCGTTTCGTTCCGCGATTTGGGCGGCACGGTCATGGCCGACTACTTGGAGGACGGGAAGAAGGAGATCAGCGGCGTTTCGGTTTCCACCTTTGCGTTGAATCATCCGGGCGGATGCGTTGGCTACGTCCTGGCCAAGAACGGAACGAAAATCGTCTATGCGACGGACAATGAACTGGAGATTCAACCCGGGGACGTTTTCCCCGACCTGAACGACTCCGGTCCTTTGCGGCAAATGCCGGACCGCCTGGTGGAGGTCGTGCGGGACGCTGATTTGTTTATCTGCGACGCGCAATTTGACGAACTCGGGTATGCGAGCAAGAAAGCGTGGGGCCACTCCTCCTGTTTCTCCGCCACCGACCTGGCCATCCGGGGCAAAGTGAAGAACCTGGCGCTTTTTTCACCACGACCCCGAAGACACCGACAGTTTTATTGACCAGAAGGTGCTGGCCTGCCGCCAACGCGCCACCCGGCACGGCGCGCAATTGGTCATTTGCGCGGCCCGCGAAGGGGTCGAAATGAAGTTTTGATGGAAAATTGTGAAAAAGTATAACGTCGGCATAGTAGGTTACGGATGGGTGGCGGGCGCGCACATCGCCGCCATCAACGCGGGGCCGCACGCCCAGGTCACGGCCATTTATTCCTCGCGCCCGTTGGAGGCCGAGGCTCTGAGCGCCAAATTTGGCAGCAAGATTTCCACTTACACGGATTACAAGGCGATGCTGACCCAGCCGGGGCTGGATGCCGTTTCGGTGTGCAGTTATCCGTATCAACACCGGGAGCATGCGGTCGCGGCGGCAGCGGCCGGCAAGCATCTGATTGTCGAAAAGCCGCTCACTTTGTCCTGGAAGGATTGCCAGGCGGTGGCCGCGGCGGTCAAAAAGGCCGGCGTCAAAACGTGCGTCTGTTTCGAGTGCCGTTATTCCAGCCAATTTCTGGCGACCAAAGCGGTGCTGGACGAAGGCTTGCTAGGCGACTTGCATTATGGCGAAATTGATTATTACCACGGGATCGGTCCCTGGTATGGGCAATTCCGCTGGAACACTCGCAAAGAGGCCGGCGGCAGCGCGTTGCTGACGGCGGGTTGCCACGCCTTGGACGCCTTGCTGCTCTGCCTGGGCGGTGACGTGGAGGAAGTCACCAGTTACCACACCAAATCCAAGAGCAAGATTTTCGAACCTTACGAATACGCCACTTCCAGCGTCACGCTGCTCAAGTTCAAAAGCGGGCGCATAGGCAAATGCGCCGCGATTGTGGACTGCCTCCAGCCCTACTACTTTCACACGCACCTGGTGGGCAGCGAAGGCAGCCTGCTGGACAACAAGTTTCACTCCATGAAACTCCACACCAATCGCCATGCCTGGAGCACGCTGGCCATGAAGATGCTCGATTCAGGCGACGTCGCGGATCATCCGTATCAAACGCAATTCGACAAATTCTTCGAGGCGATCTCGGCCGGGGAGGAAATGCCGCTGACCAGCCTGGCCGACGCCTTGAAAACGCACGAGGTCATGTTCGCCGCCGATAAATCGGCCGCGTCTGGGAAGCCTGTGCGCCTAAAAAGGCATTGAATACTTGGGCGCGTCCGATAGTCTCTTATGGAGACAACATGCCGTTCTGTCCTCAACCTTTGCACAACCGGACGCCGCGATTGTTTCTCAGGTTGTGCGCGGAAATCGCCATTTTTATGGCGAGCCTGACGGTTCTTCACCTGGCCGAAGCATCGCCTGCCCCTGACGCAACCATTGATTTCACACGCGAAGTGCGGCCCATCATGGCCGGCCACTGTTTCAAATGCCACGGCATGGACGACGGGGCGCGCAAGGCCAAGTTGCGCCTGGACGTGCGTGAAAACGCGATCAAGCCGGCCAAGTCCGGCGAATTGGCCATCGTTCCCGGCAAACCGGACCAAAGCGAAATGATGCGCCGCATCTTCACCACCAATGACGATGACATCATGCCGCCGCCCGGAGCCAAGAATCCGTTGACGCCGAGTGAGAAGGACCTGCTGAAGCGTTGGATAGCGCAAGGCGCGCCTTACCAGCCGCATTGGGCTTTTATTGCGCCCAAGCAAACCAAGTTGCCCACAGTCCACGATAAAAGCTGGCCGCACAACCCGATTGATAACTTCGTGCTGGCCCGACTGGAAAAGGAAGGTCTCAAACCTTCGCCGCCGGCGGACAAGTACACGCTGGTGCGCCGGTTGTATTTGGACGTGATCGGCTTGCCGCCGACGCCGGAAGAGGCGGACGCTTTTGTCAACGACTCCTCGCCCGGCGCTTACGAGCGCCTGGTGGATAAGTTGCTGGCCTCGCCTCATTACGGCGAGCGTTGGGCGCGGCGCTGGATGGACCTGGCGCGGTACGCCGACTCCAACGGTTACGAGAAAGACCGTCCCCGTTCCATCTGGCCGTGGCGCGACTGGCTCATCAACTCCCTCAACTCGGACCTGCCGTTCAATGAATTCACCATTGAGCAACTCGCTGGCGACATGCTGCCCAACGCCACGCGCGACCAAATTGTTGCCACCGGTTTTAATTGCAATTCCATGTTCAATGAGGAGGGCGGCATCGATTCGCTGGAATATCGGTTCTATTCGATGGTGGATCGGGTCCATGTCACCGCCACGACTTGGCTCGGCCTGACGATGGCCTGCGCACAATGCCACACTCACAAATACGATCCCATCGCGCAGACGGAGTATTACCGGTTCATGGCGTGCCTGAATAACGCCAATGAACCGGTCTTGGAGGTGCCCCAACCCGATCTTTCCAAAAAGAAAGGCAAAATTGAGAAGCAAATCGCCACGTTGGAAGCCGCGTTGCCCGACAAGTTCCCTTTGCGGAGCAAGGTTTCGTGGCTCACGCCGGCCGAGGCGGAGTTCGCGTCGGAGAACGGCGCGGAGGCGGAGTTGCTGCCGGATGGCTCGTTCCGGGTCGGCGGCAAGAACCCGGATAAGGACACTTACAAGATCACGTTCAGCGTTCAACCCCAACGCGTCACTCACATGCAATTGGAGGCGATTCCAGACGAGAAGCTTAACAAAGGCGGCCCCGGCAACAGCGATTCGGGCAACTTTGTCTTGAACGAATTTGAAATGGAAGTTCACGAATCCGGAACGAACGCAGCGGTTCGGCAAGTGAAGTTCGACAATGTGCAGGCGGATTATTCGCAGGCGGGTTTTCCAGAGGAGAATGCCATTGATGGAAAACCCGACACCGGCTGGGCGGTGGAGAGTCCCGCAGGAAACTCGAAGGATCGGCACGCCATTTTTGCCCTGGCTGAACCGCTGGAGTTGAAGGAGACGACGCAAGTCACCGTCCGCCTCGTGCAGAATTATGGCAGTCATCACACGTTGGGCCGTTTCCGCATCTGCCTGGGGCAAGAGTTGCCAGAGAAGGCTTCTGCGGAGGAACGCCGCCGCGATCAGCGGGACAATAAATTTGCGCAGTGGTTGGCGGATCAATTAAAGACAGTCGTTGCTTGGACGCGGCTGCGTCCCACGTCCGCCACCAGCACTTCCCCCACATTGACCATGCAGGATGACGACTCTGTTTTTGCCAACGGCGATTTTACCAAAAGCGACACCTACACCCTCAAGTTCCATAACCTCCCCGCCGGGCTGAAAGCATTGCGCCTGGAAATGATGCCCGACGATCGCCTGCCGGCACACGGCCCCGGCTCGATCAATCACGAGGGTCCCGAAGGCGATTTCTGGCTTTCCACCGTAAAGGTCAGCGCCGACGGGAATCCGCTCGCGCTGACGAATGCTTCGGAGTCTCATGCCAGTGGAAATAACAACGCGGCCAAGGCGATTGATGACGACCTTCAAAGCGGATGGTCCATCAACGGCGGCCAGGGAAAAACACAGAATGCGGTATTTCAGTTCACGCACAGCGTGACCAGCACGAATGAGTTGCAGGTCGATTTAATGTGTGAAAAGTATGCCGCCTCCGGCTTGGGCCGGTTTCGAGTCTGGGTGACGACAGAAAGCAACGCCAAGGCTTCGGTTTTGGAGAACGATGACGTCGCCGTTCTCCTGAAGCTCCGTGACGACGCCTCTTTCAAAGCGCAATTCGAGGCGGCCAGGCAGGGACCCGAAAGGGACGTGTTGTTGCGAGAATTTGCCAAGCTTTCGCCCGATTTCACCCAACCGCGGCGGCAGATTGAAAAGCTGCGCATGGGTTTGCCGAAGTTCCCCACGACGCTGGTGATGCAGGAGCGCCCTTCGGGACAGGAGCGCCCGACTTT
>Ga0206798_1131_pt1 | contig 15245 bp, 15 predicted proteins | sample Alteio_BWOrgCont_66_FD_152893 | JGI IMG/M metagenome (GOLD analysis project Ga0206798, IMG submission 152893) | Enriched cells from forest soil in Barre Woods Harvard Forest LTER site, Petersham, Massachusetts, United States -... | ecosystem: Environmental > Terrestrial > Soil > Temperate forest >...
ATCGACTGACCCTCCGAGGCACCTTGCGCAAAGATGGTGTCCAGCATCTGATAAAAACTGATCGGCTCTCCGCATTGGGCCCAGCTCACGGCCACGGACGCGCATAGACGCCCGCTGTCGGAAACCGCTGCCTTCAGGCTATCGACCAGCGGCGTAACCGAGTCTCCGGTTTCGGTACCGGCGTTGGCCGCATACAACACGATTGAAGCGCCGGGCGCGATTCCGTGTGCATATTCGGCGTCCAAGATCGCCTCGGTGTAAGCATGGCCACTGCCTAGACTTCCCGGTGTCCCCGGTGATCCATCAGGAAAGACCGAAAAGTAGTTTGTCCCAGGCACTAACGCTGGTAAACCAAAGATGGTGTTGAACTCTCCCAGCGAAGCCTGATCTACATCCGAGCCCTCACTCAGGGCGATGCATTGTCCGGTCCCGTCCAGATTAGTGGGCGATGCTGTCAGCAGAGGCTTCTCATCGTTGAAGGCCCTGATGTCGTTGGGACCAAAGAACGGAGCAGTGCTGCCGCTCTCGTTGTTAAATGGCGGGTCGTCTATGACCGCATTCCATGCGGTGCCGTGAAGGTTATCCAGACCGGACAGATGGCTGATCTTCGCCGCGAGCGACGCTGGAAGCTGAGGATCATTGACATTGCCAAAGCTTTTTCCGTCCTGGCTCCCCGAGATCTGCACACTGAAGGCGCTTTGGGCAGTCGCGACATCACCACTGAATGCCACTCGTCCATCGTGCGCACTGGCATGGGTCACGGAAAATCCCTGGCTCTTCAGCCAACTGCTCACATCGGCTATGTCCGCGTCGGTCGGGCCGAATTGTTGGTCATATTCTGTCGGCGTCAAAAACTTATGGTATTGAGGGGACGTTGGATCCTGCTGATCCTGTAAGAGCTGATCGAGCTGCGCCTGATTACGCGGCTTTAGATAAATCTCCATTTGGAGCGGTTGATACGCCGCCGGAGCAGTTCCCGTCGTCGCCAGATCATTCGCTGCGTCTGGATGATTCCCTGCCAGCGCAGCTGCAGTTTCCGCCCGCGAAGGGGCCGTGGCGAAGAGCACTATCGCCAAGGCCAGAGCACACGTTCTGATCAATTTGGTATTTTGAAGCATAAATCCTTTCACCGAAGAATTCTTGTTAACGCTTATCCATTGTTGCAAGGCGTAGGCGTCGCATAGTCCATATGGTGCAAAAATAACTGTTCCGGACCGTTATAGACTAATGCCGCAAGTTGAACAACCCGCTTGTATGATTACGGGCTAGTCCTAGAGAACTATGATGAGCTTGAGATTGGCCTCGTTAGGTCGTGGCGGTGGTGAACGATTTCGATTTCGTCGTCGGACTTCATCTGTATCGGGATGGGCAGAATCGCGGGCCACTCCTGTTGTTTCACCCGGCCGGGCAAGACGGCGATAACCGTTCGCCCGTAACAGTGTGTAAGCGTATACGCTGTTACGGGTGCCCCAACCTTCACGTGTTGATCCTGTCGTAAACCAGTTCAGCCTAGACGGCGGAGTGCTGGGCCCGAGACTGCGACTTCATGAGGATGAAGGCGCGAATGCGGGTCAGACCGGCGAAGCGATCTTGCGGTTGGCCGTCGAGGAGGTCGACGGCGATCGCTTCGTAAAGTCGCGCGGCTCCTTCGTAGATAGCGGCACCCACAGAGGGATCAGCGATGAATTCGGCAATCTGTTCCATCTCGGCGACCCGGCGATAGGCCTTGGAAACATCGCCGGGACCACTAAGCGACGCTTTCGTGTGTGGTATCCCGTGTGTCATCGCCTGACGCCCTCCCCCTGTATCTTTAGCATTCCAACGATTTGAGTGAGTCCGGGCACGATAGGCCGTTCCTCCCCGAGATTTTCAAGACCGTGGGCAGCGCTTGGTCGTCGTGCCCGGACAAAAAGCGCAGGGCCCGAACAGTCGCCAGGGTTGAAAGCCCGTATCGCGCAAGGATGGGTGGCGCATTTGGAGGAATGAGGCAGTGGAAAATCAAATATTTGTCCGAATCGATGTGTCTAAAGCCAGGCTCGATGTGGCGCTACGGCCGGACGCTAAAAACCTCAGCGTCGCCAACAATCAACGTGGCATCGCGACCCTAGTCAAACGTCTCAAGAAGTTGTGCGTAAGCCGCATCGTGTTGGAAGCCAGCGGTGGCTACGAAATCGCCGCCGCCAGCGAATTGGCCGCGGCCGGTTTGCCGGTAGCTGTGGTCAATCCACGCCAGGTTCGCGACTTTGCGCGCGCTACGAGCCGACTGGCGAAGACCGATGCGATCGACGCTCAGGTGCTGGCGCATTTTCGCCGAATTGATCCAGCCGCAGACCCGGCCCCTGCCGGACGCGCAGAGCCGGGAACTGACGGCCCTGGTCGCTCGCCGCCGACAAGTGGTTGAAATGCTGACCGCGGAGAGTAATCGGCATGGGCGAGCGGCCGGGTGCATCAACCGCGCCATTGCCGCTCACGTCAGTTGGCTGCGCAAACAGTTGGCCGACCTCGATGTTGCTTTGGAGCAGGCGATTCGGCGCTCGCCGTTGTGGTCGGAAAAGGCCCGGCTGCTGCGCAGCGTTCCTGCGGTGGGCAGTGTAACTGTCATCACGCTGCTGGCCCACCTGCCGGAACTCGGCACGCTCACCCGCCGCAAGATTGCGGCATTGGTCGGCGTCGCACCGTTCAACCACGACAGCGGCAAGTTCCGTGGTACACGGACGATTTGGGGCGGTCGTGCCCAGGTTCGCGCGGTGCTCTACATGGCGACCCTGGTAGCGACACGTCGCAATCCGGTGGTGCAGACGTTTTACGCACGCTTGCTGGCGGCCGGCAAAAAACCCAAGGTCGCGCTTACCGCCTGCATGCGCAAATTCATCATCATGCTTAACGCCATGCTCCGACATCAGACCCCATGGAACGCTGAAATTGCTGCCCTCCCGCGCTCTCTATTTGCATGTAGCCAGAGCGAATATGGCTCGCGTCCCGTCCCATGTTGGGAAACTCCGCCAGTCTTTCGAATGTCTCGTGCAGAGCTAAAATATATTTGTCCGCGCGCTCCAGGCCCCATCGTTTCACGGACTCTTCCGCAATACTCTGTACGTCGGCGTCAGCTTCACCCGATAGGGTGTAGCTACCCATTCGTAGGGCCGCCCTTCCGTTCTTTTTCCTTTACCGCTGTCCATATATCCTGGACGTTGCGATTGCTGACCACGCTTTGCTCGCCTTCCATGAGCGCCGCGCGCAGCGCAGCAAGCTTCGTTTCCTGTTCTTCGAGCAGCCGCAACCCCGCGCGCACAACATCGCTTGCGTTGCTGTAGCGGCCCTGCCCCACCTGCGCCTCAACGAACTGAATGAAGTGCTCGCCGATGCTGAAAGACGTGTTTTTGTTTATCATGAGAAGCTTTCCATCCGCTACGATACCAAACTTTGGTATAATCGGAAAAGAGTTTTCGGCCAACTGCCTGTTGCCGAGTGCTTGCCCGACTCGATAAAGCTACTAGTGTTGTGTCCCATTAATAAGTTTACAGATACGTTGGAGTTTAGCGAATATTGAATCGGCGGTAGCAGTCCAGACGAAAGGTCGTTTGTGGGCGTTGTAATGAGCGACGTAGGCGTCGATCTTCCGTACCAGTTCGCGGACGTTGCGGAACGAACCGCGGCGAATCGCTTGCTGGGTGATAAGCGCGAACCAGCGCTCGATCTGGTTGAGCCAGCTTGAGTAAGTGGGTGTGAAGTGAAGGCGATAGCGCGGATGGCGAGCGAGCCAGGCCTTTACCTTGGGATGCTTATGCGTCGCGTAGTTGTCAGCGATCAGGTGTAGTTCAAGGTCGGCCGGAACGTTAGCATCGAGATGTTGCGAAAAGCTCAGGAATTCCTGATGGCGATGGCGCGGCTTGCACTGGGAGATGATCCCCCCGTCGACGATGTCGAGCGCCGCGAAGAGCGTCGTGGTGCCGTGGCGAAAGTAGTCGTGAGTCACTCCCTCGACATAACCGAGTCCCATCGGCAGCACCGGCTGGGTGCGCTCCAGGGCCTGCACCTGGCTCTTCTCGTCCACGCACAAGACCAGCGCGTTATCCGGCGGATTAAGATAAAGGCCAACGATGTCCCGAACCTTTTCGACGAAGAACGGGTCGGTGGACAGCTTGAAGCTCTTGCTGCGATGTGGTTGCAGCCCGAACAGCGCGAAGTAGCGCGCGACCGTGCTCTTGGAGATGCCGGTCTGCGCCGCTACGCTGCGCACACTCCAGTGGGTGGCCACGGCGGGTTTGCTATGCAGCACCTTGCGCAACAAGGCTGCTACCTGTTCGTCGCTGTGGCTACGCGGTCGACCCGGACGAAGTTCCGCGTGCAATCCGGCGACGCCGCTTTGCTGATAACGCTGACGCCACAGACTCACCACCGGGGCACTCACCCCGCAGCGCCTGGCGACCTCTCTGTTGGGAGCGCCATCGGCCGACAACAGTACGATCTGCGCGCGCCGCACCAAGGAATGCGGCAGGCTTCGCGAACGCACGATCGAGCCCAGCTGCGATCGCTCCGACGGACTAATCGTCAATGCCGTATTCGGCCTGCCCATCCCCTCATCCTCCCCCGGAACCAATAACAGATGGGCTCGCCTCTGTAAAGTTATTTATGGGACACTATACTAGTCTCGTGCGCAACATCTAGCACCGGAAAAAGCCGTTGCTCCCAGAGCGACGGCCTTTCCTTTAAAAAGCCGCCAAACATCTGAACATTCATTGTGTCTCTATAATCTCGACATCTGATGGAAAGCGCCCGCTCTCAACCTTGGCCAGCACGAAGTGGTCGAGTTCATCGGTCAAATTGACGTTACGGGTTGGTATGGTGTCTAGTCCTTCCTGAAACTGGAAATGGAGCCCTTGTCACGATGATTGCAAAGATTGCCAGTCCAGATCTGTGGATAGCTCCCCTCTCGCTGACCTTGTCGCCACCATCCAGGTCTCAGGAATTGACGTCCCCCCGATTTTTTGGTCCGGCGATAAGGTGAGGAATTCGGCATAATCGAGCCCCGGAGGAGGGGCGGATGCCGATGCGAAAGAGTCGATTCACTGAGGAGCAGATCGCGTTTGCGCTGAAGCAGGCGGAGACAGGGACGCCGGTGTTGGAGGTCTGCCGTAAAATGGGGGTGAGCGAGCAGACCTACTACCGCTGGAAGAAGCAGTACGGCGGGCTGGGAGTGTTGGAGATCAAGCGGCTGAAACTGCTGGAAGAGGAAAACCGCAGGCTTAAGCAGCTGGTCGCGGATTTGGGTCTGGACAAGGTTGATTTCGATACTGTGAAACGGCCCCTTTCGATACTGTAAATTGGCCCCCCTCCGAATACCCCAGCAGACTGCCGAAGAGGCGGGAGGCTGGGATGGAACGGAGAGCAAAGGTGGAGCTGTTCGAACAGATTCGCAGGGAATACGAGTTTGGGATTGGGACGATCCGAGGAGTGGCGGACCAGCTGGGCGTGCATCGGCGGATGGTGCGTCAGGCCTTGGCGAGCGCGGAACCGCCGGCGCGCAAGCAGGTCGAACGTAGACGGCCGGTAATCGGGCCACTGCGCCCGTTTATCGACACTATTCTGGAGGCCGATCGCAGCGCGCCACGTAAGCAGCGTCACACGGCGCATCGGATCTACCAACGGATCAGAACCGAGCTATCTGAACACTCGGTGGCCGAGGTCACGGTGCGACAGTACGTGCGGGAGCGCAAACGAGAGCTGGGCTGGTCGCTGCGTACGACCTGTGTGCCGCAAAGCTACTCGCCGGGACAGGAAGGCCAGGTCGATTGGTACGAGGCGTGGGCGGAACTAGGCGGCGAGCAGGTCAAGCTGCAAGTGTTCTCGCTGCGCAGCATGGTCAGCGGCGCCGCCTTCCATCGGGCCTATCAGCGCGCGACGCAGCAAGCCTTTCTCGAGGCCCACGAGCATGCGTTCCACTATTTTGGTGGAGTTCTCCGGCTGCTCAGATACGACAACTTGAAGAGCGCGGTGAAGCAGATTCTGCGCGGGCATCGGCGCGAGGAGACCACGCGCTTCATCGCCTTCCGCTCGCACTGGCGCTTCGCGAGCGACTTCTGAACGCCGGCGGAACCGCACGAGAAAGGCGGGATTGAAGGCGAGGCCGGTTACTTCCGGCGCAATCATTGGGTGCCGCTGCCGCAGGCGCGGGACCTCGACGAGCTCAACACGCAGCTGCTAGCCGCCTGCCGCGCAGATGAAGGGCGCCAGATTGCCGGCCACGCCCTGAGCGTAGGCGCCGCGATGATCGCGGAACGCGCCCACTTGTTACCGCTGGCCGAGCAGAACTTCGAACTGGCGGAACTCTCCTTTCCACGCGTGGACGGGCTCGGCTGTATGCGGGTGCGGACCAATCTCTATTCGGCGCCGGCGCCGCCGGGCAAGACGGTCGAGGTACGGCTCTATCCGAGTCATATCGAAGTGCGCGATGAGGGCCGCTTAATCGCTCGCCACGAGCGCTGCTACGAACGCTGCCAACAGGTGTTCGATCTCGAACATTATCTGGACGTGCTGGAACGCAAGCCGGGTGCGCTCATCGGCTCGAAACCGCTGGCCGCATGGCGGACGCGTGGGCTGTGGCCCGAGAGTTACGATCGGCTGCTCGCACAGCTGACTGATCGCCACGGTAAAGCGAGCGGCACTCGCCAGATGATCCAGGTGCTGAGTCTCATAAGACCGCACGGGCACACGCGGGTGCGCGCTGCGGTGGAAGAGGCGATTACACTAGGTTGCGCCGACGCGGCAGCAGTCCGGCACCTGGTGGAAGCTGTGGACCTGGCTCACGCGCGCCATGCGCTCATCGAGCTCGGCGAACTATCACGCTTTGAGCGTCCCGTGCCGGTGATGACCGATTACGACGGGCTGCTCGGCCAGGAGGTGATGCCATGAGTGCCGAGGGCGCCGTGCTCGAAGCCTCTATTATCCGTCAGCAGTGCAAGGTCTTGCGGATGCCGACCATCGCCGCCCAATGCTCCCAATTAGCCGAACAGGCGGTGCGCGAACGCCGTACCCATCTCGGCTATCTCGAAGCGTTGCTGCAGGCCGAACTCGAGGAACGCGAACAGCGACTGATCGAGCGGCGCCTTCGTGAAGCCCGTCTGCCGCGGATGAAGTCCCTGGAGGAGTTCGATTTCGCGCGTAATCCCAAGGTCTCGGCCCAGCAAATCCACGAACTGGCCAGAGGCGATTACCTAGCCAAAGCGGAGCCGGTCATCTTTATCGGCGACAGCGGCACCGGCAAAACCCATCTACTCACCGGCCTAGCGGTCGCCGCCTGCCGGCAGAAGCGCCGAGTCCGCTTTGCCACCGCTGCCGGCCTGATCAACGAAATGGTCGAAGCCAAGCATCAATTGCAACTCGGGCGCGCGCTGTCACGCTGGGCCCGTTACGATCTTATCGCGCTCGACGAAGTGGGCTATGTGCCGCTGGCCGAGGTCGGTGCGGAGTTCCTGTTCCAGGTCATCGCCGAACGCGCGGAGAAGACCGCCGTGATCGTCACTACCAATCTGCCATTCTCCGAATGGACCTCGGTGATTCCCAACGCCCGGTTGTGCAAGGCGTTGATCGACCGCATCACTGACCGCGCCAATATCATTGAAACCGGCACCGAGTCCTACCGCTTCCGCCGTACTTTGGAGAAGCGCAAGACCAAGGCCTTGGAGACCAAGCACTAACACCGCGCCGCCGCTCGCGAGCGGCGGGAAAATGAAAAATTAATAACCTCTTGGAACTTCGAATTACTTCTGGAACGTGGAATGCGCTGTGATCAAAACCTGTAGGAGGTGGGGCCAAATCTGAATATCAAATGGGGCCACGCCGCATTGTCAAAATCAAAGGTCATGTTGCAGGATGTGTTGGCGAAAAAACTCTAAGGCCTGCTCGTCGGCGTGAGCTGGTGCGCTATCTGGAAACGACCTACCAGGTCAGCGAGCGCCGAGGGTGTAGAGTGCTCCGATCAAACCCGGGCGGGGCATCGCTACCGAGCGATCCGTAACGATCAGGCCATGCTGCGAAGGCGGATTCGGGAACTGGCCGCGGCGCGCGTGCGCTACGGTTATTTGCGCATTTACATCCTGCTCCGGCGCGAGGGCTGGAAGATCAACCACAAGCGCGTGTACCGGCTCTATCGTCAGGAGGGGCTCAGTATGCGGCTGAGATGGCCGCGGCATCACGTGATGGCGGCGCACCGCGCGGCCCGGCCTGCGGCCGGGGCGATAATGATTAAGAGTACTAGAAACAACTCTCGCCTCAGCCTGTCTCTATCGCGGATTTCCGTAATCCGTAAACCAACACGTTTCATGAGATCGGGGTGCGGAGGAGAGACGGTGGATGAGTCACCACATCGGGCGTTTCAGGGTTCATAGGGAATTATGCGCCGGGAAAAAATTACAACAGAACCCCTCTTCCTTACGCTACGCTTCGCCAAAAAAGTCGTGCCTTGACGTCATCGGCGGGTGGCAACTCGGGTCCGCCGAGGACATGATCTGGCACTCGACTGGGGCTTCCGCAACCAACGGTAGCGCCTTGGCACGGCGAGCCCGAGCCTCAGCCGATGTTCCAACCTATTCAATCCTTCAGAGTCTTTTTTGGTGTCCAATAGGATTTAACCAAATACTCAATTTTGGCGAGGTTATTGTCGTGGAGGGCCGCCCGGACTGCCTGAATTGATCGCCCATTGCCAGTCAGAACAAGATGCGACGTTGTCAAATCGGCCATCGCGGTTTGCAGCCGGCGCGCCACCTCGCCAAGATGTGATCCATCTTCGCAAATCTGGACTAGCGTGACATTAGCGAGTTCCAGCCGTTCGGCGACAGCCCCGGCTTGCTGTGGCTGTCTGACTTCGAATACGCAATAAACCCGAGAATTCGCACCCAGATAGGATTGCAGAGATTTGGCTGAACCGAATGAAGTTTCATCTCCAAAAAATACAGCTGATGAGCTGAGTTCGTCCAGATTCAGCGAGGAACCCGGCGCTGAAGTATACGTCTTGTCGCCCACCGCAACCGCCGCTGCCCATTGCGAAGCCAGACTATGCCCGTGAATGTAGACAAGGATGCGAACGCGTCCCGAGTGGGCATCGATGGCAATCGGCGTATAGCTACGCATCTCACTATTGCCGATGCCGACTTTAAGCTTGATGCCAGGCTGCCATTTTACTCCTCGACAGCCCTTCGCCACGATATCGATCAGCCGGAAATGATCGCCAATGCATTCTATCGCTGCTATTTGCGCCGGCCGCATTTTCTTTTTCTTCTTGCCGCCAGCGTCTCCGTGCTTCTTCTTTTTGCTTTTTAACATCGAACCCAGTCCGGTTTGTGACCACCAAGCGCAGATCATGTTGAATCGCATAGATGACGCATGCAGATAAATGAAGCCTGCCAGACTCTGCGTTTGTTGATGGTGCTAAGCCTAGTGATCGTGATCTGTCGCGCACTAGCACCGGGCGTCAGATCTTCGACCGAAAGAGCCGCGACTTGTCTGTTCGGCGCGAGGGAAAAAAGCTGACCGCCCCCAACACTGTCAGCACAATGAGGTGCAACCAGTGCAGGAGTTTTACCTTACGATCGCCCTATCGTTGTCTCGACGATCGGTCCACCTCATGTACACTCTGTTCCTGAAGTAAATGAGCTAAATGGGGAATAGGAGATGACTCTAGATCTCGACCTGTCGGCCGATTTGAAGAAAATTACGTGGCGGCAAGTTGAACAGATCGGATATTCGCAGAGAGTTACGGAACATAAAGGCGAACAGCGGCAAACGCCATCGCATAATGCTCTTGTCCGACTTGCGTCGAACGACCTGGTCACGTGATTCGAAATAGATTGCTTCGTTCAGATCGACGGGGCAGCCCAGGTCCCTGGCCTGCTCGAGAACAGTATGCAGGTCTGGTATTTCCATGAAACCATAATGGATCGTGATGTGCCAGAAATTCGCGAACAGGTTGAGGACCTCAATATGTTCTGCGCTGTGCACTCGAGGAACTTCTTCAAATACAATCGTCAATGCGATCAGGGTTTCGTAAAGCGCACCGATTTGGAGAACGTGATCGATTATAGGAGGCGGCATCGAACCAGCCATACGGGTTAGAAACACGCCTGTTCCCGGTACCCGGGGGATCTTATTTTTGGAAAGGCGATCAAAGAACTCGCTGGTCGACTCCGTCATTGCATCGAGCTTCTGGCGTACCGCATCGATGCCGGTATGCCACGTTGTCATGAGCAGGAACACAATCGCGCCAAAAGTCAGGGGGATCCAGCCGCCTTGCGCGATTTTCAACAGGTTCGCAGCGAAGAACACCAGGTCCACGGTCAGGAAGATACCGCATACCGGAATCGCCGCCGCCGCGCGCCATTGCCACCGGTCACGCATAACGCGATAGAGCAGCACAGTCGTCAACAACATCGTGGTGGAGACGGCGGTGCCGTATGCACCCGCGAGGCGAACCGAGCTGCCGAACCAGGCTGTCAGGGCGATCGTGAATATCATCATCGTCCAGTTCACCAGCGGCACATAGATTTGTCCGTATTCTTCGCTCGAGGTTTGACGTATGCGCAATCCGGGAAACCAGCCAAGCTGCATCGCCTGACGGGTGAGGGAGAACGAGCCCGTAATAATCGCCTGACTTGCGATGATGGTCGCGAGAGTTGCCAGACCGACTAACGGATAGACGGCCCAATCAGGAGCAAGCAGGAAAAAAGGGTTCCCCGTGAGATTCGGATGGTCCAGCAGTAGTGCAGTTTGACCCGCATAACTTAGAAGCAGTGCTGGCAGCACAACCAAATACCAGGTCGTGCGAATAGGATTGCGGCCGACGTGTCCCAAATCGGCGTAAAGCGCCTCGCCGCCGGTGACCGCAAGGAACACCCCGCCCAAAACACCGAATCCGATCCAGCCCGAATGGATGAGAAATGCTATCGCGTAATGGGGGCTAATCGCGGTCAAAACGCGTGGTGAACGAGCGACGCCGCTGATTCCAAGAAGGGCAATCGTGATGAACCAGAGCATCATCACGGGGCCCGAAAACGCACCGATCTTAGCCGTTCCGCGGCTTTGAATTGCAAAAAGCGCCAGCAGTATCGCCACCGCGATCGGTACGATGTGTGGTTTGAATAAAGTGGTCGCAACATTCAGCCCTTCGACAGCGCTCAGGACCGAAATTGCGGGTGTAATGATACCGTCACCGTAGATTAAAGCAGCGCCGAAGAGTCCCGCAATTACAAGCCAACGCCCGCGGCTGGACCATTTCGCCCCGAGAAGTGACATCAGAATAAGAATTCCGCCCTCGCCGTTATTGTCTGCACGCATGACGAAGACGCAGTACTTAATCGAGATCGTAAGAATCAGCGCCCACACAATCAGCGATAGAATCCCGATCAATGTCGCTGGGCTGATCTTTCCACCGCATATCTGTTTTATGGTCTGCAGCGTGTAGAGCGGGCTCGTCCCGAGGTCGCCATACACGATACCCAGCGCAGTCAGCGCTGCGGACACCGTCGTACGACGATTAATTCCCGCGTCGCCCGACGATACTGTTGCAGGTGTCGTCATTAACGTTTAGCTGATGCCGTTCCGTCCAAACTAGCCTGACGCCACGACAGATATCATTCAGCGCCTGGACGTGAAGCTTATCTACTAACGCTCGCCCTGCGTCTGGCGACGCGGGATCCTTCCAAGAGGTCCTGTCGCCTTTCAACACGGATGGAGGAGAGTTTGCTCGGAACGGAACGGCGCAAACAACGTTGCATTAGTGCTCGGCGCGTCCAATGAGCGCAGCGATTGCGGCACTCAACTCGCTGGCATCGGCCGGTTTGGCGACATGAACCTGATACCCGGCGCGAAGTGCCCGGCGGCGGTCTTGAGGACCTGCCAAGGCAGTCAGCGCAATGGCTGGGAGACTCTGGTATGAGTGACCGCGCGCACGCACTTCGCGAATCAGATCGTAGCCGTCGCGTTCGGGCATCCCGATATCGCTGACCAGCACCTGCGGCTGGAATCGATCCAGCTCGGCGAGAGCAGACCCGACGTCGGGCGCGGTCATCGCAGTTGCGCCCGCCTGAATCAGGATGCGCGCCAGCACCGCACAAGTATCGGCATCATCGTCGACGATTAACACTCGCACACCCTCTAATTGTGCAATCTCGCCAGCACGTCCGTCGCCCAACGGGACGGGAAAATGAAGCAAATCATCCGGCGAAACCGTAATCGGCAGGCGCACCGTAAATTTCGCACCTTTGCCCTGCCCGCTGTTCATTGCGCTGACTGTGCCACCGTGCATCTCGACCAGGTGTTTAACTATGGCGAGACCGAGGCCGAGACCGCCGGTCTTGCGCTTGGCACTGTCGGCACCCTGTTGGAATCGCTCGAATATGTGCGGCAACAACTCTGGCGCAATGCCTTCACCGCTGTCGCTGACAGTGATTTCGACCTGTGAGTCGACGCGTTCCATTTTTACTTCTATATGACCACCGTTCGGCGTGAACTTGCTTGCGTTGTTAACCAAGTTCCAAATCACCTGCTGCAAGCGCGACGGATCGCCTGAAATGATTGCGACACGAGGATCGAACCAGGTTTGTAACCGGAGTTCCTTCGCCTCAATCGCAGGCGCTAAGGTTTCGAGCGCGGATCTGATCGTTGCGGCAAGATCGAGCTGCTGCACATCCAGACGCAGTTTGCCCGACATGATCGCAGACACGTCGAGCAAATCCGAAATGAGTTGCGCTTGCACCTTGGTATTGCGCTCTATGGCAAGCAATCCGCGCACTTGCTCGGGATCGGCGCCGCGTTGGAGCAGCATTTGAGTCCAGAGAAGGATGGAACTTAGTGGCGTGCGCAGCTCGTGGGAGAGTGTGCCCAAAAACTCATCCTTGAGATGATTTGCGCGTTCGGCTTGTGCTCGCGCGGTACGCTCACTGGCGAGCAGTTCGTTACGTTCGGCTTCGAGACCCATTCGTTCAGTCATATCCGTAACGACCGCCAGCCGTACACCGGGGAAAGAATGAGCCGAGATATACCATTCCAGATGGACCTGTGAGCCGTCAGGCCTAAGCAGCGGGAAAACACCCCGCCATGTACCGTCTTCTTTAAGGAAGGCTTCGATTTCGTGTAAGTCCGCCGCGGTTCCCGACGGCATGAAGGCCGAAAACGACGCGCCCAGAATCTCCTCGCGTGTGCGGTTCAGCAGCAGACACATCGCCGGATTGGCTTCGAGATACGTCAAATTGTGATCAAGCAACAGAATTCCGCTGGAGGCATTGTCAAACACAGCCCTAAACTTGGACTCGCTTTTGCGCATTTCGTCTTCGGCGCGGCGCGCCCGCAGAAATGCGTTAACCGTTGCTACCAGTACAGGCGGCTCGACGGGATGGATCAGGTAGCCGTCAGCTCCGGCGTCGAGGCCCTGGACCTTATCGATGTCTTTGACGAGGGTGGCTGAGACATGGACGACAGGCAGCCGTGCAGTGCGAGGATCTTCGCGTAGCCGTCGACAAACTTCGAAACCGTGAATATCGGGCAAATTGACATCAAGGAGTAGGATGTCGGCACTTCGTGCGAGCTCGAGCGCCTGCTCGCCAGTGGTTCCCTCGGTTACCTCAAAGCCCGCAGCCCGCATGATATGCGAGGTCGAATAAAGCGTTGCATGATTGTCGTCTATGACGACAACTCGAGCGGCTGCTCTATCAACCATAGCCTAATCCTCGGACTTGGTCGCCATCTGAACTTCTTCAGGTGACGGCAATTTGTTCGGAGAAAAGTGTATCGGAATGATCGCGAAAAAAGTCGACCCTCGTCCCAATTCACTTTGTACGGCGACGCTCCCCCCGAGCAATTCAGCCAGACGCTTGCTCAGTGCGAGTCCCAATCCGGTTCCACGGAACCGTCTTTGGATCGGTGCGTCGACTTGGACGAAATCTTGAAACAGCGCCCCCTGATGTTCCGGGGCGATGCCGATGCCCGTATCTGTGACAGAAAAAGTCACCCAGCCTGGAGTACGATATTGTGAGGACACCCGCACTTCCCCGCTCTGGGTAAACTTGAGCGCGTTCGAAATGAAGTTGCGCAAAATTTGAGAGAGCTTCTTGTCGTCCGTGAAAACGCGTGGCACGTCAGTCGGTTCCTCGAAAACCAACGCAACCGCTTCGTTGGTGAGGATCGGCTTGAACATGCCTCTGAGTGCCGCAAAAAGGTCCACCATCTCAAACCATTCTGGGGAAATCGAAATACGTCCTGCTTCGATCTTCGCGAGGTCGAGGAGATCATTCACCATCTCCGTCAACTCTTCTGCCGAGCTCTGAACAAACCTGACCTGCTTTTCTTGCTCCTCGGTTAGCGGTCCATCCATTTGATCGAGGAGTATGCGCGTTATACTGCGGATTGCGCCGAGGGGCGTGCGGAATTCGTGACTCATATAGGAGAGGAAGCGGCTTTTGAGCTCGGAAACGTCGCGCAGTTCGGCAGCGCGATCATCGAGCTCGGCATAGAGTGCGACTACTCCTCTATTGGTTTCCGCAAGCTCCTGATTCAGGCTCTCTATTTGGGCAAGGCGTTCAAGCAGTTCGGCTTTCAACGCATCGCGCTGCTGCGAAATTCGCTCAAGTTCCTCGCGCGTCGTTTCTGCCTCCTTGTTAGTCATAAAAGGGAACCCGTTTTGAGTCGTGCTACCAGCACCGTAGCGTCATCGCGCGCGCGCTTCGCGTCGCGATAAAGGACGGCGGCAATCACCCCGGTATCGGCCCTCGCCAGCCCCGGATAATCGCTCAAATTCCAGCGATCGCTTAGACCATCCGAATGCATAATCAATAGATCGCGATCTTGCCATTGGTAGTCGAACTGCTGCAACTTGCGGACCGCGGTCCCCACGATCCCATTGTAAGACATCAATGACGAACTCTTGCCAGTCTCAACACTGACCAGGCGCCCCGCTATGTTTCCCACGCCCGCGTATTGAAGTTTGCGTTGATTTGTATTTACTTGGGCAACAGCGATCGCAGCGCCTCGAGTCGTATTCATAGAAGAATGAGCGGCCTCGAAGTAAGCGAGCGGACCCTCGAACCGGCCCTCGCCGAACACCACCAATCCCACGGCGGCGGCTTTCGCCGCGAGCGGGCCATGGCCCAACCCGTCCACCACGATCGCCGACAGGCCGTGGCCGACAAGTCGCAACTGCCACGCGTCACCGCACTCCGTCTCACTCGGAGCGGGAACACAGATGGCAGAGAATTCAG
>Ga0206798_1133_pt1 | contig 14996 bp, 20 predicted proteins | sample Alteio_BWOrgCont_66_FD_152893 | JGI IMG/M metagenome (GOLD analysis project Ga0206798, IMG submission 152893) | Enriched cells from forest soil in Barre Woods Harvard Forest LTER site, Petersham, Massachusetts, United States -... | ecosystem: Environmental > Terrestrial > Soil > Temperate forest >...
GTTTGAAGAAAGCACCACCTTTTCATACGATACATAGCGCTTTACAATATGCCGCACCGGTAGACCATTGGGTAACAGCACTAAAATTTCAGCAAAAGTTAGTATACGCGCGTTTATTATCGGCTTTGCTGTTAGAAACATTACTGCCGCTGCAAACGACCAAACCAGATTTGCTCATTCCCATGCCGCTGCACAGACAGCGACTTTGCGAACGGGGTTACAATCAATCGTTAGAAATTGCGCGGTCGATAGCAAAAAAGTTGGCTATCCCATTAGCACTCGACGAGTGCCAACGTATCTTGGCCACAGCCCCGCAAGCGTCTATGCCAGCTGCTGAGCGACGTAAAAATGTTAGAAATGCGTTCTGGATTTCGCTCACCTTAAAAGGTAAACACGTGATTATTGTCGATGATGTAGTAACAACAGCAAGTACAGTAACAGAATTGGCGCGTGCGTTACGATTAGCCGGCGTAATACGGGTAGATGTTTGGTGCTGTGCGCGTACTGCTTGAAGTAGTCGCTTAGCTTTCTTTTTTGTCGCTGGTTTGGTAAGGCCCGGCTGATAACATAGCAAGTAGGGTCTGTTGACAATTCGCTAGCTGAACTAATAAGCTTCTGTAAGGTAACCCTATTTTCCTTTTCTAAACCTCATGTCTCATTCGCCGTGGTTCGTTTATTTCATTCAATGTGCTGATAACAGTATTTACACGGGTATTGCAAAGGATGTTAAGAAGCGTTATGCAGAACATGTAGCAGGTAAAGGTGCTCGTTATACGCGTATGCATGTGCCTCAGAAGTTACTTGTTCAGTTCGCATGCACGAGCCAGTCTGCCGCGCTTAAGCTTGAATATGCACTAAAGCAATGCAGTGCTCTTGAAAAGCAGGCGATTATTAAAAGCCAGCAGTTGCCTGCAGCGCTTACATTTTTAGCCACATAACCTATAAAGACCGCGATTTTTCGTGCATTTTTATCTTAATAGTGCTATCTTCCCCGATGGATTTTTGGTAGAAACGCGATGTTTTGCAGGTAGTGTAGCAGATCCGTCTTCTTCTAAACAGGTTGCCAGTGCACTTGTTTTCTTGTAGAGGTGATGCTGTTACTCAGCAATTACAGGCTAAGCTTTGCTTTTTGCCCACTCTAACTTCAACACTTTCTTACGGAACTTAAAAACCATGGCAACTAAAAAAGTAGCAGTTAAAAAACCGGCTGTTAAAAAAGCAGCTAAAACAGTCGTTAAAAAAGTGGCAGCAGTTAAAAAAGCAGTAGTGTCAGTGGCTAAAAAAGCTGTTGTTCCTCCGAAAAAAATAGCTGCCATCAAAACGCCATTTACTAAATCCCAGATTGTGCAGCATTTATCAACCGTTACTGATGTAAAAAAGAAAGACGTAGGATTGGTATTGGACGCGGTTGCAGCATTGATGGAAGCGCATTTAAACAAAAAAGGCCCCGGTGAAATGAATTTCGCAGGATTATTGAAACTGCGAGTTATTAGCAAGCCGGCAACTAAAGCAAGAGAAGGTAAAAATCCATTTACCGGCGCAATGATGATGATTGCAGCAAAGCCAGCACGTCGTGTTATTAAAGTGCGACCTTTGAAGAAGCTAAAAGAAGCAGTAGGTTAGGTCTTAGTCTGGGTATTTATTAGGTCAGTTCCTCTAAACAAGCGACAAAGCAACGTGTTGAGGGGAACTGAGCTAAGCTGTTCTTGGTGGAGTATTTGCCTACACTTTTATGTCGCCTCTATCGCCTTTATATCGTCTTGAAGTCCAAGTTGATCAATTGATTGCGGTCTGCCAACAGTTGCGGAATGAAAATAAAGAGCTGCAAAAGCAGTTGCACGTTAGCCAGCAAAAACAGCAGCTTTTATCTCTTAAAAATGCGCAGGCAATACAACAAGTAAAGCATATTATTCAACAACTCAAGACAAATCCCCTCCTATGAGCGAATCGCACAATGTAGCGTCATTAAGCATCTTGGGCAAAACTTATAAGGTTAAATGCCCCAACGATAAAATCGGCGAGTTGCGGGAATCAGCGCAGTATTTAGAACGTAAAATACGTGAATTACACCAATCCAGTCATAATGCGCTACTGGGTGCAGACCGGCTAATGGTAATTACATCGCTGAATATCGTGCATGAATTACTTGAGCAGAAGAAGCAAGCGAGTAGTTACATGGATGTGATGAGCACACACATTCATCAATTACAGCAAAAAATTGACAATGCGTTAGCCACTGAGGCTAAAAAAGACACCGCTTTAGATGCAGCAGCAGGCAGTAGTTAAGCATTAACCACACGCGCAATTCGTTGCTGCAGTTCACCGTTTTGAAATAGCTCCGTCATAATATCGCAACCACCGACGAATTCCCCTTGGAGATAAAGTTGCGGGATAGTGGGCCATTGGCTGTATTGCTTAATACCTTCACGAATGTCGGGGTCTTCCAATACATTGATATACAGCACTGGTTGCTTGGCAACACCGGCTTCTTCCAAGCAAGCATTTAACAAACCAACTACCTTAGAAGAAAAACCGCATTGCGGAAAAACTGGTGTCCCCTTGATATAGAGAACAATGGCATTTTCGGTGACTTGTTGTTTAATTTTTTCTTGGGTGTTCATTGATAGTTCCTGTTAAAGTAATAGGGTCTATTTACAATTCTACTATACCTTGCATAAACCGTGGATTTCTTGCCAGTTCCTTAAGCCTATTCAGCGCGGGTTTTCAATGACAGTGCATGAATCGCATTCTGCATGCGTTCACCAAGCGCTGCGTAGACCATGCGATGTTGTACTAACATGTCTTTGCCAGCAAAATCAGGACATATGACTGTAGCCTCAAAGTGTCGACCATCACCGGTAACACTAGCTTGAGCGTTGGTCAAGCCGACTTCTATCCACTGTTTAATATCGTCAGGTGTCATGAGTATTCTGTTTAAAAAAAAGTAATCTCGGGAGCTTGCAGCCGAGATTTTTAACCTAAGAGGTAAGCGTGATGGCTGAAACCTGTTTATTTTGTAATATTATAGCGGGTATTGTACCTGCGACGCTGATTTACCAAGATGAGCATGTGGTGACTTTTAACGATCTACACCCACAAAGTCCGCAGCATAAACTCATTATTCCGCGCCAACATATTGCAACACTCAATGATATCAAAGCTGAGGATACCTGGCTAGTGGGGCACTTGCTAAAAACAGCACAACATTTGGCAGAGCAGTTAGCAATTGCTGAGGCGGGTTATCGGGTGGTGATGAACTGTAATCGAGCGGGTGGGCAGATGGTGTATCACCTGCATTTGCATTTGTTAGGTGGGCGCGATTTAAGTTGGCCACCGGGTTAGAAATGCGCTATTACGATTAGTTAGAGGTATACATCGACAGATCAACCTGCCCAGCGTTGTAAGTTAATTCCCCTACTGACGCAAAGTCAACGCCGGTTTCTGCCACAGCAGCGATTTTCGCTAAGCTCATATTGCCAGACGCTTCGGTGGTAAAAATAGTACGACAGTCCTCTACGCATTGACGCAACATATCCAATGGCATATTGTCTAATAGTACACGGGAGACTTTATTTTTCCCTAGCTCTAAGACGGTATGTAGTTCTTCTCGTGTTCGTGTTTCTACGATCACTTCTAATCCATGTAGCGACTGCAAAGGCAGACGCTCAATGGTTGCAGCCATGCCGCCGAGTAAATCAATATGGGTATCTTTCACCATAATCGCGTCAAATAAACCCATGCGATGATTGACGCCTCCTCCACAGTGCACGGCATATTTTTCCAGGCTGCGTAAACCGGGAGTAGTTTTACGCGTGTCTAAAATTTTCAGTGGCGTATGCTGCACACAAGCGACGTATTTAGCCGTGAGCGTAGCAATAGCAGAGAGGTGACGTAAAAAATTGAGGATCAAGCGCTCGCTTTTAAGCAAAGCAGCAGCAGGGGCTTCTAGAGTAAGTAAAACATCACCTGGCGCCAGGCGATCGCCGTCTTGATAAGACGAGTGAATAATAGCCTTACTAGTAAACTGGCCCAGTACTTTTTCCACCCAGGCAATACCACAGACGGTAATAGGTTCGGCGTGCTTGGAAATAATCTTAGCACGTTGCGTAAAATTATCGTCTGTAAACAGCAGGTCAGTAGTAACGTCACGACAGGGGAAGCCCAGATCTTCCGTTAAAGCGCAATGCAGTAATAAGTTATCGAGCGATGACTTTGCCATTCTGTAATTCTCAGATAGATCGCCTTATTCTGCTTACCAACCCATTACTTCACCCAGCTTCTCACCCATAGCAGCAGGAGAACGAACGGTATGTACGCCTGCTGCTTCTAGGGCGGCAAACTTTTCTGCCGCTGTGCCTTTGCCACCGGCAATAATAGCGCCAGCATGGCCCATACGTTTGCCTTCGGGAGCAGTAACACCGGCGATGTAAGAAATCACGGGTTTGGTGACATATTGCTTAATGTATTCAGCAGCTTCTTCTTCACCCGAGCCACCAATCTCACCCACCATGATAATAGCCTCGGTCTGGGGGTCTTGCTGAAAACGTGCCAGAATATCAATAAAGTTGCTGCCAGCAATAGGATCACCGCCAATTCCCACGCAGGTGCTTTGGCCGTAGCCTAGATCACTGGTTTGCTTAACTGCTTCGTAGGTCAAGGTGCCAGAACGCGACACAATCCCTACCTTACCTGGCTGATGGATATGCCCTGGCATAATGCCAATTTTGCATTGGCCTGGGGTAATAACACCCGGGCAATTAGGACCAATTAAGCACACATTTTTATCTTTAATATAGGCTTTGACGAGCAACATGTCTGCCACAGGAATGCCTTCTGTAATACAAATGACTAGAGGAACGCCGGCATCAATCGCTTCGATGATAGAATCTTTACAAAACGCAGCCGGTACGTAAATTACCGACGCATTAGCACCGGTTGCCGCAACTGCCTCCCGCATCGTATTAAATACCGGCAAGCCTAAATGTTGTTCACCACCACGGCCTGGTGTAACGCCACCCACCATTTTGGTGCCATATTCCAAGGCTTGTTCGGAGTGAAATGTCCCTTGTTTGCCAGTGAAGCCTTGGCATAGTACTTTTGTATTTTTATCAATTAAAATACTCATGCGACCACCTCGTCTTTGGCGTATTGCTTAACAGCATTGACAACTTGTTGAGCAGCGTCAGTAAAATTCTTAGCGCCGATAATATTTAAATTACTACTATTAAGTTTTTGTGCCCCTTTTTCTGCATTATTACCCTCTAGGCGCACCACTACAGGCAGTTTGGTGCCAATCTCAGCAACAGCCGCCATGATGCCGTCTGCAATTAAGTCACAACGCACAATGCCGCCAAAAATATTGACTAAAATACCTTTAACTTTAGGATCGGATAAAATAATTTTGAAGGCTTCCGTCACGCGTTCTTTAGTAGCACCACCGCCCACATCTAAAAAGTTAGCAGGATTACCACCGTGCAATTTGATCAAATCCATGGTCGCCATCGCCAGCCCCGCGCCGTTAACCATGCAGCCGATATCACCATCGAGAGCGATATAATTTAAATCCCACTGCTGAGCACGTGTTTCTCGCTCTTCTTCTTGTGCGGTGTCGCGCAATTCACGCAGCTTGGGCTGGCGATACAAGGCATTGTCATCAACGTTAATCTTAGCGTCTAAACATAATAAATCGCCTTGTGCGGTGACAACTAAGGGATTGATTTCCAATAGACTAATGTCCTGCTTAATAAACATGCGGTAAAGGTTAGTTAAGAGAGGTACAAATTGTTTTAGCTGTGTGGCGTTTAGCGCTAAGCCAAAGCCGAGTTCACGGCATTGATAAGGTAATACGCCTACCAAGGGATCAACTACTAAAGTAAGGATCTTTTCCGGAGAGTCGTGAGCAATTTTCTCAATCTCTACGCCGCCTTCCGTAGAAGCCATAATCACAACACGCTGCGTAGCGCGGTCAATCACAGCACCGAGATAAAGCTCGCGAGCAATTTCGCAAGGGGTCTCAATCAATACCTGATCTATGGGTTGACCTTGGGCATTGGTCTGATAAGTGACTAAGCGAGTGCCGAGCAACTCTTTAGCAGCTTGCTTTAACTCATCTTCACTACGGACGAAACGCACACCGCCCGCTTTACCGCGGCCACCGGCGTGAACCTGGGCTTTAACAACCCAGCAATTACCACCGAGATTACGACCCGCGATGCCTGCAGCATCGACACTACGTACAACTTCACTTGCCGGCACTGGTAGTTGATAGTGCGACAATAAACCTTTGGCTTGATATTCATGTAGATTCATCAGCGGTCTCTAATATACACCCCGAGTATGGAGGTAGGTAGGGTCTGTTTACAATTCTACTATGCCTTGCATAAACCGTGGATTTCTTGTGCTCCGCTGCTCATTTACTCTTATGTAAACTGTGCTGCGGTAGGCTCTAGAAACCCATGGTTTCTGCGGCGGCCTAGTGACTTTGTAAACAGATCCTAAGTTCAAAAAAATGACTAGCGAGCTAGAGGGTAGTGTTATACCGTTTTTTGGTGAAAAAATAAACTGCTAATATCGCATAAGGGCTGGCGTAGGGGATGAAAATGCGTGGCGAAAATCGTTCTATGTAAACGTTATGCAGAATAAACGTTTCACACCGTCTTCTGTTGGACAGGAAACTAACGACGCCGTTGTTGCAAGCTGCTGCTTTTGCGGCGCGGTAATTCAGGCATCTTTTTTATTCTGCTTGACTTAAATGATTGTTAATAAAGTGTGAAATAGCATATACCGAGGGATTATTCCAAAGCAACGTTGGAGGAAATTCAAAGCCATAACGTTGTCGTAGGCGAACTCTAAGCGAAACAGTCATAAGAGAATTGACACCCATATCAATCAAGGGTCGCTTAGGTTCTACATTCTCCATGGGCAACTTTAGTTCGGTCGCGACTAACTTACGTATATCAGTAATCAGCCAAGTTGAGCGATTTTCAGCGGGTATATCAAAATTGTTATTGTCAGCTAACAACTTATCCTGAGAGATATCATTGAATAATTCACTGAAAATTGGCAAAGTGGTTGTGCCAGGTTGAAAATTTGATAATGCAAAGATCGCCGCATATGCTGTTGATGTTAACAATCGATCACAGTTTCCCCAGGCATTCAGAGCACTAGCAGGTTCAATTGCTTCCATCCCTTGCGCACGAGCTTCTATCATTGTGGCATCGGATTGATTGAGACATTCCTATTCCACGCCAGGCCATCCATCCCAAACTGATAGAATCGGAAATAGTAGAGATATTACGATGGAGAGCAATTTTATCTAAAAAAGCGTTTGCGGCAGCATAGCAGCAGCTTTGTCCGGTTAAACGCGCTAGTTGTCCTAACGAGGAAAATTGTACGAAAAAATCGATTGACCCAGAAGGAAATAACCGGTGTAGTACCAGCTGCTCCGTGAATCTTTGGTCTAAGGACTCTACTTAAAGTAGATCGATCGATTTGACCCAAAACGCCACCCTCAAATATTCCTGCAGCATGGATAATTCCTCTTAATAGGCGGTAAAGAAAACATTTGAAGAGCATAAGTGCTTACGTTTAACTCATTTCCGATTTTAGCTAGTGCTGTATTGACAGCCATTACATCAATCCGTACTATCGCGAAATCTAAGCTTGAAATAAGAGTGACCACTAAAGGAGAAGCTTTTATCTCCATGAGTTACGTTCCATGTAATTCCCAAATCAACAAACAATTGCAGATCCTACAAGTAACAAATCACAACCATTTTATTATTGTATTAATGCCAAGCACTAAACCCCTATTGATACATCAGAATACTGCTGCTCTGACTAATATTGATTAATTTTAAGGAATTTTTTAAGGAGTATTTAAAGATGAAAAGAACTCATAGTTTCTTTAAATTTTGTAGTTTATTTACTGTTATTACTGGTTGCTTTATATTTGCGAATGCGGGGGTAAAACTTTTTCACTGCCTAGCCAAGGGGATGTTGTAGGTAAGATAGAAACCGCCGTAACCAAAACTGGTTATAATCTTGCGATGGTTGCACGTGATTACGATGTGGGTTATACGGAACTGCTTGAAGCTAATCCTGGTGTTGATCCTCAGCACCTGAGGCCTGGCACGGTTCTGGTGATTCCTAATCAATTTGTTTTACCTAATGCACCTAGACAAGGTATTGTGATAAATCTGCCGGAGATGCGTCTTTATTATTACACGGGGAAAGGTGAAGTTATCACCCATCCAATGGGAATTGGTAGAGAAGGAGAAAATACACCTGTATCAGTTATGAAAGTTATAGAGCATATTCCTAATCCAACTTGGACTGCAACTGACACCATGCGCAAACTTCGTGCTCAAGAAGGTGTTATTCTTCCAAAGAGCGTACCTCCTGGGCCAGATAATCCACTAGGACAGTTTGCTATGCGCCTATCTAGTCCTACCTATCTAATACATGGAACCAATGACCCGCTTGGAGGAATCGGTAGGCGCAGCAGTTCAGGCTGTATGCGATTATACCCAGAAGACATTGAAAGTTTATTTCATCAAGTTAAAAATGGTACGACAGTTTATATAATTGATCAGCCCTACAAAGCAGGTTGGCTGAACGATAAACTTTATATCCAGTCCCGCACAACACTAAATGAAAATGTATTACAAGGGCAAGATGATATTAATGATATTAAGCGCGTTGTCCAACAGCAAATAAATAATAAGCCTGTGCAAATTAATTGGAATGAAGTGGTAGAAATATCCACAGAAACCCAAGGTGTAGGTGTACCACAAATAATTGGACGATTAGCTTGAAATATCTATCACTATATACCCCAGGTAGTGCTTAAATAACCGCATTAGTTTTTCTCAAATGATTATTGCTCAAACAAGAAGAACTTACGACAAATAGCAACTAATCCATATATTTTATATAATTTCAGCCTTAAAGAATTTCAGTAGAAATTTTCTGAGTTAGTTATGCCAAAAAAGCTATTTTTTTAGATACTAGAATTTTAAAGTTCGCTATTTAAACCGTTTTAAAGATATTAGCAATGTAAATCTGCCTATGTTATAAAGTTACCAGAATTAGCTTTTACTTAAATCAAACCTGCCACGTGTGGGTTTTTTTTATTGTTTTTAATTTTTTTGTTCCTGTTTAAGCTTCGTTGAGTTATGCTGCCCAGGGTTTTTCATATCTAAATTAGAAGGTTGCTTTATGCAAACCACCTGAGCCCTTATTCATGATATTTAGTCTTATGATAAGAATCTTTATACACAAATCCGCGAAAAAACCGCTAGGTATGATTCCTATTGGATATAAAGCCAAAAATGCCGTCATTGCAAGCGGACAGTGTTTTTTGCCGTCATCGCGAGTCCCATTTTTTGGGGCGTGGTGAGCCAGTCATATATTGCGGTTATTGCGGCGCGTTACCCTTTCTTGAGTCGTCATTGCGAGCCGCTGTTTTTGCGGCGCGGCAATCCAGGAATATCAAGTACAGGGTATTGATTTAGCAATGTATTGTAGTGTGGCCATGCGAGGAGAAATAAACGAAAAAACCTTTTGAGGAAAAAATATTTCAAGTGATAGAGAATATCAATTCAGAGTAGCATGCTTTGTAATAGAGAATTATTTGATTTATCTTTTTTCTGGATCGCCACGCCGCAAAAGAATGGCTCGCAATGACGACAGAAGAGAGGAGTGTTATACCGCAAAACCAACGGTTACTTAATTTAACGGGTGACTTGTCTGATAAATTTTGCTATTTTTACTTGTGCACCATTTAAATAATAAAAAACAGTGTTAACAGAAATACCTAAATTCTCTGCTATCTGCTGCAGTGTATTACCTTTTAAAGCTTCGTTAATACACTGTCTTTCTCGTGTGGTGAGGATAAGTTTATCCGCTGCTTCTTGTTTAATAGGGGAATTTTTTGTGTAGTCGTCATCGCGCATGCAACTTCTCCTTGTTTAATTTATGTATAGCTAACTTCTCTTGGTAAGTGTCCATCTCTTGCCGTTGCTTAAGCAGCTAATTGGGTAATGGCCTGTTGCAGAGCAGCAGCGGCTGTTGGCTTAGTCAGGACTTGATCCATACCCGCTGCCAAGCATTTTTCTTCGAGATCCGCTTGCATAAAAGCGGTTAAGGCCACAATAGGAATTCTTCGCGCTTTTTCACAACGGCGGATTTTAAGAGTGACTTCAATGCCATCGGTATCTGGTAACCCTATGTCCATGAAGATTAAGCTATAGTCATTGTTTTGCACCATATCAAACGCCTGCTGACCATTTTCAGCAATATCAAGCCTATACCCCAACTCTTCCAACAACATCCTATTGACTATCTGGGCTATTCTTTCATCCTCAACGAGGAGGATTTTTTTGACCATCTTTGGCGCAACTGGCATAAGAACCTCTAGATAGTAGGGGAGTTTTTAAGCAGGGCAGAGATTTTCACTTCAGCTTTCTCTAATTGCTGAGCAGATTCTAGAATGATACGAAGGTACTCTTTTTGCTGGACATTAAGAGGCGTTTGACCCAAAAAATACACCATCCCCAAGATACCGGTTAAGGGGATACGTAATTCATGGCTGATTTGTGAAAAAAGAGTGGGTTGAAAGTCTGTTTTTATGGACATGTCTTAAACCTTGAATAATCCAGATTTATTTCCTATAGGAAACTACAATAGGAATTAATTAAGATAACCTTAGTATTTGCGTTACTTTTTGTCAAGATATTTTTGGTTATCTTTGTAATTTAGATAGCCGAAGCGAGCGTAGCTTTCTAAAAAGCGTGTTATCAACGCAGAAATACGCATGTATCTTAAAAAAACGAGATATATTGGAGCTATCTTATCGGGAAAAGAGGCATAATATTAAGAAAATTTGGCAGTTGATTTAGAGCAATGAGATAGACAGAATGGTAGCAAAACAGATAAATAGCACAATTCGATTAGAAGTAGGGTGTTTACAAAACATCCATAAAAGACGCCCAGTCTAGTAAAAACCACTCTCTCCCCAAATCAAGATATGAATTAAATGTATGAAATATCAAAAAACCTGCTGGAACACACTAAAAAATAGTCTAAGCAGTTATTTAAGTTGTAATTTTACAATTGCTTTGACATATATAAAAGAGAGAGAAATTGAACTAAAGATTATTTTGACAAATTTACTCAATCAGTTCAGTAGAGAAAAATATTATGGAAAAAAATAAAATTACGGAAAAACTTGCGGCTAATCTCAGGAGATTAATGAATGCAAAAAGCTTATCCAGCGCAGAGGTAGCAAAAAGGTCTGGCATTTCCACAGGCACGATTAGCAAAATTGTCAATGGCAACATGAGCATTACTATTGCTTTGTTGGCAGCACTTTGTAAAGGCTTGGATATATCAGTAGAAGATATTTTAAATGGCATTATTGATAAAAAAGAACAAATTAAGTCGCTGAATAAGATAAAAGCAAATAAAATATGTGAGAATTTTGCCGGTATTTTATCGCTTGACCGTAAAAGAATGTCATGTGTTAAGAATGAAAGTGGGGATATAATAGGCACATCAGAGCTAGGGGGGAGATTTGGATTTGGCAGAGACAATTCCTAGTGTCTTTGATCGAATAATAGAATCCTTAGATAAAGCATTGGTTAACTATAAAGATGAACACGAAAACTATCTTAAAATTACACACCTTACAGTGGTTGTTCAATCGTATGAGTTTGAAGATACGAGGCGAAAATTTGAGAATTATTTAAAAAAGTATTTTAAAAGTGTAAATGTTTTATCAGACTGGCAAATAACTTATTTAGCTTTTTTTAAAAAGAGACAAGGTATCTCTTTAGTGGTTGACAAAGGTGTTTCTATTTCTTATCAGCACAATGGTGAATTAAAAAAATTAGGTGGTTGGAAATTTCCAATCTATGATTTAGGAGGTGAAAATTGGTTAGGGTTAATGGCAATCAGACATACCATAGAAGCTTATGAAGGATATGTTCTGATGTCTGATCTTGCTAAAGATGTTTTGTCAAAATTTGATGGCAAAATAGAAAAGATATTGGAAACCTGCTTCAAAAGCGAAAAAAATCCAGATGTCTATTGTTTATTTGCTGAAATTTTATTACGTAATTATCTTACAGGTGATGAAACATCTAAAAAAATAGTTGGAGATGGTTTTGCTCTTATAAATAAGCTCATTGAAAAAGTAGATGAAACCGTAGGTGAAAAAAGAAATATAGTGCTAAATGGCTCATTGTCAAAAATATATAAATCTTTTTTGCCAGAAACCCGGCTAATTAAATCAATTGGTAGTGAAAAAAGGGTAGAAATTTTAGCAGATATTGCGAGAGAGTACCCAACTGGGTTCAAAAACTAGAGGTCAATTGTGATGGGGAATCCTTTAGGGGTAGAAGGAGTTATAACTGAAAAAACTATAAAACGCTTAGCGAAGCAGTCAATTGATTTTCATTGTCATGGGATAGGTCGTTTTGATTTTACGGACATTTTAAGTCTTAAACTACAGGAAATAGAAGATATTCTTGTTATGCGAAAGCAAAAGGTTGTACTTACTTTATATTTACCACAACCTAGCTTCGAGAGTTTCTTGGAGCTCATGGAGATTTTTGAGCAAGGTAAAAAATCAGGTAAATTTAAGCAAATTATAGGTTTTGCATTAGAAGGACCTTTGCTATCTAGTCATGGCGGAACTCCTGAAAAAGGTGTCTGGATACCTATGAAGCAACATTGGAAAAGATTAGCTGCCTGCGGCAAAAAAGGCTTGATATACGTTATCTTATCACCAGATGCTAGATGTCCTGGTAGCCATTTTTATTTAAACTTAAATACCCAAGCGCCTACTATTACATGGATAACTGAAATACTTCTATCAGGAGGAGTATTGCCCGCACCCGGGCACTTTGCAAAAACAGATCCTGCGGCAAGCGCAAAAGAGCTGCAATCTATTTTTGATGTGGTGGCGGCCTGGGGTCAAGGGGTCATTATAACCGACCACTTGTTTAATGATATGCCACTTAATTTTAAACATGCCTGGCGTAATAAAGAGGAGAAAGCACAGCGTGATCAAGCAGTGAAGCAATTAAATCTTGAATCTTGGCATTTGGGTAATCTAGAAGAGAAACTAGGGCACATACCAGCTGTTATGATTAAGAATGCTCGTAAAGGACTGGTAAAGCTCTGTCAGAATTTTGATGGAGAGCATGTAGATCTTGCTATTGTTAAAAAAGCAGTTGAGCTAACAGGCGTGGAAAACATGCTTATGATGACAGACTCTATTGAAAGCAAACGCTTAGCAGGTTGTGATCTTACGATGAGAGAAGGATCTACTTTGCTTTATCAGAATACAGGCATTGTAGCCGCCGGAACGCAGGGAGTAGAAAAACAAATACAAAATATGGTGACCATTGGTTTAAGTCCACAACAAATCAAATTTATTACAAATATTGTTCCTACAGATATTATCGCTCAACACGCACGTCTGCAAAAAAGAGGGTCTCTTGCCAATGAGCTAGTATAAGGATTACAGTTTTGAATTCCTGTACTAAGCAGTATTGACAAATAATTATTACCCGACTAAGGTTATCTTTGTTGCTTCGTATCGGTGTTTCCTATGCGAAACAGACTAGAACTTAAGAACGATAATATTGGCTCTAATTAAATTTTAAGAGGATATTTTAAGTAATTTTTAAGAAAAAAATGTTTTCAAAGCGAATAATAGTTAGTGCTACTACAATTGTTTACTTGCCGTTAGCACAGATTTGAAAAGACCTATTGAAAGTACATCGCTTTGTTAAGAACGACAAGCTGTTAAAGTCTTGCATACTGTTCTTAATTTATGGAAGAGCATTATTGCTATTGGAGGCTATAGAAAATATGTCATTTAACTCAAGCTTATTGCTAATTATTGTAGCAGGATTGATGAATGGGTCATTTGTTATTCCCACTAAGTATGCGCAAGGTTTTAGCAATGAGAAAATATGGTTTTATCACAGTATTATTGGTCTTACATTAATTCCCAGCTTAATTCTAATATTATTATTCCCTGAAACTATCAAAAATTATTTGTCGTTACAGCCTAAATTTTTACTATTTCTTATTTTTAGTGGTGTAATATTCGGCCTAGGGCAGGTTTTTTTTGCTTATGCTATTGAAGCTATAGGTGTTGCGCTCAGTTTTACTATCAATTTAAGTATAGGCGTCACAATAGGCTCAATATTTGTCTTATTTGACAACGATTTGTTTTTTACTTCGCAAGGTTATCTTGCTACATTAGCTGCATTTTTTATTTTAGGCAGCTTAATTATTTACTACTTTTCTTTTAAAAACAAAAAAAGTAATTTTTATAAACTCGGTCTTTATTATCATAAAGGTTGGTTACTAGCTTGTTTAACAGGGCTAACTAGTGGTTTACAAAATATTACATTTATAATTGTTGCCTTTCACGCCATTGTACAATCACAAAGTAATAATTCTTTTTGGGTATGGCCACCATTCCTATTGGCTGCGGCTATCCCCATGTTCTTTGGTTTTCTATATAGAATGAAAAAGAGCTCAAGAGTAACATTTCCCCATCCTACAATTGTAAAACCTCTAATAATTAAAAACATGTCATTAATAGCATTAATGGGCATGTGTTTTACTGGATCACTAGCACTTTATAGTAGTGGAATGAGCCAGTTAGACCATCAGCAGCAGATTGTAGGTTGGCCTGCTTTTATGATAGCTATTATTTTAACTTGCCAAACGTGGGGATGGTTTTATAAAGAATACAGAAGTATCGCCACGAAAAACAAATTCGGGCTACTGTGTAGTGTGTTGCTACTAGCCATTGCTATGATTATATTAGCGTTTGGACGTTAAATTATTTTTGTCGAAAGCGAGTTCACTAATTTGCTCATTCGCTGCGAGTTGGAGAAAGTGGGAAGCGAAGATGAATGTTTCCGATAAATGCTGATTTTTCAAAGTGCGGTGAGGCAAGATCGTGAGGT
>Ga0206798_1134_pt1 | contig 14898 bp, 11 predicted proteins | sample Alteio_BWOrgCont_66_FD_152893 | JGI IMG/M metagenome (GOLD analysis project Ga0206798, IMG submission 152893) | Enriched cells from forest soil in Barre Woods Harvard Forest LTER site, Petersham, Massachusetts, United States -... | ecosystem: Environmental > Terrestrial > Soil > Temperate forest >...
AAGCGCAGGAGGAATTGCCAAATAGTGCGCCGGCCGCCGTGCGTTTCCGAGAGCGGCTTTGATTGCGGTGAACGTTGCACTATCTGCATAGTCTCCGCTCACATACTTCAGCAGTGACAAAAGGCGCTTAAGGGCGCGTTTATCATCGATTCCGCCCACACGCTTGATGCTGTCTGTCGCGCGCCTTTGCAGCCGCTCCAGGCTCCACTTTGGGAAGGCAACGCCAATCACCGGAACCGTAAGTTTTCCGCTCTTCACCATTGCGTAAAGCGCCGGGAAGATCATTTTATGGGCCAGATCGCCCGTCACACCAAAGACCACCAAGGCATCGGACTGCGACTCGGCCATGGGTTCATCCTCTCCCTTCAGAGCCGCGGCTGGTAAACCCCGCGCTGACTCTTCACAGTGTAAGATGCAGCCGCCGGCAAGCAGAACTTTCTCTACTCCTCGGTAAGAAACGCGAGAAGTGCCGGATGTACCTGCACGCTCCCGTTATAGTCGATGAATCCGCGGCTCCTGAAGCTGTTCATGAAGAAGCTCACCCGTGATCTTGTGGTGCCAACCATTTCTGCGAGTGTTCCCTGGCTCACCTTGAATAGCGCGGGCTCGGTCTCCGCGTGCATCCCAACTCCGGCCATCAGCAACAGGATACGTGCCAACCGCTTCTCGCTTGAATTGAATATCTGGTCGATAAACTCCTCTTCGATCCGCTCAATTCGGACCAGGAGATGAGAGATAAACAGCTTGGCAAACTCCGGTTCGCGCTGAATGATTCCTACTATATCCGCCCTCATTACCCTGATGATCGTGGTGGCCTCAATGGCCGTTGCCGATGAAATCCGCTGCGACTGCTTGGTTACGCACCCTTCGCCGAAAAAATCGCCCCTACGAAGAATGGCGATAACGGCCTTCTTCCCACTCTTCGAGGTAACGGTCAACTTTACATGGCCATCCCGTATATAAAAGAACGAATCGGCTCTATCTCCCTGCCCAAAGATAGCCTGTTTATTGCGATACTCAAGCGTACTTGTCGGTGCGTCGATCAGTTTGAAGAAGTCGATGGGCATCCGCGCACTATGCTTTTTCTCCGCCATCGTCAGCTCCTATTCACCAATGCGCTCTCGAATGTTCTAGACTAGACAAACAGCACCCACTTTGCTGATCAAGATAGCTCATCGGATCCAACATCAATACAGAAGATCCAAACTGCTTTGGATTCCCAAACGGGCAGAATGAGCAATTTTGATCACCAATCCTGAGCTGGACCTGATAAAGCTAGATGAAGAGAATACGCGGTCGTGCACTTAACCGCGGAGATATTGCTGCGTGAACGCAGCCATTTACTTGAATACTGAGGCGAATCCCTATGCCAACCGTAAGCGCACAATCTCAACCGGATGCCGCCTCTGACCCAGTCGATTTGGTGCAGGAAAGACCGGACGAATTCAACTGGGTATTCTTTACTGTCATTACCACGTTCCACCTGGGCGCCATCGCAGCGCTGTTCACCTTCCGCTGGTCGTCTTTAGCCATCTTTCTCGCACTGTGGCTGATCAGCCAGAATGCGGGCATCGCCATCAGCTATCACCGCCAGCTTACGCATCGCAGCTTCACGACTCCCAAGTGGGTAGAGTATTGCCTGGCTCTCTGCGGCGCGATGGCACTGCAGGGCAGCCCTATCTACTGGGTGGCCGTGCATCGCCTGCACCACCAGTACACTGACAAGCCCGGCGACCCGCACACACCTCGCGACGGCAAGTGGTGGTCGCACATGGGCTGGATCATGCGGGGCGCACTGCACAATGAGACCACCGTGCTCGCCCGTTACGCGCCCGACCTCGAAAAGGATGGCTTCTATCGCTGGCTGTCGGTCTGGCACTGGCTGCCCATTACGCTTACCGCTATCGCGCTACTGGGATGCGGCATCGCTGTGGGCGGATGGCCGCTGGGAATCTCGTGGGTGCTTTGGGGTATATTCCTTCGCATCTCCATCGGGTTCCACGTCACCTGGCTTGTGAATTCGGTAACTCACATTTGGGGCGCGCGCCGCTTTAACACCCACGATGACTCAACCAATAACTGGTGGGTCGCTTTCCTGACCGGGGGCGAAGGCTGGCACAACAATCATCATGCCCATCCCACGTCTGCCACGCATGGCATGGCATGGTGGGAACTCGATATCAATTACTGGGGAATACGTATGCTGGCGCTCGTCGGCCTCGCAAAGGACATCAAAGTGATGCGCCCAAGGCCGGCACGGCACACGTTCGAATAGCAATCGTCAGCATTAACGCACAATGGGCGTCTCCATCCAACGGCCGTCAGATAACTGCTCGCGCTTAAATCGCATCCATCACGCCAGGGCCTTGGTGGCAACGAATCAATCTCTAAACGGTCCTAACGAATGGAGCTAGTTGAAGTGAACCTAAAACAATTCAAAGATGCAGCCCAGGCCCTTGTCGTGAGCGACAAGGGTCAGTTGGCGATGGATGGGATCAACGGACAGTTTGATGCGCCATCATCCACCACGGCCAAACGGCCTCTCAGCAAGAGAAAGCTCGCAGTTTCTCTGTCGGATTTCTTGAAAAAGCAGAGATCCTTACTGGCGCTCAGGAGACAAGGTGACGGGAAACAAGCATAACCACGAAGGAAACAGTAGTGATGCCGGCGAGCCTGATGCCGGCCCTTACTGGAGGCGAATGCACCGTGACTGGCGCTTCTGGGTGGGTGCCCTGCTGATGGCAGCAGCGGTCTCAATTTACGTTCTGAGTGGCGACCTCGCCTGGATTCCCCACAGCCACTAGCTTCCCTGAGTTTGAAGAGCATTCCTTTTTTCAAGAACCACAAGACCCTGCGGCTAAACCGCGCAGCGCTCCCGCGCGTCACGAAGTGGTCCCGCTTGGACGTTGCCCTTTTCTGGCCAGCAGGGCCGAGGCGCAATCTTACCTCCCGATTGAACCTTTCGACACCTTCCGAGGCATGCAAATGCAACATGGAAGAAGCAATTGACTTCCCAATTCCCTCCATGAGACACTCCGCGTAAGTCATCTCCTTTCCCCGGAACACGCACTAAACCCACATTCACATAAGCCGGGATCACCCGGATAAACTCCCGCACCTGCATAGCCGCGCTACGGGAGATATTGAAGGCGCTTTTTGGCCTGGGCCATGGAAGACGGTAGTTGCCTGGATTTTCCGCGGAGAGGATTAGCATGTCTGGCCCGAAAGAACTTGCGCTCAATACAGAGTATCCGGCGCCCAACGAAGATGAGCTCGCCCATAAACTGGTGCAGCTACTTCGCGGTACAGTTGAGCAACGCTTTCTGCTAGGGATGACCTACCGCGGCGTCAACACCAAGTCGCACGCCGCAGTGCGGGCAAATCTCATCGTCGATCCCGATCTTCCTGAACGCTTCAGGGTTGGACTCTTCAAAACTCCGCGCACTTACCCGGCCTGGATCCGGTTCTCAAGCACGCTTCCCACCCCGTTGCCGGATAACGACCGGGACCTGCGCGGCATGGGAATCAAGTTGATGGATGTGGATGGAGTGACGCTATTGGATGGCGATTCCCATACCCATGATTTGACGTTCATTACGCCCGATACATTCCTGACCTCGACTCCGCAGGACTTTCTGGCCTTCGCCGAAGCAGGAGGACTGAACGCAAAATGGAGCATCCTCGACCTGTCAAGAATTCTTATCTTTACGCTCACTCACCCGGGATTTCTGATTAACCTTCTGAAGTCGCAGAAGACGATTGGCAGCCTGATTGAGGTGCCGTGGTACAGTTCTACGCCTTATCTGTTCGGCGATCGCGCCGTCAAATACTCGCTTCGCCCCTGGTTACTGCCCACCACACCGATTCCGCATCGTCCCCCCAACAACTATCTGCGCGAGGGTCTTGTGCGGCAACTTCAAGAGGCTGAGGCGGGATTCGATTTCCGCATCCAGTTTCAGCTCGACCCCTACAAGCAGCCCATTGAAGATGCGCTGGTGCCGTGGCGCGAGCAAGACTCTCCGTGGCACAAAATCGCAACAGTTGTGCTTCCCAAACAGGAGATTAATTCCCCCGAGCAATACATGTTCGGCGAGAATCTTTCAATGAATCCCTGGCGCTGCTATCCGGAACACAGGCCCCTTGGTGGAGTGAATCGAGTGAGAAGGATCATCTATTACGAAGGGTCAAAGTTCCGGCATCAAAGAAACGCTGTTCCGGTAGTCGAGCCAAAACCCTGAGCGAAATTTGTGTTCGATCCGCTCAGTTGACCGGTCTCGACCGTCAAGCCGCACGTTTTGAAATAAGGTATTGGTCGCGCAATGCACGTGGCCGCGTAGGTCAGGAATTGAATTCATAAACCCCGATTTGCACCCGTCAATGTGGGCCTGTTCCCAAGTCTGCTGAACGAGGGGTGATAACTATGAACCGAGTCTGGAAATTTTTGCACGTCTTCGTGCGCCCACCATCTTCTCCCATTGAGTGGTTTGCGCTGGTCATCGCGGTCGTTACTGTTACCGGCTTGGGTGTGTGGGGCTACATTCTCTATTTTCCCAATCTTCCCTCGTCGGTGAAGATGTACGACGTGGTCAAGCTCAACAAGAACTGGACCGATGAAGAGCGCCAAAAGTATTACCACACCTCGCAAGGGTCGCAGGTTATGCCCTACGACTGGTTTATCGCGCTTGAGCAGCCGAACAACAAACAGCTATTCCAGTCGAACGAGTACCTGACCAGGATGAGGATCATTCCTGACCCGAATCCTATGGGTAACCCAGACCTTCTGCCAATTGGTTTCGCAAAAGACGATCCGGACCCGATTACAGGCGTGCAGAATGTGGGCTTGACATGCGCGTTTTGCCACACTTCGCAACTTACCTACCATGGCATGGGCATTCGCATCGATGGCGCGCCGGGCATCGTCAACTTCGATACATTTCTGTCGCAACTGGTGGTGGCTGTGGCAGCCACCGTGCAGCCTAAGTTCACAGCGAACTTGTTTGATTCTGGAAAGTTCGATCGCTTCGCGAGGCGTGTCTTGAAGGAAAAATATAGCCAGCAAGCCGCTGAAGATCTTCGCAAGCAGGTGATCGCATGGCTCGCCCAAAAAGTGAAGCAGCAGGCGGATCAACTGGCACTCAAGAACACGACGGCTTCGTTTGGCCGATTGGATGCTCTCGGCACCGGCGGCAATACCCTGTACCGTTTGCTTGCCAACAACAACCTTCGCGCTTTGGATGCTCCTGTCACGGCTTTCCCGCTGTGGTATGTGACCCAATATGACTGGGTCCAGTCCAATGGTTCGATCCGCCAGCCCATGTCGAGAAACATTATTGAATCGGTCGCAGTGAATGCCAGCGTGGTCCTCCCCGGCGATCCCGCAAAAAATGACCGGTACGTCTCAAGTGTCCGCATGAAGAATATGTGGGAGATGGAGGACACGGCTGGCAAGCTTGTGGCGCCGACGTGGCCGGAGTGGATTTTTGGCCCCATCGACAAAGACAAGGCCGCAAACGGGAAAGTGCTCTACGGCCAGTATTGTTCCAAATGCCACTCGCCGCAGCTCGAACCGGCCCCCTTATGCGGAGATCAGATTGCAATCCGGAACAAAAAGAGATTTTTCATGCTCAGGTTGTTCTCCGTCGATGAAGTTGGCACCGATCCTCTCGATGCAACAAACTTTGCTACTCGAACAGCGGATGCATCGGCAATCGGCCTCGGGAATAATGCGCCCGGGCCACAGGTGATTCAGACGGTCATCGGCGGCATTCTTCGGCGCGGATTCAAGGACCTGAATCTTCCGCAGGCAACAGAAGATGAGTGGAGCGGATATCGCTCCGATTGCTGGAGGGCGCCGAAAGCCTATCCAGCACGGCCGCTCGATGGCGTTTGGGCCACCGCTCCCTTTTTGCACAATAACTCTGTGCCTAGCCTCTACCAGCTTCTGCTTCCCGCGGATCAGCGGATCAAGAAATTCCACGTCGGCGACCCAGAATTCGATCCCGTCAACGTTGGATACGTAAATGTTCGAATTCCCGGTGGGTTTACGGTCGACACCACCAAACCCGGAAACTCCAATGCCGGTCATGAGTTTCGCAATGCACCTGCCGGAACGAAAGGCGTCATCGGTCCCGAGCTATCCGATGAGCAGCGGTGGGAACTTATCGAATACCTCAAGATCATCGACGAGATGACACCCGCACTGGCCGCCGCGAAGAACCAGCCTCCGTCGAATGAGTACGGACAATGTTGGACTGACCCGCAGTACGGCGCGTGCAACGCCGCATCGTCAAGTTCGCAAAATCCTGTGCCGTCCAAAATCAGCGGAGTGAATTAGGAGAATTTCCAATCCGTGAGATTGGTTGAGCAGGGAAAGTGGAATTGCCCGCCGCGACCGCCGCGCCGGTCGCGGATACATAAGAGTAACCCAGCGAATGCTAGAGACTTTCGCCGCTACAAAACCGACTACATTGGATTTCTGATTGGGATGGAAACAGCTGTAAACTATTGAAAATAATGGTCGGCCCTAGAGGACGATTTTAGAACTTTTCTGCTCGGCGCAGCCTGAAATACAACTGGCTTTGCTTTGACCGGAGCACGGACAGCCACCGGTGAGGGGGAGGCCAAATAGCCTACAATCGCCAACGCGGAATTGTCAAAACTCGCGCATGACCCCGCTAAGGGGTGGAGTGTCATAGTTCATCCGGTGCAGAGCACCGTGCCCTTCGGGATGCTGGCTCTCGGCTGGATCGAAGGGCTGCTGCGGCTTCACCGGGGCCGGTTGGCTGCCGTGATCGCCCCATGCACGTCGATGGTAAACATGTAGGAACCAGCGCCTACGACCTCCGGTACTCGCGGTCTCCGGTTCAGGACAAGAAACACGTCTGTGTCTTCCGGTAGATCGCTGAGTACGTGTGTGTGGTAGCCGCTAGACACCGTATCTCGGGGACCGGGCTGGCCATATTCGATAATGCTCCTGTGCATCTGGCGCTTTTCGAGGATCTTTGTGCCGTCCATCGAAACGCGATAGCGCACGTCGGCCCCGAGTGGATAGACGCCGTTCTTGATCTGGGCTGGGTACAGGTAAACGTACATGCCCTCTCGCTCTGCCGGAAGCACGGCGATATTGTATGCGCGACTCGCCCCATGAAAACTGCTCATGGCGGTCTCGATCCCTTTGGCGGCGGCAAGATTCCAGCCCGTGTCTTCCCGCATCGGCTGGAAGCTCCTGACCTCGAAGTGTTCCTGACTTCCCGTTTGAGTCGCCTCGTAGGCCACTAAGAACTTGTCTCCGGTCCCGTTGAGCCGGCCAAAATCCACCACCCAACCCGCCAAGGTCTTCCGAGCAATATAGCGCCCAGAAGAGTCCGCCTTCGAATGAGCAGCCGTGACAGCATCCGTTGCTTGCCACGCCGCTGTATCGTACTCCGCAAGCATCCGGCCCCGCTCTGTGATTGCCGCCAACTCCGCAGCAGACGGCCTGGGCGATGTTTGAGCGTCAGCGGACAGGAAAAACGACACAACTGTCACAGCAAAAATGACCGAAATACGACCTTTACCGTTCATGGACCTGCCGATGGAAACATGGTTGAATTGACAACACGCTCAATGCGAATTTGGAGGAACGGGATGCCATGGTCCCCACGATTCAAGACGAGTGATGTCCACGATAGTTCCGCTGAATGAATATGTCGCGTCGGGACTCTTTGAATGCACGGTCCCCTCAAGCAAAACATATTTGAGGCTTAGTTTCTTGAACTGTTTTCTCTGTGCCTCTGAAAGGTCCAGCGAAAACGCGTTCTTGCTCAGCCCATATCGATAGTCTTCTTCGTGAAGATAAATTGCGTCAGAATCGGCTTGAACAAACAAAAATCCGTGGGTTCGGATCAGCTTGCCGTCAAACCGCTCGGGCGCTGCCAGAAGAGCAACCATGCCGACATCAATAGGTTCGAGGCCAGCGGAGGCAGCTTGGGTTAAGCGGGCGCTTCCTGCCAGTAACAGCAACGGAATTGCAATAAGAAGTGTTGACCATCTGACTATTGTCGATTGCGCTTTCATGACCACATTCCCTCCTTCCATGGTTGTGCTTCCCTGCATCTCTCAAAAGAACGAACAGCAAGAGCAGCTTGACTATGGGGAGACGGTTCCGATTGGAGTGCCCATAGGGTAGTGGTCGGTCGAAGTTGTGGGGCTGTAACGATACACCCGCCCCGACACCGAGTCCATGACATAGCCCGTTCTCTTTGTATCAACGGCGCGCTGGATGTCATTCATTGATGGCCCTTCTCCCTCCGCCGCATCCACATGGGGATGCGTATGGTAATCGGCCACGGATGAAAATCCAGAAGGAACGCTTATATTGTCGATATCGACGGTCCGCTCGCTACCGGCAAGCGGAACCGTATATGTATAGTTGCCGTCCTTGCCTTTGATAATCCATCCACCGTATTCATGGTAGTGACCACTCTTCACCGAATCCCTGGTCGGACCGAGTGCAGCCTTTTCTGCCGCAAGCGCAGCCTGCTTTTGGGTACAACCTGGACAAGAAGCCGCTACCCCAGTCTGCTGTTGGGCCGCATGGGCGGCATCCAGCGCTTCGCCGGGAGTCATACCATTTCGCATGCCGTCCTGGGCAGCCGGACTGCAGAAGCCTTCTTGCGATCCTTGGCAGCCCCAATGACCGTCCGCATCAACGCCGCCCAGCGGATTGTTGCTCATGTAAGCATAGAGGTTCAGGCTCTGTGGATCGTCCAGCTTCGCATACGGCACAGGCTCGACCTTCGCACTCCAGTCCGGGGACATAAATCGGCCCATGCTGCTTGCGTAGTACCTAGCGCCGAAGTAGTCGTTACCTGATTCGGTATCGCGTTCTTTGCCGGTAAACAAGTGCTCCGTGGGCGTTGGAGTGCAGGTTTCTCCGTTGCCGTATGGAAGGCTGAGGCAGGTGGCCGAGGTCGTTCCCTCGAAATCCGTGGTAACGCGCCGGGAGCCTAACCAGTCCGTCAGGTGGAAGTTGATGATGACGGGCTGCGCGGCCTGAGTCTCAGGATCGAGGTTATTGCTATAGGTGCCTGCCAGTTGCCCCCCAGCCCACACATTCGTGTGCCAGTTGCTCACGGAACTGCCGCTCCAGTCGAGTTCTGTCAACTGTTCGTTGCCGGGAGAAAGGATGTAGGACTCAGTCAGCGTGAAGCCATTGGTGGCCGTGCAACTCAACGAGTTAATTATGCCCTTGGCCACACGAGTGCCCTCGGCGTCGTAGAGGTAACCAAATGTGCCTCCAAGACCGGAGAACGCGCAAATGCGACCTTCGGCATCGTAAAGATACTGCTGGTTTTGAGTGTCCGTGGTGATATTGCCCGATGCGTCGGGCACCGGCACAGTTCCAGAGCCCACCGTGGCGATTCGGTTGTTCGAGTTGTACGTGGCAGAGGTGCTTGGTGGAATGGCGCCGTAGTCGCTCGAAAGTAGTGTCCCGCTGAAGTACTCCTCAGTCCTGTTGCCGAAGCCATCGTAAGTCCAATTGACCTGGAGACCCGCGTAGGGGGCGGGGTCGCTCGTGGAGGACGGAGTGCCCGAGGTCATCCGGTTGAGCGTGTCGTAGCTGTAACTCCACGAGCCGGTCACCGAATCAGTGTAACCCACGTTGTTGCCTGTGGCATCGTAACCTGTGGCTTGTTGGCCAGAGACGTACGAGGGAATAGAGTAGCTGTAAATCACCGACGGTTTGCTCGATCCAGCAATTGTCAGGCTCAACTCCGCCGTCACTGCCAGGTGCGATGAACTGCTGTCGGTCGCTTGAACGGTAAGCTCGATCTGGTTGACGGTGGCCGTCGGCGTCCCGGAGATCGCACCCGTGGATGCGTTTAACGAGATTCCCGCAGGAAGGGCCGGATTGCCCACAATCGACCAAGAGTACGGGGCAGTGCCTCCCTCTGCGCTCAGGGTGGCACTGTATGGTTGGCCCACCATGCCGTCGTCGAGTGCCGAAGTCGTGATTTGAAGCTGGCTTTGCGGGGGTAGGGCCGGGCAGGAGTTGGAATTATAGCTTCCATTCACGACGACAAAGGGTATTCCGTTACTGGTTCCTCCTGTTGAGACAACCTTTACCAGACCGGTAAGCGCACCCGAGGGAACCTTGACCAGTAGCAGGGTCGACGTCCACAGAGTCACCGCAGTGGCATGCACTGGCGAATCGTTTGTATCAACCACGCCATTCTTGTAGGCAATAAATTCCACTGTGCCACTGTCGCCGAAGTCTGAGCCGTTGAGCACGAGCGGCGTGCCCGCAGGCCCGTAGGCCACCGAACCTGGGCCATAGACGCCCCCGGCCATATGGACTGTAGTCGGGATGCCGGCATAGGGCGCTTCGATGCTGCTTAAGGCGGGCGTCTGGCCCAAAAGTGGGACCGTAATCGATACAGTTAACATCCCGACAAAAGCTATCCGGTCAAACTTCATCGCTTTCACGCCCTTTCACACCTGACAGAACATCACGATTGTTGGTCAGTGACGATGACGACGTCCTTTTTTCGATTGTTCCTTTTGGCTAAGGCTGCGTCGCGGTCTGCCCGGTAACTAGCAATCGAGAGTTGTAGCCCTTATTGACATCCAAATTGCTACCCAATATCCAGTTTTGAAGCGCTCCGAACGTCGCATACGCTGGCTGAGTTGGCAACTGGCTGCAGGCAGTTGAAGTTGAATTGGACTGAGCATTGAAGAGACATGGTGGAAGCTGGGGGCCAGTCAAAGAACTTCCAATCCAAGCAAGACGACCGGCGTTATCGACACCCTGGCTAAACAGAATGGCTTGCTTCGGAAACGCCGTCAAGGTAAGGCCATTACTGTAGGCGGTAAGATTGCCCGCCAGGTCATAGCAGTAACTCAACCCATTCGCTGAACTCAGACTCGAGCAACTTCCTTGAGGCGGTGAAGGCGGACTAGCGCTTGTGCAAAATCCTAACACGCACTGTTTTTCGGTCCAAAGCCGACCCATCGGATCGTAAGCACCCAGGACACGCTCCGATTGATAGCCCGATGACGGGGCGGTCGTGGCACAGGTCCCAGAGTAAGTCCACTCGGCACCAAGCTTCCCGATGCCGTTTACCGCTGAGTCGTACTGGTAGCAACTCGACAGCGTATTGGCGGGATCATTGGTGTAGGTTTTTGAATGTAGCCGGTTCAGCACATCGTATAAGTGGCTCGTTACCACTCCGCGCGCATCGGTCTTGGTCGAAACGTTACTGTTGGCGTCATAGGTATAGCTGACGGTGCCTGTCTCCGGGTTGAAGGCGCTGGTCAGCCTGGAAAGAGGGTCGTAGATGAAAGTACGTGTGGCCGGTGCGTTGGCGACTGGATTCGAGCAGAGCGCTCCACACTGCTTTACCGATAGCAGGTTGCTATTTGCATCGTAAGTGTAATCCGTCTCCATGGAGGGTGACTGAGAGCTCCCATTAGGCTCTATAACATCCATCAACTGGCCCAAGGCATTTGACGTGCGTTGCCAGTGATTGCCCGATTCGTCTGACGAATCCACCCAGTTTCCCGTCGTCACAGTTCCGACATGGCTGCTGCAATTGGCGACCGCAGGGACCGACGTTATATTGTCGTAGCAGGTTTGTAGCGTGGTCCCGTCCGGCTCCTGCCCCTTAACCTTTCTGCCCAGCGCGTCATAGTAAAAGGTCGAAGTTCCATTTGTAGGAGAGTTCACGGAGGGTCGATACGGGTTGGTCTTCGTCCAGACCTGTCCCAGGCCGTCGTAGGTTGTATCCACTTCATCCGTGCCGTCTTGGTCGGAAGTAAGCAGTGAAGTCGTCTCCAGCCCGAATGCATCGTAGATCGACTCCTTGGTGACAGACAGGCCGGTGCTGAGCAGTGTGCTCGTGTTCACCGTGGGAGATTCTGATACTGACCCATCAAAATAGGCGATCGTTTCCTGCCCGTTATCAGGATGAAGTACTCCTGTGAGCCGGTAGTATGGGTCGGCTGAACCATTGCAAGAGGAACCTGAGAAGCCGCCAGTGAAATAGCAGTATTTCGTGGTTATATTATTTTCGAAATCTGTCGCTTGCCACAGTTTGCCATCCGTGTAGCCGAACTGATAGGTCGTGGTGTGGGTAATTGACCCTGTCTGTGGCGCGATGATTTTTGTGGGATAGGCATTCGTGACATAGCCACTCGGCGGAGCACCATCCACGTAGCCGTCAATGTAGCTGTAAGTGGTGGTTTGGCTGCCGCTCGACATGTCGGAACATGCTGCGTTTCCGCATGGAGCTGTCGCTGTGATCACCTGGCCAGTAAGGTCGTAAGTAAAACTCGAAACAACGCCAAACGTGGAACAGGCGTTGCCGGAAATGGCAGTGCATTTCTGGATGAGGGTTAGGTTGCCCCGTGGAGGCGTTGTGCCGGACCCATATTGCAAACAGTCAAACCCGGTAACCGTGCAATTGGGCGGGCTGTTGGGCGGGTTATTTGGCGGGCTAGGAGGCGGATTCGGAGTTGTAGACGCTCCGGTGACACCAGAAGGCGTCGCCCCATCGTAGGAGTAGTTGGTTTGCGAAAGAAGTGTCCCATTGCCGAAGACCTGAACTGATGAAGGACGGTCGAGAAGGATGGAAGAAGACGGAGTGCTGGAGGACGGAGGAACATATGGGAATAACGGCGATGCGACCGACAGGAATGAATTGCTGTAGGTTGTCACAGTTTCGCGAATCGCGGTTGGTGAAGGAATTGTAGAAGTGGGATTAACGCAACTCGTCACCTTGCCGTAATCGTACTCCGCAACATCCGTCGGCAGGTCAGTCCAATTCGCTTCCGGATTCAATGGCGTAATTCCTAAACGCGAAAACCCAGTGTAGGGCTGGTAGGTGTAGAACTTTCCAGACATCTGACCATTGGGCAGCGTCTCGCACTCCGCGGACATGAGGCTCATCGACTGCCAGGTCTTTGTCACCGTCTTAAGGAGAGCGCCGCTCGTATCCTTATAGGTGATCGTGTTTTCAACAGGGATATCACCCCGCACTGATGCGCCTTGAAGGGGCTGCGATGGCGGCGCCAGCATGGGGCTATATGTGTAGATTGTCTGAGAGCTTGTGCCGCGAAGAAGATCCTTGGTGGTTACGGTAGTTGTCTTATTTGTCCAGAAGGTGCTGGTCGGGTTGCTGCTGCCGCCAGGCCAAGTCGTTGAATAGCTGAAGTCCTGCTCTTCGTCGGCGTTCGTGCCGTCGTGGCTCACCACCCGCTTGGTAATGGCAAACCAATCGTGGATCAATTCGCATTGGTTGGGATTGTTGCCAACAACGGGCCAGGCATTTGATTCGGCGGCTTGATTGATTCCCCACGTGTACTCGACCCATGCACCGGTGGGAAATGTGATCTTGTTGATCAAGCCGTAAACGGAGTCGTAAGTGAACACATAGGAAAGCCCGTCTGGTAATGTGACCGTTGAAACCCGGCTCACCGGCACAATAGGGTTTGTGCCTCCAGCAGTAATCGAAGTAATGCTTCCGTTGCAGACGGTTCCGCTTACTGGCACAAAGCTCAGAGTGAAAGACGGCGTTGTCGAAGCGGCCCAGATCTGTTGGTAATCGCCTGACACACCGGGGAGAGTCATGGTCGTCGTATCTCCCGGCCCAGACTGTCCTGAGGTTGAAAATGTCCTGCCCGTCGAGCTAGCCGTAGCAGTGGTCTCGTTCCCGTTTACGTCTTCTGCGCCGACGGCTACATTTCCCGTGATGTTGACGCCGGTGGCAACAGCATCGCCGTGCGTGTCCACAACCTCTACCGTGTTAGGCGCTGTGGTCGGATTGTGAATATATGCCTTGTACTGGATATCTCCACCTGCAAAGACATTAATCTGAGGAATTGATCCGCAGGAGCTACCTTGATTTGGGGGAACGGTGTATGTAGGGGTTGTCACGGTCATGCCGAGGCCATGAAGCCCGCCATCGGGGTCAGTAAGCATGTAGCCCGACGTGACGTTGCAATAATAGGTAGTGTTAGTGCCGTTCCCGCTCGGCAGTGTTGAACTTTGTGTGCTAGTCTGCCCGTTCAGCGTGGGTGGAAGAGGTGCCGCGTAGTTGAGAGAATTGAGATTCTGACCGGTCACCCCGCCAGTGGAGAAGGGAGACCAAGTGGGCCAGAGTTGGTATTGCTGGTTTGAATCGTACATGAACACATAAAGAGGCCAGTTCACGCCTCGTTCTTGCGGGGTCGGCGCTTTAATCCTCACACTCAATGCGCCATTGGCTGGGTTCACCGTCTCGTTCAGGCTTTGGATGTAGTCGTGCGGCACTCCCGGCACGGGCGTCGTCGTCGTGTTGTCGATCATTGAAACTGGATTAGGGGTCTGCCCGTGCGCGGAAGACCCTACCACGATGACCAACCCAGCAAGAGCTGCACAAACTACGGAAGTTGGACGGGATTTGACTACCAGGCAAGAGAGACCATTTGGCACGGAAGAGCTCCTTTCATTCGCCGCTTAGAAAATGACATCCAGTTCGACGGGCGCTCATTGCAGCGTCACGACAACTTCAATGACGCCGGTTCCTGAATCAAGCGTCCCCATAGCTTTTCCGATCACCGCGCCGAGCATCCGGTTGCGGTCGGTGCCCTTCATGGCGTAGCCGGGCGTGGACGATGAGACCAGAAGATCGCCCCTGTGAATCGGGCCATTTTCGGTGCTGACTCTCGTCGGAACAATGCCGACCATCGCCATGGGAATTTCTTGCGCGCTCTTTGATAGTGTTTCTCTGCGGCCGATCACGCCAGGCTTGGTGGCAAAGATGCCGGTCACCATTGTGGAGTAAGGCTCGGACGATTTTTCGACCTCTCCATCGTCGCCCGCCCCTAATACCAAGACATCACCTGGCGCATAATGCTTCAGGTCACCACTAGCATCAA
>Ga0206798_1136_pt1 | contig 14795 bp, 14 predicted proteins | sample Alteio_BWOrgCont_66_FD_152893 | JGI IMG/M metagenome (GOLD analysis project Ga0206798, IMG submission 152893) | Enriched cells from forest soil in Barre Woods Harvard Forest LTER site, Petersham, Massachusetts, United States -... | ecosystem: Environmental > Terrestrial > Soil > Temperate forest >...
TACCAATTATTGAACAATCTGTCGGTATGGATGAGTTGAAAAAAAAATTATCAAAAATGTTAAAAAAAAAATTTATTTCTGAAATGTTGTCAATGTATCAAAAATATCACGTTACAATGCATAAGATCAATCGTTTTATTGCCGAAATAGATTTTTTGGTTAGTGGAGCGATAGTTGCTGACCAAAACTATTACTGTCGGCCAGTAATACCAAACTCGACAGGAAAACAACCAAGTTATTTTCGGGCCCAGAATCTTCGGCACGCGATTATTGAAAGATTGTGTATCGAAACAGAATACATTCCAAATGATATTGAATTAGGAAATATCCCAGATAATCCGTTGTTTAACGGGGTACTATTGTACGGAATCAATTCAACTGGAAAATCTTCAGTCATGAAATCTGTCGGAATTGCAATCATTTTGGCACAAATTGGATACTATGTTCCGGCATCCGAATTCATCTATGAACCGTATATGGTAATGTATGCCAGAATCACTGGTAATGATAATATGTTAAAGGGATTATCAAGTTTTGCCCTAGAAATGACCGAGTTGGATGCTATATTAACCAGATCCGAAAATCTGGGGAAAAATATGTTGGTCATTGGCGACGAAGTATGTCGTGGTACCGAAGATGTTTCTGGTCGCTCTCTCGTTGCGAGTGCCTTAGTTAGTTTAAGTGAATGTAATTGCACATTTATTTTCTCCAGTCACCTACATGATATTCCGAATATGCCAGAAATTAAACAGTTAAATAATTTACGAATATTTCATCTGAGGGCTGAATATGATCAAGAAAGAGATTGTCTAATTTTTGATCGAAAATTGACTCCAGGTTCTGGTCCTCCGGTGTATGGTCTACTCGTTGCCAAATACTTGATCAAAAATTCTAGATTTATTAACAGAGCCGAAACTATCAAACGAAGACTTCTGGGAGAAGATTCAGATACTATCATTAGTAAATCGAAATATAACCCGGAACTAATTGTTAAGCATTGTTTGATATGTAACTACAAACCAAATTCGGAATATTCCAAAGAGTTAGAAAGTCATCATATTCACTTTCAAAAAAATTGTTTATCTGATGGAAAAATCAAAGACAAACCTTATTTACACAAAAATCGTCTTAGCAATTTGGCCGTACTTTGTCGCAAATGTCATGTCAAAGTTCATCGTGGAGAAATAGTTATTCGGGGTTATGCCGATACATCTATTGGTCCGCTACTCGACTACACAATCAATATCAACAAAAAATTAGAATTGGCATTTGACACAATTGATCGATTTGATCGAATTAGAAATGATCGTGTGTATGAGCAACTATAAAAAAAATTGAAAAATAAAGTACTAGATAATGAATCAATTGACCAATACCAACTAACTAACTCAATTAACTAACCCAAGTAATTATCATGCTATTTGTCTTCTTGTTTCTAACAATTGTTAATTCTGCACTATTCGCAGGAAATGGATTAAAAACATATAGTAAAGATATTCTTCACGGCAGAACCATTGAGCAAGAATGCACTACATACGATGATTGTTATGAATTGCTATGCTATTTTTTATCCAGTCCCATATATATTGTAGATATTAAACCCAACGAATGGAATGGTGATTGCGCGTCGCTCGGCAATGTCGATGATCGTATACTAAAGGCCGATTTAGAAGCCTACCATAATAATATTTATAATGGTACATATTCATCTAAAACAAATTCCGGAGCATCTATTCTACTTTGTCGATTGGCCAAAAATACTACGATCAATGCCATCATTTATGAACTCAACGATTGTGAGTTGCCCTAATTCTTTAATTAATAAAGAACTAGGACAAATCAAGGCTTCTCATATCCCATTTCATCGACGATGTATCCTTTCGATTTATAATGTTCGTCTTCATGTCGATCTACTTGCGCCTGTATCAATTTTTTCACTGATACTATTTGTGCTTCGGACAGGTGCTTTTTCCCGAAAAAAGAAATCCATCGAGAAAAATTAGAAAGTTTTTGGTCATTATTTTCTGTGATATACACTTGATACAGGTTTTCCAAATCCAACATTACATTGGAATCCGGAGAACTTTCTTTGACGTAAGCAATAAATTCTGTTATCGAACTAAAACGTTGTGCCATGTTATTGACTAATGTATATCTCTATTAATGGACTGTCTTAGTATTACAATTTTCAATTTTTTTTCAATATATTTTCTCAAATTCCAAGCAATTTACTATAAAAAAAAATTGAAAATCAAAATGTTTGACTACCCCATTTAATCTGGATTGATATTAGACACTATAAGTCACATATAGCCACGAACTTATGGAAACCAACTTCATTGAGTGCGATCTAGTTCCAGAAACAAGTACCCTAAAAGAAGTCCTTGCCAATCCCTTTGGCCGGCGCCAAATCGAAAAAATCACATTTAATGCTGACCAACTCACCAGCCAAGTCATCCAATTTGGCACCTATATTGATCCGACTGAACAATATCCAATGGGTGTTGATGGATATGATACAGTCGGCCCTTTTTTACGAGTCAGACCCAATTTCATATTTGTTACAACACTTGACCATTCGAATTCTTCTTATTTCGGATATAAAGTCGGCATTGTGTATCCGGACGAACTTCCATCAAAGGGACACATAAAAATTTACCAAGAAAATGGAAATATTGTTATCGAATTTATTAAAAAGAAGCATCAAGGTGAAGAATTAGCCATAATTCGTCGAGGAGAGATCAAAGCCCGAATTATCGGAGAAATTGTTTTAGTGGTTAAATTAGCCAATTAAAAAATTAATTTACTAATTAATTTTTTAAACGAACAATTTCAATTAATATAGATCGGGATTGATTAGGATTTAACGAAATTTCTCATTATAGAATATACATAATGAGTGAAATGTCAAATTATTCATCAAATAATACAAATTCATGGATAAATTTAACTTTTAAGAGTGAGCGGGTCAGAAATACTATAGATGCTTGGCTCAAATTTGGAACAGTATTTTTTATATATAGATTGTGCACGTATTTTTTCTTTGATAGAGAAAAACCTGACGCCAAATTTTTTGAAGGCGATTCACTTAAACTGGTATTATTCATATTACTTGGATTTACTGTTTACTTTTTATTTATACATCCATATATTCCAATCAACTCTCAGCATCCAGTGCTAAGAAATCTCGGAAATGATATGTTGATGTTCGGTACTGTTTTGATTACATCTCATTTATTAGAATCATGGGCGAGCGGAGGCAAAGTTTTTAACAAAGATTGGCTCAAAGTTGCCGGAATCATTTTATTATCATTTGCCACATATGATATTGTTGTAGCCCCGTTTATTCCGTATGATGGAATGAAGCCATCAATAGCTCCGATTGTTCGTGATTGGGCAAAGTATGGTACATTTTTGATCGTCTTCAGGTTGCTAATGGGAGGATCTCTTTTGAACAAAGAGTGGATATTATCGGTTTTATTTGTTCTACTTGGATTCACTGGCTACCAGTTAATCACAAAGAAAATTATTGGTGTTCATGCATAAAAAATAATATTATTTCATTTGAAAAAATATTATTTGAAAAATTAGCAACTAGAAATTAGCAATTAATAATTAAGACACAATGATCTTATGATAAGGAATCAATCCCATAATACGTATTCTGCAACACATACTTCGGTAACCAAATTTCTCCAACAATTTAGCACCACGTTCGTTTTTTTCTGAACGTGATATTTTGGGATTGTTTGTGATTTCTTCTACTTCTTTGTAATATTGATCCATGTCGTAACTAATAATTCGACTGCAAGATGGACATTTTATGTAAAAAAGCATTCTTGGTTATAATTAATGATTAGAATCTTTATATTATTTTAAAAATAGTTTAAATTATCAATTTTTTTCGTTTAATCTTATATAACAATAAACGATGAATGGGACCAGCGAGCTGAATGATTTGATGGATAAATCATTTTCGCAACATATCAATAATGTAAAAAATGTTTTTTCTGGAATTTATCAAGATTTAAAAAATACTGGTTTTCATTGGTATATTTTTACGGAACAAAAACGTGCATTTTATCTAGGAGTAATTTTAATTACACTATTTGTGATTTATTTGTTAGTTAAGGGCATTAGTAAAGTGTAAATGTGTTGACATGTGGATAGTCATTTGCATATGTTCTGGTTGCCGTATTTTTAAGTTGTTCATCATAAAAATTAAACGGCCTGGGACCGGATAAATCGGAAACACCACATTTTGAGGCCATTTCGGAAATATATTTGTTCAATATTGAATCAAGGTTGCTCAGTGATGCGTGAAATTTGTGCATTACTAGCTTGTCAGTATCGAGCCGATATATCATTGATTGTAGATTATTCATGGCATTTCTTGCAAAATCAATTGCAATTTGGAAATTATCCGAACAATATATCATGCGATCAAACATAATTTGGTTGTAAATATGGATAAAATTACTCAAACTAGTTAAAAGTCCAACAAAAGCATTGTCATTAACATAATAATAGTCTTGTATATCATAAATAAATTTTTTTATATCATCATATTCGGCAATTTGTGGTGTAATTGTTGGCTTGATATCTGGAGGATAGTTTGCTGTCGACGTTAATGTCATTATTTTGTCATCGATTTTGGCGATTTTGTCAGTCGTTTTTGTTAAGTAATTAATTACAATCACCAATAAGATAATTATGACCAGTACAAACACGATATTTAGTATATTATAATCGGCTAGTGCCAAAATAATGATTAGCGCTACTAAAATAATTGTGGTATTTCTAATCGCAGGCGACTCGTTAAATTTTTTAATACTAGAATTAACTAGTTCATTAATTGACATTATAATTTCAATGATATTTTAATCAAAAAAAATTGATTATTTGCACATCTTTATAAAATAATCTTTATCTTTATTATTAAAATACTAACACAATGGATCCGGAAACTATCAAGGCAATTGTTAATTGTTTGTTGGATGATATTGGCCTAATGCCAAACGAAATGCATTACCAAGTTGCAATTGAATATTGCATGCAACATGGAGATGTACCTGATACTAATTTTATTATTACTGCTGCTATTCCAGATCCGCTCAATGTAAATATCCCAAATAATATTGGCCAAGATAATGAAGACGATCAAGAATATACGAGTGATCAAGATAGTCATAGTGACCAAGATGAAGATAGTTCTACCGATAGTAATAATAGTAATAATGATTCGGACCACGAATCTGGCCATGAATTCGACAACCGCAACACTAATACTAACACTAATACTAACACTAATACTAACACTAATACTAATACTAATACTAACACTAATACTAACACTAACACTGTATATCAAAACATTATACCAGCAGAAATCATAAATGCCGAACAAAGATTTGTGCATATCGTTGGACAAAGATTTGAAAATATTATCGAACAAATTATGTCAGCTAACGCAAATAATTTTGGCCCAAATAATTTTAATTCAATAATGAATGAAAATGATCAGATTCGATTCATTACACAAAATACTTCAAATTTAACGGTTAAACAAGTTATCAAAGATATTGATGATGTTAAATTATTGATGCATAAAAATTTAACAGAAAATGTTATTAACCATGAATGTTTTGTTTGCTATGATCCTTTTGTTGATACGGATCTAGTTAGGGTACTTCCGTGTTCGCATGTATTTCATAGATCATGTATCGACGACCAATTAAAAACACAATCTTATCTGTGTCCATACTGCAAAACCCCAGCCGGAGAATATACTAATTACAATTTGTAACAAAATAATCAATTAATTTAATTAATCGTTTAATTAATTTAATTAATTTAATTGACTGATCGCAATGAATTAATATAGTCAAATTCTGCGAAAAAAATACGTGTGGTATGAATATATAATATTGATGAGTAATTTCGAAACTTTGTATGCTATTTGCTTGAATGATAAAAATATTGCTGCGTTGATTAAAAAAATTCAGTGCGATGTTAGACTGAGTGACAGATCAGTTCCAAAGTGTATCGAAATGATAAAAAGTATTATGAAAAAAAATATCAATAGTTTTACGCGACCTCCGCAAAATACTGATGAACTCAAAGAATTGATCAAATTTCTTAACCAAACATGTATCAATAAGATCAAGGAAATCATTGCCAAAAGATATCCTGACCAACATATTAATCGAAAAGTTCAAGTTAGTAAGGAACAAATGAGAAGGAATTTGGATGTTTTTGGTAATAGAGAGAACTACGTCCCGGAGCGACCACACAACCCAACCAAAAAGGAATATATTGATGATGAAGTTTTTTACAATATGCAACCAAATGATATTGGATATGGAGGATCGAATGATCAGGGTCCGTCCGGATCGTATGCATCAGCATTTGGAGACCATTTAATTACTCATGTTCCGGTCGGAAACCAACAATCTGCATATAACAATCCACATGAAAAAAGAGACGGTTCAATGGAACAAAGGTACCAACAATATATGGAAAAAAGGAATGCAGATACCAGAATGCCACAAAAACCATCAACTCCAGATTTTACTTTAGATGGTTCTGGCGATAGGGTTAAACAAAAAAGAATGGAGAGACAAATGGAAGGCGGGCCTAATATGGGTGGTGGGATGGGCGGAATGGGTGGCATGGGCGGAATGGGCGGAATGAGCGGAATGAGTGGAATGGGTAATTCTGCTTTTGTCGGCAACCAAATCGACCAGACAAATTCGATGGGATTTCAACCAGGAAATTTTGATGATCCGTATGCATCTCTGTTAGGAGCCGGGGCACCCCAATCATTCGGTCAATTTGGTCAATTCGGCCAATCAAATCAAAATCAAGGAGGACAAGATTGTCCATTTATGGGAATGGGAAATCCCCTAATGCCAATGTCTAGTACGAACCAAATGATGGATTCAATGGGTTCAATGGGTTCAATGGGTTCAATGGGTTCAATGGGTTCAATGAATTCAGCAAGTTCATTTGGGGGCTTTGGTGATAATAGTCAAAATCAAAAATCAATGCAGTTCAAATCTGAATATGAAAGAAAATTATCGGAAAGAAATCAGATTGATGTCGAAACGGGCCAACCCCAACAAAGTTCGACCAGTTCAACCAATTCTGATCCGTTTGGGTCATTAGGTAACCAATTCGGACAACCTAACCAATTCGGACAACCGAATCAATTCGGACAACCTAACCAATTTGCTCAACCTAACCAATTCGGTCAGCCTAACCAATTTGCTCAACCTAACCAATTTTCTCAACCTAACCAATTTGCTCAACCTAACCAATTCGGTCAGCCTAACCAATTTAGTCAACCTAACCAATTTAGTCAACCTAACCAATTCAATCAGCCTAACCAATTCGGTCAGTCTAACCAATTCTCTCAGCCTAACCAATTCGGGACCCAAACCGGAAATCAATTTGGTCAATTGGCCAACCAATTTAATGCCCAAATGGGTATGTTTGGAAACCAACCATTAAATATGTAAATTTATTATCAAATAAATCAAGTTTGAACTAAATATAAATCAATATTTATCAATTTATATTTAGTACTAATGGACTATGTTTCAGCACTGAGAAATGTTTTACTATCAAAAGAAAATATAGATAATTTAATCAGGATTGTTATAACTAATTTCAGAATTAGTCAAAAGGCTGTTCCTAAATGTGTCAACATCATAGCTAATAATTTGAATATTTATCTCAATAAACTTGATCGCTATCCCCAATCGAATGATGAATTAAATGCCGCTATTAATTTCTTAAATAAAAAATGTATTGATGATTTTGCCGTTTATTTGGGAAATAAATGTCCAGGTAAAAATATTTTAAGAAATCATACTAATGCGACCGGTTCGAAAGAGCAAATCAAACCTAAACATCTAATTTTGAATCAACTATCTCCACGACCGAAACAATCCGAAGAAATTATTATTTTATCCGAATCAGAAAAAAATATTATTCTAAAAAAATTTGGTATTGTGCAACAACAACAACAACCAATCGAAACTTCACTAATATCAAATTCAAATACTGAATCTAACCAAAATGCAAATGATTTCTTATCTTACTTGACAAATCCATTAGCACTCCAAATGTTTTGTCAAATGATCAACCAAATGAACCAGCCCAAAATTGAGAGTAGTCCAGTATCATCGTCAAACAATCAACCAAAAACTGAGCATATTGATGAAATCCTAGATATCAAACAAGTACAAGAATTGCTATTATCAACACAAAAACTGGTACCACCAAATTCTACGAAATCGTCCCAAATACCGGTCAGGCTCGATTCGCATGATAAACAAATCGATTTTAGTACTAATCAAAATTCTCATAAATCCGATTTAATTTTGATCCCAACACAATCGACACAATCAACTCATAACGAAACAGAAAAAATATCCGAATCTAGTGAATCCGATGAATTAAATAAAAACGAATTACCAAAAATTAATTTGGAAAAGTTAACAACTGGAACATTACCATTGTTACAAAAAAGACTAAACGAAATTACTGAAGAAAAAACAAAATTACTTGCTGATGGGGAAAACGATAAAATCAAACAATTAGATATTGAGAGGAACGAAATCATTGCGGCCGTTAAACGTTACAAAACAGAATTAGATTCACAGTCAAAAGCAATGACATCAAGAATAAATGCAATCACCATGACTACGAGCAAAAATGATAAAAATGATGACAATATTGAAATTCTAGATCTAAAATTTGATCCCACGAACGACTATAACGATCTCCGAAACATTATAATTAATATTAAAACATTAAATAAAATATTGGATATTACTTTAGTTGACTACTATATGCCATATAATGGCAACAATGTCACCAGATTTAACAATAAATTTAATGTGTACTTTAATGACGGGGTAAAAAAAATTATTATTCCGCCAGGAAAATATGAAATTGATGTTTTACTTCAGTATATTAAAAGTCAGGCCAACTATTTAGATTTTAGTATTGGAGATAACAATACGATCACAATCAAAAATACAATGAACATGAAGTTTGATTTAATGTTTGAAAAAGATACGATTTTTCCCTTGTTAGGATTTTCAGGCAAACTTGATTCTTACCGAGATCGATTATTTTATTCGGGATCGAGTCCATTTGATTTGGCATCGAATGAAAAAGTCTTATTTAGTTTATCCGGAACAGCGATGGAGCCAATGAATTTAGAATTTGACAAAGAAATAACTGCGAATACAATTTTAAAGAAGAATCGAAACGGATTTAGTATGAAACAAATGACTCTAAATTTTGTCAATGGCAGCGGACAAAATTATGATTTTATTTTACCATTTAAAATGTGTTTTAAAATTACATATGCAGAAGCAATAGCATAGTTATGATAATAAATGATTTTTATTAATATAACTATTGAAGATGATATCATAGATTGTTGATCATCGATTGTCAATGATCCATTGGAAAATTTCTTTGTTATAATTGGGAGATTCGTAGTCAATATAAATTTTCAATGGGCAGCCATTTTCTTTGGCCCATTTTAAAACTTCGAAATGGCCATTGTTAGCAGCCACCTTACAAGTCGAACTATCCCATGGACAACCCAAAGTTCTGGCCCATTTTAAAACTTCTAAATGGCCTCCTGCAGCAGCATAAGAACAAATCTGATCACTCCATACACACCCATCTTCCCTGATCCATTTCAAAACTTCTAAATGGCCTCCCAAAGCAGCATTAAAACAAGTTATACTATTCCACGGGCAACCATGAGCTCTGGCCCATTTCAAAATTTCTAAATGGCCTCCTTTAGCAGCATTAGAGCAAGTATCAATATCCCATTCACATCCATTTTCCCTGGCCCATTTTAATATTTCTAAATGGCCTCCTTCAGCAGCACCAGAACAAGTCGAACTACGCCACTCACAACCATGATCTCTGGCCCATTTCAAAACTTCTAAATGGCCTCCTTCAGCAGCACTATAGCAAATAGAACTATTCTGTTCACACCCATTTTCTATGGCCCATTTCAAAATTTCCAAATGGCCTCCGAGAGCAGCATTAGAACAAGTCTCCCAATTCCACGCACAACCATTTTTTCTGGCCCATTGTAAAACTTCTAAATGGCCATTTCTAGCTGCCTCATTGCACGTTTTTGCTCTCCATATGCAGCCTTCAGCCTGTGCCCATTGTAAAATATCTAAGCGACCAATTGATGCTGCTTCTGAACACACTTCTTGGTCCCAAGGGAACCCATTTGAACGCGCCCACTGCAGAATATCTAAATGTCCTCCTCGAGATGCATTCGAACATACGGCCGTACTCCATTGACTCGGATGACGTCGATATATTTTTATGTTTGCTTTGGCATCTATCGGACTACCATGTGCATGCGCACATTTTAGGATTTCGAAATGGCCGTTTTTAGCAGCTATAATGCATGATGTGTTGTCAAATTCGCATCCTTCATCAAGAGCCCATTTAAAAACTTCAACATTACCATTGCTAGCAGCAGCATTAGTTGTCGTTGCATCCCATGGATAATTATTTAATCTGAGCCACTTCATTATATCTAAGTTGCCGCCAGTCGCTGCCCAATAACATGCTGTTTGTGATATTTTATCTCTATTATGAAACCATTTGACCAGTTCTAAATTTCTATTTTTGACAGCTAAGTCAACTGATGAAAGTATTTCTCTACCCTTAACAGGGATTGTTGCAACGATGGACATGACCAATTTGTTCAACTCAATACATGTCACAGACAAAACTTTCAATGATAGAATGTCTGTATAAAAATGTGAACAAACTAGTTCATAGATGTCTTTCAAAAAAGTCTGGTCAAAAACTGACATTGATAGTGTTAACCGGAGAAACTAGTATAGTCTAATTAATGGACCAGTCAATGATTTAATATTTCAATTTTTTTTTCAAAGAATTGGTTCGTTTTATTAAACCAAATAACCACCGAAATTCACATGACAATAAACGACCAGATTAATATATTTAATTATGATAATAAATGATTTTTATTAATATAACTAAATAACTAATGTGGACATTGATTATCGATGACCCATTGCAAAAGTTCTTCGTTTTGACAATCATTCGCCGCATAATAAGTGTATGAATCCCATGGACAACCATGAGCTCTGGCCCATTGTAGAACTTCTAAATGGCCTCCCCCAGCAGCATGAGAACAAGTAAAACTATCCCATGGACAACCATGAGCTCTGGCCCACTGTAGAACTTCTAAATGGCCTTTCCTAGCAGTATTAGAACAAGTAAAACTATCCCATGGGCAACCATGAGTTCTGGCCCATTGTAGAATATCTAAGCGACCAATTGATGCGGCCACTGAACATACTTTTTCGTTCCACGGAAAATCATGTTCACGCGCCCATTTCAAAATATCTAAATATCCTCCTCGAGACGCATTTTCACATACGACGGGACTCCAACGATTATGATATTTTTTCATATTTGCTTCGGCATCTATCGGCTCGCCGTGTGCGTATGCATATTTTAAAATTTTGAAATGTCCGTTTTTCGCAGCCACAGCGCATGACGCATTGTCAAATTTACATCCCGCGTCAAGAGCCCATTTAAAAATTTCAATGTTACCATTTCTAGCAGCAGTATTAGTTGTCAACAGACACCATGGATAATTATTTAATCTGAGCCATTGCAAAATATCTAAACTACCAATTGTCGCTGCCCAATAACATGCTGTTTGTGATATTCTATCTGCATTGTGGAACCATTTGACTAATTCTAATCTTCCACTTTGGATGGCCGAACTTAGTAAATTTTTTCCTCTACAATTAATGGGTTTTTTAGTAACCATCGACATAACCAGTTTGTTCAATTCGAGGCATGTCACGGACAAGACTTTCAATGATAAAATGTCTGTATAAAGATGTGAACAAAATAGCTCATAGATGTCTTCCGAAAAAGTCTGAACAAAAACTGACATTGATAGTGTTAACAATCAAAAACTACTATAATATTAATTAATGGACTAGTCAACGATTTAATATTTCAATTTTTTTATTTAAAGAATTTACCCTATAATCAAACCAAATGACTACACAAATTAGACTTCTGAGTACCATTATTCGTGACTTTAGTCATATTCGCATGATATTGTTGAATGACCAAAAAATCCTCAAAAAATCCGAATCAGATGAACCAATAATAAATAATGAAATAAATGAATTTGTTGATAACATGATTATCACAATCTCCGATCGACTTGATATATCTAATGCAAGTTTGGCCGCTTTAAAATCTGAAATTAAAACATACTATGTTATTCGGGCAACCAAACTCGGCAACGATCGAACTACTTATGAATATACTGGCGGATATTTTTCGGATCTCGAAAATGCCAAAAAAATATACAAAGAAAAGTCGTACGATAAAATCACAGATTGGCGAATTGCAATTGAAGTTGTTATTAACGAAAACTTAATTACATTTGAAAAATTAGATTGTATCGAAACCTTTTATCCATTTTCCGGACCAAAATCGAATTAAATATATTCGTTAAAAACATTATTTTTTTGTTAAAAGATAATATTTTTATTTATCATCACAATCATTGGTTTCGTCAATAAATCCATTCTTAATTGCTAATTCTCGAGTTTGGTTTGTCCATCGACAGCCATTTGTGCGCGCCCATTTTAAAACTTCAAAATTGCTAGTTTCAACTGCATATTGACATGTATACTCATCCCATGGACAACCATTCGCTCGGGCCCAAATTAAAATATTTAGATACCCAGACTGGGCTGCTGCCGAACATGTTCTCTCACTCCATGAACAGCCATTTTCTCGCGCCCAAATCAGAATATTCAGATATCCTTTTAGGGCCGCTGTCGAACATACTCGATCGTCCCATGGACAACCATTTTCGCGGGCCCAAACAAGTATTTCTAAATTTCCATGCGATGCAATACATAAACACGTTGATGCATCCCACGGGCAGCCATTTTCATGGGCCCATTTTAAAATGTCAAAATGATTGGAATGAGCTGCATAATAACATGTTGTTACATCCCATGGACAATTATTTTCACGTGCCCACTTTAGAATGTCCAAGTGTCCCATATGCGCCACTTCTGCACACACTCTTTCATTCCAAGGGCAACCATTTTCGCGGGCCCATTTCATAATGTCAAAGTGGCCTTTACATGCCGCAGATATATATGTACGAAAATCCCATGGGCAACCATTTTCGCGGGCCCATTTCAAAATTTCCAAATGGCCTCCTCTCGCAGCATTCGAACAAACGAGCAAGTCCAATATAAAACCATTTTTACACAGCCACTCAAGTACTTCAAGATGACCTTTGCATGCCGCATAATAATGTGCAGCTGGATCTTTGGGATAGTTATTTTCATGTAGCCATTTTAACAGATCCAAATGTCCCCTACTTGCTGCATAATGGTATACCTTTGAATTGGGTACAAAGCCATAAGCTCTTAGCCATTGTATGACATTAAGATGTCCATTTTTAGCCGCCGCAATACATGCCAAATGATCACTCGGACAACCCGATTCTAGTAACCATTGCAACATTTCCGAATGACCACTTGCAGCTGCGGTTGAAAATGTTAAACTTGTCCATTGATATTTTTTTTCTCTAGTCCATTTCATCATATTAACAAATCCACTCCTGGCAGCCGTATCGCATACATCATATATCTCCGGACACTGTTTTGATCTTAGCCATTCGGCAATTTCAATATATCCATTTGAAATCGCCGAACGAAATGTCATTGGCGTCAAGGTTTGGCCACTATCCCACCTCCAAATCACTAACTTTAAATTTCCTTGTTCGGCAGCTCTGTCAATAATTTTCATGACACACGGTGTTTTGATGGGTATTTTTCTTACTAACTCATTAAAAGATTGACTAACGAATAATAACATCGATAGTGACAAATCATCGAGCCATCCGAGTATTTCTAGGGAAATTTCCGGCAGAATTGATTCGAATAACATTGTAATCAATTGATAATCAATTAATAATATTACTAACATTATCAATTAATTATTAATTTCAATTTTTATCTCTTGGATCACATGAAGCCACCTCTTTATATTTGCTTGGTTTATTCTTGAAGTAAACATTTCGGCACGAATTGATCTCTTTGAAGCCTAGAGCATTTTTTGTTATAGAATCAAAACTTTCTCCATTTAATATTCTGATGATAAAATTACATGAGTACACACCACATTCAGAATCATCTTCTTGGTATGCAATTGTATTATATTTGTATTCGACATTTTTACCAGTCGATTTCTTGTAAAAATCCTTAAATTCGTCAATGATTTTACCGACATTCGGTTTGGGAGGAAGACCATTCGAATCACAAAAAAATACTTTTCCATTGGCCAAATCAATAAAAAGTGCCACCCAATGGGATCCCGGTTCACCATACTTGTCCAAATTAAATATGACCCCAATTTTGTCTATTCCCTTTTTAAGTTCCTTTCGATAATCTAAATTATGTAGCGAACAGAATGAATGGTCAGAACAGTCTAATGGAACTGCTCCCATAAAATAAAAATTAGGATAAACTGATTCATACTGTTTCATGATGTTATCAATATCTGTCGTACTAAGCCACTCCTTAGGATCAGCCGGGCCATCTGCCCTAAATGTCGAATTTTTTATGTCATCTTTCATTTCGCCAACAATTTCATTCATAAACGATTGTTTAGTCAAACAAACTTCGTCTCCTCCACATACATTATCAAATCTTTTT
>Ga0206798_1140_pt1 | contig 14639 bp, 13 predicted proteins | sample Alteio_BWOrgCont_66_FD_152893 | JGI IMG/M metagenome (GOLD analysis project Ga0206798, IMG submission 152893) | Enriched cells from forest soil in Barre Woods Harvard Forest LTER site, Petersham, Massachusetts, United States -... | ecosystem: Environmental > Terrestrial > Soil > Temperate forest >...
CCGCTACACGATTGGATACCACGGGCGCGATGCCGCGAAGGCGGCAAGAATCGGCAAGAAATACCAATGGCTTGCCTATCACGAGATATTGGCGTTCGTTGCTGACCATTTTCAATACCATGAGCGGTTTCGGGATGAAGGCGGTTCGCATAAATACGAGGGACCTTGGCAAGATTTTCTTCGTGACATTGATCCGTCCAATACTTTGCGATCTACGCCCGGAGGCACGTCTTTTGACGAACACCCGCTTGCATGGTGGGGGCCGGTTCAGTATGGATCATGGGGGGATACTGATGACGCGCAAGGTTGGGTCGCTGAATATGATGATCTGCCCAGGCCCGAAGACCTATTGATGCCACGTCGCTCAACGGATTCATCCAGGTGGGTGAACGTTGAAGGATATTTCAATTGGAAGCAGTCTACGCCCGCCGATATGGAATCGAGTGAGATTGATCGACGAGAGCTGTGGTACATCTTTTCCGCATACCTCATTCGAAGCAGCGACGCTTCGGAGTTCATGAAGTGGGCTGAAACCGTCGATTTCTGGGGTCGCTGGATGCCGGACGCACCCGACTCTCACAGGATGTTTCTTGGGGAATATGGATGGTCGCCGGCATTCGAGCATTTCCAACGACCGTACTTTGGAGAGGATGGCTGGATACTCCCTGAACAGGGATGTCCGGTGCAGGTACGGCCCATCGCGTTCCAATATCTGCAAGAAGGAAGCGGATTTGATTGTTCCGTAGATGAAGGCTTCTCAATTCATCTGCCCGTGGTTGATCTGATCAAGAGCATGCAAATTCATTGGACTGGGAACGTTGGTGATTTCTACAATAGCGATGGTGCTCTCGTTGCATTTGATCCAACAGTGCATGAGAAAGGCCCCAGTGCTTTATTGATTCGTGAAGACTCATTGAGAGAGGCGCTTCAGCGTCTAGGATTAACTATTTGCTGGACTGCTTTAGGAGAAAAGAGAATTCTCGAAGCCGGATACGGAGCAAATCGCCAGCCCTCTCTGAGGCTCTCTGGAGCGTATATCTTGGACGACACGAGTGTAACAGGGTTCCTGAAATGCATGGCCGATGACGAAAAATCAGATGGGACGAATTTGAAGCAGATTGCGGTCATTCGCACTGAAAAATGATTGTAATCGATTGTCTGGAGTGCGAATCGATTCAAGATTGAATGGAGAACGGAAGGGTGGATGTGAGGTTCATTTCGGATCACAGTTGTGGCAGTAGTCGTGTGAGAGGAGAGGGATGACGCTGATTGAACTGATGTCTGTTGTATGCTCCTCTCAGCCCGAGGAGTGGAATCACATCGTTTGTTGGGGCGCAGGCAGTGGTCCCGCATATCGTGATCATTTGCAATTCTACGAGGCCTATGAAGGTTCCGAGCACGTTTTGCATGTCGGTAGCCACGCAAACGTTATTGCTTATATTCCGGATATTTCCGTTACCATTGCATACGGTTTGAAGTGGATGGACGATTTTCGAGAACCATGGGTCACACAATTCCCCGATCCCAAAGCGACTTCCTCGTTTGCGGATGTCTTCTATAACGGGGCACTGGTCTTTCGTACAGAGTATGTGACGGTAGATGGCGGCCGAACAATGCTTCCGTTGCCACGTAGTCGAACGAGTCTAGCGATTCCTGAATCACAGGCACAATTCGTTCGTTTACTGGATCAATTTGGCAAGAAGTCCAGTTTTGACGTGGATTTTGTGCGTGCGGGGATGACTTTATCCAACGATTCGTGGCCTTCTTTGGGTGCGTGAGCAGAATCCTGCGGTGCGGCAGTTGATGCCAGCTGATCAATCGACGAGCTCCGTTTGTCGTCCGTAATGGCCTTTGTTCAGAATCTCGTTCCGGCCCCGTTGATGTTCATTGCGGACCGCGATTCGTTCACGTCTGAAGGATCCGTTGGGAAATTGCAGGCAGAACCGGCCATGCTTGGCTCGCGGCCAAGAACACCATAGTCGGAGGTTTAATTGCGAGAACAGAGGAGCATCCTTCCCGTGAATAGAAACGGCAAGCAGAAATAAATCCGAAGGCAGTGGATATGCCCTAAGAAGGTGGCTGATGGTGTTATTGTTCAGACAATGTTCGGAACGCCACTCGGTAGTCTTAAATTCTCTGATATCCTCAGCTTCTTGGAAACGGGAGTGCGGGAGGGGTTCACGCTGGATTTCAAGGTTGACTTTCCTGCTAACCTTGAAAAGACTCTTGCTGCCTTCGCAAACACATATGGAGGCATGGCGTTTATCGGGGTCGATGAGACGCCAAGTGGAGCAGCGGCACTGCCCTTGGCGGGCGTTCCCTTAAAACCTGGACTGCGTGAACGCGTACTTCAAAAGGCGCTCGAAGGGATATATCCCCCGATTCTGCCCGAGGTTCAGGTCGTCGAATTCAAGAGTGATAGCTCACTGGCCGATGTGGATCGGGCTGTCGTCGTGATCCGCGTTATGGAGAGCGACGCATCGCCTCATGCAGTAGAGAACCGTTCGGTTGTCTATTTGCGAAATGACAACATCTCTGCGCGATTTTTGCGGAAGGCCAGCGTTGGGGAGATCGAATGGCTATCGAATAAACGTCAGATGTCGATCGAATTGAACCAAAGGCTCACAGAGATTGCCAATGAAAGAGCCGACACCGTCAGAAGCCGACGACGCAACAGTAAACGCCAAGAGAGCTATTGGCGCAATGGGGGCATAACCCTGATGTCCAGCCCGACGTTCCCGCGTGTGGCGTTGTTAGATAGCCGCAGTTGGACCGAACTTATCCGACAGTCACAAACGCATGTAAATGCCCTTGTCGATAAGATTCCCACTGGACGGTTGCAGCGAATAGCTGGAGGTGTGCTCTTCGATGGCGAATACGGATCGTCGCAATTTCAGGATCACGGCTTAATCTTTCATGAGTTTGATTACTGGTGGGATTACCTCGGCATTCAGACCTCGCAGGCCGTGCGGAGGATCTATCCGACTGTCACAGCGGCGTTGATAGTGGGCGTTCTTCAGAACTGCAGAGAAATATATAGGAAGGCGGGTTACTTCGGACTGATCGATCTCCGGATCACCCTTAGTGGTTTGAAGGATGCGCAATTCCTGGAATACCGTCGCGGGTTGGTCGACGTTCCACAGCTCTTGGAGTCAGAGATCATAATTCGACGAAGGTTTTCGCAGGGCGAGTTAGAGGAAGAGTCGCTCGCAATCGCGATCAGTTGCCAGCAGGAATTGTATTGGGCTTTTGGCTTTGACGCGTCTGAAAAATGGCTCAAAGAGGACTTCCATATTGTGGATACCCCAGGCGTGTGATTCGAGTGGCGGGTCGGACGCGATGTTCGAATGGGCGTGACTTGAATCGAAAACTGTCGGGCCAAAAGATGGTGATCGCTTCAGCGCATTCCAATTGGGCAGCAGTGGTCGTGGAGGACGCGTCGCTCGCCGTCCCCGCTCTGGAGATGTTTGGCCTCGATGAAGGGCTCGGTTCTAAGGCAAATGTTAAACGCCGTGCCATCGGTGAATTCGATGTTCACCTCGGGGCCATAATCGCCCTCTTCGTAGAGCGTGAAGGTTCGATTACCTTTCCGGCAAGCTCTTTGCATTTGATCATGGACGATTCCAATGGAGGTAACTTTAGCGGGCCGCCGGTAAGATTCGACGAATTTGAATGACATCGGGTTCACATTCGAATTCTCTGGTTTGACTCAGCCGCTGCCTGTCCCACGGATTGCGAGACTTGCATTGCGGCGGACTTCGAGACATCGTGGCTGAGGTCTTTGGCCAGCGAGCACGCATGATTTGTATAAATGCGCGCATCGACGCTGGCGCGGGATACGGAAACATATGCAAAGCGTGCGGAGATGAGGTCGTGATGTACCGAGGTATCGACGTTGACCAGCACGCGGTTGGCGGTGAGTCCCTGGGAGCTGTGGCTGGTGACCGCATAGCCATGATCGAAGTGGCGGTTATCCCGATTGGAAAATGCGACGCTGCGCCCGTCGTCGAGACGGGCGCAGATTTCTCCATGCGGAGAGATGGTCTCGATGGTTGCAAGGTCCCGGTTCGCTACCTGTAACCGCTTATCAGGCGTTGTGAACTGAATCCGATCCCCTGCGGCAAATTCCCGTTCGATCTCTCGGTACACGCTCACGCCGCGCAGGCGTTTGGGATCGTAGGTCGCCAGTTCTGCGTTTTCTTTTTCGACGGACAGGAGATTCCCGCTGGGATTGACGGCCACCACACGGGCATACGAACCGGGCTCAATGCCGGTCTCCTTGCTACCGCGCGCGTAGCGGATCACGTCGCCCGGTTCGTAGCGCGAGGCCCATTGGCGCTCCGCGCCGGTGAGTTCCTGGCGTGGAGCGAGAACGCGCAGAGAATGGTCTTGCCCGTTCACGACGCCGCGGGCCTGTAGCTCGTGGCGCACGGCATCGTTGATCTCGCGGCGCGAGGCATTGTCGGGGGAGACGATCAATGTCTTATCGGGATTGGCGGCATAATCCCTGGCGATGGCCTGAATGCGCGCGGCTGGGTCGGCGATCTCCGTGACGCGGCCCTGTTGTTGCAATAGGCCGATGCCAGCGGCCACATCGCCACGCGCCAGCCGCTCCACGACCGCTTTCAATTCCGGATGATCCTTTTGGCGCACGATTTGGTCGATCTGCGCTGTGCGCATCCCGGCTTCTACCAATTGCTCAAAGGGTTTTCCGGCTTCGACGCCCTGGTGCTGGCGCGTGTCGCCGATCAGCAAAACTCTATCCTGCAGACCGATCTTGGTGAGAAATTCTCGCATCTGGCGGGTACCGGCGAGGCTGGATTCGTCCACCATATATAGATGACGGGTGTTGGGGTCAGTTCCAGTCTGTTGGCCACGCGCCAGGAACCCTTGCAGCGTGTCGGAAGGAATGCCTGCGTCGCGGAGCTGCCGCGCGGCGCGCGAAGTGGGCGCGAAGCCTTCCACGGCGTAGCCATTGCGCTCGGCACCCTCGCGGACGGAGGACAAAGCAGCCGACTTCCCCACCCCGGCAAATCCCTGTAAACCCTGTACACGGTCCCGCGAGACGAGGATTTCCTCGACGGCCCGGCGCTGGCCCGAATTCAGATGCGAGTATGTCTCCGTGTGTGCAATAGCTTGCTGAATGGGCATGGTCTGCGCAACTTGGCCCTGGCCATCGCGCATCATGCGAATCACGTCGCGTTCCGCGCCCAGCACCTGCCGGGTGGTGAAAAGCCGACCCGAAGCGTGCTTCGGCCCTGCAATCTCCTGAAACTCTCCGGTATCGCGGCGAGCTTCAAAGTTGGCGCGAATCTCCGGATAACGAATCTCTCCCATGCCGCGCCGCAGGGCGTCCCGGAAGATGCCCCGTTCGTCGCCCACAGCTTCGCGCTCGAATACTTTCTCGCGGGCCCAGGTGACGGCCTCCCGGGCCCGTGTCTGTATTTGCTCCGGGCGCGGCGCTTCCGATACCGCAAGCGAACGGGCGCGTGCGGCGGCCACGACGTGATCGGCCTGGCTGCCGAACTCCGCAGCGAGTTGGCGGTGTGCGGCATACACCTCTGCGGGCGAGAGTATCTTCTTTGCATCCCGCGTCGAGTGCGCCGCGATTTCCGCCGATTCGTAGCCCTGGAATCCGCCCCGCTCCATGTATTCGCGTATCTGCTGGCTGCGTGGACTCGACGCATCAAGGTAGTCCTGTGTGTACCCCTTGATTTCCGGCGCGCCGCTGCGCCCAGGCTGGATCTCGTAACCGAGATTGTGTAGCCGGTACATCAACTCAGACTGATAGACGGCGGTTGCGAACTGCTGGGACTCGAAGAAGCTCCGTGGCTGAATTGCGCGCGGACTGCCATCGACGCGCTCGGTCATGTTGAAGATCACGGCATGGGTATGGAGCTGCGGCGCGGCGTAACCTTCCACAGGTCGCGCCGTGTCATGCTCAAACTTTGCGGCAACGAACTGCACCGTCGTCTCCGCAGGATGGTTGCCGCCAATGCGTGCCTGCGTGTATCGCTCCAACTCCGTGAGTGCGGCCGTCACCGCCTCGCGGTGGGCCAGGCGCACGCGATCGTCGCCACCGACGAGAGCGGTCAATGAGACAGATTTCGGCGCAGCAAACGTGGCATCCCACCCGGCGCGATGCTCCACAGACTTTATGGTTTCGCCAGCGGCATTGCGGTACTCGTGGACCTGCCGATGCTGCACGAGCTGATCCCCGGTCCCCGGATGCTGACCCTGGGCAAGCCGCCCGAATTCCTCTGCGCCGACTGCGCCGGAGAGTCCGAATTTCTCCGCAAGCCGGCCTTGCCACTCCCCCTGCACGGTGTGTCCTCGGCTCCAATAGCTCTGATCGGGCGAGGTGAACTCGATGGCGTGGTAGTTCTGCGCCTGGCTCGCATTCAGCGGTTTTGATATGGTCAGCATTTCAATAGGTGGTCACCTGTGTTTTTGAGGCATCTGAATCAGCCTGCGTGGGGCGCGCCGCTTCCACTGGCGGAGCTGGCTGAGATGGCAGTGCCGCCGTCTCAGAGGCGCTTGTCGGCACTGCTGGTTGTTCCGGCACATTCAGTTTACGGAGCGTTTTTGGATCGAAGTTCAGCTTTTCGCCGGGAAGTTCGCGGGGCTCGAATTGTGTCTTGGTGCTGGGCAAGTCGAGATACGGAAACGAGAAGCGCGTTACAAAATTCTGGTGCTTTAAGAACGCATGCAGGTCTTCGAGGCCGGAGATTTCGGACTCCATGACGAGCGGCTCCTCCTGCCGGTCGAAAGCAAAGTTTCGGCCAGATCGCGACCCGTCGAAGTGGGTCTCGCGCATCCGCTCAATCTCGACTTTGCCGATGAATTCGCTCACCCACTGGCCGGCCTTGGGTTCCTTGGTCTTGAGCCAGATATTTGTGGCGGGCTGCGACAGCATGACCTCGGCCAAATGTCCATAGATGTATTCGAGCTGGGCCTTGCCCTGGAAGCCCAACACCAGAGGATTCCTGCTCTTGCGCCCTTGTGTTATCACCGTGTGAAGCTGCGGCAGGCGTTGCAAACTCGCCAGTTCGTCCAGCACAAACCACACTCGTTTCTGTTCCGGCCTGGGCTGATTGAGGAGCCGCATCACCAGCAAATCGATCCAGAGACTATGCAATGGACGGAGCGCGGCTCGTTGTTCGGGCTGCGAAGTGATAAATATCCAGCCTTTCCGTTCTTCGGCCCATTCGGTTGCCGTCCAGACAGCCTTTGATTCCGCCCGCGTGGGCACCATTCGCAGGCTGTCGGCCACCAGGCCCAGCGAAGCAAGAACGCCGTTGCGCTGCTCCTGCGCGCCCTTTGCAATCATGTACGCCATCTCCGTTCCCATGACACGGCGGTCGATCTCTTCATCGTTCGACATCCATTGCACGAGGTCCTGCGGCGATGGGCCGTAGGTCAGAAGATGCGCGAAAATCTTCTGCGGCGTTTCGATAAAGAACTCGCCTTTCCTATCTTGCGTGGGCTGAAACAGGGACTCGGCGATGGCCTTCGCTTCCGACTTTCGCCTCAGTTCCTCGGACGGACCCCAATACGGGCAGCGCACATCGAGCGGGTTCAGAATGATGTCGCCGCGCTTGGGATCGTAAAACCGTTGCACGAACTCGCAGGCCGGATCGTAAACGATGGCGGCGTCACCCCGGCCCTGAATCTGGCGCAGTACCTGAAAGATGATGGTGGTTTTGCCTGCGCCCGAGTCGCCGATGATCTGGATGTGCTGCGATTCGGCCCTGGCCGGAATGCGCAGCATCTCTTGGAGACCATCGACTTTGATGCCAATGCCGTCACCCTGGAGGGTGCGATTGAACTCTTTGGGTGATAGCAGCAGCGGCCCACGTAAGCGACGGCCGTATTTCATTTCCTTGCGCCGCCGGATGTCCCTGGGAATCGAGAATGGGAGCTGCACGGCCAGAGCTATCAGACCGAAAAGTAGTTGCCACCGGAAGATGGCAAAGGGCTCCCGACCAGCATAGATGTCGTGTTTCAGGTACTCGTGCAACGCCCGGTTGCCATAGACCACGGGCGCGCTTCGATAGAGAATTTCCGCGCCTGCGGCGTCCGCTGCGGGCGTGAGTTCAACGGCCAACGGCTTACCGCCTGGGATGATCGTCCTCCCCGTCTGCACCTCGTTATCGCCGGCAAGATGGAACTGACCGCGCGCGTCTGCGACGGCGAGAAGCTGATATTTGTCGGTCTTGTGCATCAGGCCCGCAGCCTCAGTTCTCAGGTAGTAGGGAAGATAGAACTGCTGGAGCGGTGTGAGCGCGAAAGTGAAACGCAGATACACAAAAAGGCCCGCAGTAATGCAGGCAAGAAACAGGGCGCCATAGGTGTAGATAGGGCTGCGCGGCGGCCAGATGATTGTTTCTGTGCGGCCCCATTTCGCGGGCTTGGGCATGGTTATTTCTCCTGAACGAGTTTGCGAGCTACAGTCTTTTTCAACTTGTGGACCTCAGCCACGGTGTCGTCAAAGGCGGTTGCAGTGAGCCGCTGGCCGGTGGCGAGAGGCTTCAGGACATTCATTAGAAGAAGCTGGACGCCCACGATCTCGGCAAGCATCACGTCGGGCTCCGATCCGTTTTCAAATGCCAGTTCGCGCAGAATGAGTTGACGGATCAATTCTCCGCGCGGCATATTGCGACGTGCTGCCAACGTGTCAAGGTCTAATTGCTCCCGCCGCGAGAGCTTTGCACACACATTTATCAGGCGGAAGGTTTCGCGTTCCATAGCCCTTTTCGCAATATCATGTTCGTCTGTGAGTGCCACGAAAAGCCTCATATAACGCAGGGATACTTAGGGATTCCCGTGCATCCGCAAGTATCCTTGCGTTGTCTAAGTGGTTTCGTATCCGTAACGCCGCGAAGTATCCGCAGGGATACTTCGCACGACCCTTTCAGGGGTGGATTGTCGAAATTCACCCGGTGCGCAGCACCGCACGGGATGCTGACGCCGAAATGATTAGCTGCGCGAGCGCGAATCATGGCTGGCCTCCACCGGCTTCGCTCCGTTCGTAGCGCCATTCGGAGGCTCCACAGCAGCGTTCGGTTGCGGTACGCAACGGACACGCAAACTTGCCGGCACCTGAGCAGCTTCAGGAGTCCGCAGGAACTCCTGAAAGTCGCGGTCCTTGGAGAAGACGTAGGTGAGCGCCTTGTCCACGACTTCATCGGCGGAGGCACGGAGGAAAGCTGCATACTGATCGATCAGGGCAGCAGTGGGCTCCTCCAGCCGGATGCTGGCGGTGACATGGCGGGTCTTGATGATCTCAAGCAATGGCATGGGGCATGTCCTTTCTGAAGGAAATAGAGTTGGAATCAGGGCCGGAGACGATCTCGAATTTGAACTGCTGGCTACGCCGGTCGTAGTCATCCAATCGCAGCACCTCACGGATGACACGACGGCCTGGTTCGCGCTCCACATGAACCACGTAATTGACAGCCTCACCGATCTCGGCTTCGATGTCTTCAAACGTGGCCTGTGAATGAGCGCGGAGAACGAGATTGGCAAAGCGGCGCAGCGCCTTTGCGGCCGAGTTTGCGTGGATAGTAGCGAGCGATCCGGTATGTCCGGTATTGAGCGAATCGAGCAGCGTCCGCGCCTCGGCTCCGCGGACCTCGCCGAGGATGATCCGATCAGGACGCCAGCGCAGCGCGGACTTCAATAAATCATCGAAGGTAATGCTGGCTTTGAAAGTATCGGTCTGGCATTCAACGGAGAGCAGATTCGGCTTCTGAAGATGCAGCTCCGACGTATCCTCGATAACCACGATGCGCTGTTCCTCCGGAATTGCTGTCGCGAGGGCACGGAGAACCGTTGTCTTCCCCGTGGAGGTTCCCCCGCTTATGAGCAGCGTTTTCCCGCTGCGAATCTGCTCCGCAAGGAAGTCTGCAAGCGAACGCGATAGCGTGCCGCGAGCGATGAGGTCATCAACCGTGTAATGGCGGCTGGGGAACTTGCGGATCGTGAGCGCCGGAGCGGGACGAACGACCGGCGGAATGACCGCCGCCAGGCGGCTTCCGTCCGGAAGCTGCGCGTGCAGGACGGGATTGTCTTCGTCGAGCCGCTTGCCAAGCTGGTTCGCTATCACTTCGAGGCCGGTACGGAGTTTGCCGGCGTCGAAGGATACGGAGGCTTCACGGTGAACGATCCCGTCGCGCTCGTACCACCACGAGGCGTCTGGATTGCCCATGATTTCGCTGATACTCTCGTCGAGCAAGAGGGGCTCGATGGGGCGGAGAAACGGAAGGATCAACTCGTAACTCAAAACGGGAACCTCACGCGATGGAAGCCCGGCGTCGGCCGGGCTTCCGGGAGGGGGGATGAAGGGGACTATTCGGCCTCTTCATCCGGGTTGAGCTCGTCGTCCGCCTGCTCTTCCGGGGTGGACTTCTCTGCGCGGTCGAGCTTGAGAATGGACGTGGCGCGAACTTCCCAAATCCGGTGCTTCACATCGCTGTGTTTCTTGTCGTTGAATTCGCGGCTGACCAGCTCGCCATCGACGGCCACATGCGCGCCCTTCTGGATCTTCTTGGCGAACTCGCCAAGCTTGCCCCAAACGATCACGCGGTGCCATTCGGTGCGGTTGACGTAATCGCCGGTGTTCTTGTCCTTGTACGAGGACTGCGTAGCCACGGACAGCACGGTGTATGGTTTCTGATTGTTGGTGGTGCGGGCTTCGGCATCCTTGCCTGCGAATCCGATGAGTGAAATGTTGTTCCGGTACATGATGTTCTCCTCTGTGTTTGAACTCCTGATCTACTCAGGGCACACCGGGCGGAGCCTCGCGCAGGGCCCGGCTCCCAAGGCCAAGTCGCGCTTTCTGGAGCAGGGGCCCAAACTTGCTTTGGGAGAGGAGTCCGGAAAGCAGAGCGGCGCAGTGCCGCAAGGGCGACGGATAGGCCCAAAGCGGTGCCTGAGAAGAACGGGGAGACGAACAGAGGTTCAGGCCGCCGGAATGCCTCACTCGATGGATCGAATGGGGATGCCTTTTCCTCCCGCACGCCAACCGGAAGTCATGTGCGATCTGAGCGACAATGCAGCCAGGACAGGCCGGCGATACGACCGCACGATTCCGCGCTGGGCAAGCTGCTTGAATGGCCGCCACAGAACGCATCCGGCGTATCGGAGACCTCTCTGCCTGGCTCCGGCGAAAGCGCACGTACCGGATTGTCCATGTGGGCGACATATTCATCACTCGAACGCCTGGTCGGCTCGGAAGCGGACGATGGTCAATCCGAGAGGATTGACGGCCAGCTCGTTATTCTTCACGTTCTCCCGGAAGACATAGGTAACGCTGGCAGTCCATTGCTCCCGCTTGAGCTCGGTATGATCGGCTGGATTGCTGAACACTTTCTCGAATTCAATCCGCGCCGAATACGGCGACTGGCGCAGGTCGTCGAGGACGACGTTCTTGACTTCTACGTCGACAAATGGAAGCGAGCTGTCCTTGGTGTAGTTGGCGATGATATTGTCTTTACGTTCCTGGTCGATCACGGCCCGCTGCACGTCACCATTGAGGAAATAAAGGGAGTTCGTTTGATCGCGTTCAATGGTGAAGCGATTGCGGCTGAAATGCAGTTCCGCCCAGCGAGTGAGATAGTATTTGTTCTCCGCTTCCTGCGGACGATATTGGAAGTTCCGATAGTCGATGGCTTCCGCCCGGCCTACGTCATTGATACGGATGATGAACGGATGTGTATTGGCAAGCGCCATCTGACTGCGAAAGACAAGCGTGGCGAGCGCCAGGGAGACCACGACGAGCACCAGAATCGTAACCTTCAAATAGGTGTTCATCACTAGCGGATCGCCGTATTGTTCGAGATACCGTTCCGCCGCGCGGGTAATCTCTGCCGAGGGTTTCGTCGTGGTTGTCATTGCATTTCCTCCACTGTGGCTAAATGGCCCGGAGAACCGCAGCCGTTATCAGGCCACCAATTCCGCCTCCATGACCGCCGGCGGAGCCGGAGAAGATGCTCATCGTCATGGCCGGGATTTTGAAGAGGATATAGATGTTGGTGAGAACCAGGAGAATGAGCAGCGGAAGCTCCTGCACCATCGTGCCGGGATCGGCGAAATTCACGAACTCCGTATAATACTGCGCGAGCAGATGCGCCAGGATGCTCAACACCGCGGCCGCAAGCACCTTATAAAAGCAGAACCCGATGAATGCTTTGAGCCATCCCCAGAACAGAAATTCCAGCTTCTCAAAGACGAGAAAAGGGATGAAGATCGGACCCAGCAGGCCAATCACTGCGGTGGCGACTGCGCCGTAGGCGACCACGGCGCTGACTACGGCGGAGAATACGGCAATGAGCACCTGAATGAGAGCGTAGACGATGGCGTAATAAGGGTTCATTACCGCTTTCGCCATGCCGGGAGCTTCTGTCGATTGCGCCTGGTTGATTGTGTTCTGAATGCTTGTCATGCTGTCGGTGCCGATGACGTTAACAAGATATTGCGCGCCGCCATTGATAAAGCCGCGGAAGGACTGGCCGACGCCGGGAATGCTGGTGTCGTAAAACTTGACCAACGTGTAAGCGAAGGTGATGAGCATGAAAAAGCTCACAAACTTGCCCACATGAAAACCCGATCCATGATGAGTCGAAGCCAGCGACTCCTGAACGCCAAACCAAACGAGCATGATGGTGGCGAGCGCGATACAGATGCGAAGGCCCATTGCGTCGATTGTGGGAGATGCGGCGGTGGTCAAAGCGTCGCATCCCTGCGTGATCCAATTCAGCACTCCCATAGTTCACCTCGCGCCCACGATTCGACGATCAATAGGTCAGGGCTTGCGCGCCGCCCTGGTAGGCCGGGGCGACGTGCGTCTGATAGGTGTTTGTGTAATTCGCCGTATCCTGGAACCCGGCCTTCAATGCGTCCTGTTGCTGTTTCTGCGCCACAATCTGCTGCAGGGCGAGATTCGCGTTGATCTGATTAGCATCCTGCATGGTCCGCAGTTGCAGAAGCAGGGCTTGGTTGATGCGCTGGAGCTCGGCCATGATAGTTTGCTGGCTTGGGTCCTGGCTTTGCGTCGCGGCTTCGAGGTTGGCGATGTCCGTTTGCCTCGATGTCTGGTTGGCCCGAATCGTGCCGAGCACCGCGAGATTGTTGGTCAAAACAGTGTCACCGAGATCCACGGTCGCGCCCTGGGCTGCGATCTGTTGTTGGCCCGCGATGCTTACCGCGCCGTAGCCGGGAACCATGTTGCCGGTGCGCGGCACACTCGCCTGTTGGTAGGAGGCTGCCGCTCCGTTGCCGGTATTCGCGGAGCTGACCCATCCGGCGGAATTGTTGTAGGTGTTTGAGACTTGTTCGAGCATTCGCAGGTCGCTCATGGGCGATAGGAACCGCGAATAGAGGTTCTGCGGCGCAAGGATCATCTGGTGGTAGAGGTTGTATTGCTGGACGATCTGGTTGTAAGTCTGGATCGCAGTTTCGGCGATCTTCACGGTGTTGGTAAAAACCTTCTGGCCATTTTCAATCTGCTGCATTTGGTTATTGATCGATTGCTCTTCATGCTCGATCTGTACGATGGCATGGCCTGACTGCGTGGGATCGTAAACGATCCCGGAGCCGAACTGCGCGTGGGCAAGCGTGACGAGCGAAAACATTGCGGTGAGGGTGAGAACGATGCGTTTCATGGGGGAACCTCCTGGTTGGGGACTTAATGTTTGTTGCGCTGGTCGAGCTTGTTGGCATCCTGCTCCGCCATGCGGCAGACCTCAGCGGACGTGTCGGATCGCAGGCATTGCTGGAACCCTTTGCACACGGCATCCGAATCTGCGGGATCGCAGGCGATCTGCTTCTTGCAGCCGCACAGGACGACGAGAGTGGAGAACAAGAGAACGGTGATGACGATTGGGCGCATATCGGCTCCTCAATAGGTTTGGGGGATGGCGTGATTTTCATACGCGGGAAGCAACATATCTTGCGTGAAGTAAACCTTGACACGATGGCCTTCGCGGATGGTGATAGTCGGAGGAATCTGCATGAAGCGGTCAAGGATGGTCGTCGCCGACTGTGAAACGCTGGACGCTGCACCCGTCGTAAATGCCTGTGACCCACTGGTGGTGATGGTGCCGCCGCCCTCTTCGATCTCGCCCGCACCTGCGATAACACCCAGTGCAATCGAAGTCCCGAAGATTTCGAGATAGTGATTATTGACCTTATCCTTCAGGCCCTCTTCGCCGATCTGGTCGAGACCGTGAAACTGGTCGAGGTCTACGGAATACCCATCGGGCATGATAAGCCGATGGAACACCACGGCCATGCGGCGCTGCTGTCCTAAACCCGACGCCCCGATTTTCTTGGCCTCGCCGAGCACGATAGTTCCCTCCGGGATCAGGACATGCTGGCGGTCGTGCGAATAGACCGGATTCGACACCAGCACTTTGACCGGCCCGGCGGCATCGCCGTCGAGACGGTTCAGGAGAACCGTGTCGAGCGTCGTACCCTCATAGATCACATAGGGCTGGCCTGTGGCTGAGTCGATATTGACCTCGGGCCTGCGGGCGGCTGGTGCGGTCTGTGGAGTTTGTGCCGCAGAGCCAGCGGGCGGATCGCCCGCGCCGCGCGGCGCAATGAAATTGCTAGCTGACTGGCCGGAAGAGGATTGT
>Ga0206798_1141_pt1 | contig 14628 bp, 9 predicted proteins | sample Alteio_BWOrgCont_66_FD_152893 | JGI IMG/M metagenome (GOLD analysis project Ga0206798, IMG submission 152893) | Enriched cells from forest soil in Barre Woods Harvard Forest LTER site, Petersham, Massachusetts, United States -... | ecosystem: Environmental > Terrestrial > Soil > Temperate forest > O...
TTAGTATCAAACTTAATTTTAGAATATTCTTCAGATATTGACAGTATGGAGTTGCTGTCAGAAACGTCTGATCTCGAAGAACTCGCATCAGCATCTTCTGATGCGATTAATATTTTTTGCGACGTAATGCTAGAAAAACTTTCGTTAATAGATTTATCTGAAACTGCTGCTGTCGATATTAGTCTATATCCTAATTTTTTATATACTGCCGAACATAAAAAAGAAATGAAAAAATATGCATATTGGTCGGAAGACGAATCAACGATAACGATGTCGATGTCGACGTCGACACTAAATGACAATGACAATGACAATCACAATCACAATCACAATCACATTAGCTCAATTCAAAAATTAGCAAAAAAAATTGGAATGGATATACATCCCAAAAAAATCGTATCGCCACTTTTAGAATTATTCGTCGAACATAATTTAATTGAATCATCGAGTCTGATGATTAGTCGAATCATTTCTGTAATGGAAATTTATCGAAAATCAGATCATATTTTTAGTAAGTATCCGACAATCGATATTGATTTAGAAACTTCATATGATATGATTGCCATAAGTAATGATATCGGATTATCATATGATGAATTTTTGTGTACGCTGAAAATGAAAAATATGCTTCCACCAACATATCCGATCGAATTTATTTTAAGAATTATTAGCAATGTACTAAATATTGATATACATTTGTATGATGAATCTGGTAATTGTATTCTGATTGATAATGCGATCGATCAGTCATATCCACCGGTCCTAATCTATCATTATAACGACAATAATTATTATTTGTTGTATCCGATAAATACAGAATTCGTGCCAATCAATATCAATCTTATAAATTTGTGCCAAATCCCGTTATCTACCAGTTTGCAATCAATAATATAAGCATTAAATATGGTGGATATGAGTCTATCAATGTCTAAAAATTCTCATGTTAAAAATTCTCAAATTATGTCTAAAAATGATAATATAATCTCGGATATGAATAATACTAGCAACATTGATCACAAAATTAAATATATCGGAAAATCGACATGGTTCCAAACAATGGAACATTATCCGCAAACAATTTCCCAATTATCACTATTAGTTTCAATTGTTGACAAAGCTGGAATATTTAAAAAATATGATTTAGCCTTAACAAAAAATATGGATGGTAGGCAACTCAATATTTTATATGCTATTTTAAGGATAGCAAATAATATATATAATACATACAGCGAACACTCTGTCAAAAAAATTGTTGATAGACTCAAGATAGTATTTAAATCAGATATCGAACCAAATAATTATTTTGATAGACTAATTGATCAGTTAATGCAAGATATAGATCATTTTATATGCATAACGATAAAAAATCATTTTTATAAAATGGAAAAAATCAATTTGAAAAAAGATTTTATTAGATATTTTCAACTAACATTACAAAGAACTTTTTACACTGACTGTTTAAAAAAAATAAATGTTACAATAAATTCCCATTTTTTTGAGACACATCTCAAATTATTTACAAATATTACTAAAGAATTTATTTCGTATACCAATGAAAATTTATTCGAACCGTATAATGTATTAGAACAATGGTTAGATAAAATTTTTAGTCCGCATTGTACACAAACTTGTATCAAAGAAGTTACACACTCGATACAAAAAAGTATTAACATTTCTGACTTATTAACAGAGTCATGTATGGAAATTGATATTTATTCCGAGGTCAAATTAGATGAAGAACTAGAGAATTCAGAATCGCCAACAATTGAAATTTTGGCAATTGCTGAAACAACAAAAATAACCAAAACAACAAAAATATTGAAAACGTCTGATCTCGAACATAATCATCGCCCAGAAAAAATATTAAGACCAGATGCTATTTACATTTAATTATTTGATCATTAAATAATTAAATAATCAAATCGCGTTATTATCGGATAAAATTATTTTGAGTAGTAAATCTAAATCCGGCTGTGTTAATCGGCTATTGATATAATCATTGACATTTCTATTAATTTCTTTTAGATAAGTATCGCGAAGATCAGTTATTTTTTTAGAGTAATTACGCATAATTGTGCGAAAAGAATATTTATTTAGTCTGATTTGTTTAATTAGACTACGAACTATTTTCCATGGCTCAATTTCATAATATTTTAGTCTATAATCAAAGAACCAAATGGTCCATAAAGTACAAAATCCGTCAGGATCTCCAATATTTTTGTTGGTGCTAATTTCGCTATTGTCAAAACTTTGGAATCCAATTTTAGGCAAATATTCTTTTGGAGAAAAATATGTTGGACTGACTTTCTTCTTATAGATCGTCGTTAGAATTATTGTAATTTTTTTCCTTAATATTTCATCTAATAATTCAGGGTTATAATTGAAATGTACGGGGTATCCATATCCATGTGGTTCGAATCGTTCAATAATATTTTTATCAATATCCAGTAGTAAACCATTAGAATGGTTTCCATTTGACAATATAATTCCAATCGGAATTATAACAAATCGGAATTTCTTACTCATAATGATTTTTTTTAAATTTTCTTCGAAATTTAGTGGAAAAAAAATTTTTTGGTATATCCATCTAATCTCAAAATTTACGACATGTTGATTTATATTTTCTTCTATTCCTAGAACTTCTGTATATTTTTTGAATTTTTCTTCAGTTTCGCGATTTGAATTGAATATACTGGTTGTATTAGAATATTTTTTTGTTAAGTATTTAAATCCGACTAGCATATCCAAAAGAGAACCGGTAAATGTACTAATTTCGACTGGTTCATTTTCAATTACGGTTATGATTGTTTTATTTTTTTTAAGTGGTATTGATATTTTTTCATTGATAATTGCATCATGAATTAGGGTGTAGCATTCATTTTTTTGAATCTGTGATAAATTTTTGACTGAACATTTATTTTGCCAATCAACCAACCAATCATTTTCATATTTAGTTAGATAGTTGTAATAACTTTTTGTTATGATCTTTAAGAATTTTTCTTTGTCCATAGTTGGGACCATATCAAACACAGTTTTGTTTTCATTATTGCGTATGTAAATATTCATTTTCTTGACACTTAGAAGTTTATAAAATTTTTTCCACAAATTTTGTTCGAATCGTTCGAAATGTTCTAATTGTTCAGAAAGAATATGTAAAATAGTATTACCTTGGTTGTCTTGATAATTTAAATTTGTTTCAGGTAATAATTTTCTAATTGATTCATCGTATTTTTCGTTGTAGCTATATAGTAACAAGTGCATCACAGTAAGGCCATCACTATTAACAATATTCGGATCAATGTATCTATTTGGTGAGACCAGAACCAACATTTCCGATTTTTCTCCAATCGTCTTCATTTCGACCGGAAGCTCTGATAAATCAGTATCATTTTTTGTATCGATGTTAATTTTTGCGTCTGTAGATTCATTAATGTCCTCGATGTATGTGGTATCATTTTGTTTGCGAACTGGAATTTTTTTCAATACATACGAAAATATTTCAAAATGATCATTTGAAATACAATAATGAAGAATAGTATTTCCTAAATAATCTTGCCAATTTGGATCTGCACCAGTATCGATTAATATTTTACTTATCGTAACATTGTTTTGTACTACAGAATAAAATATCGGATAAAAATCATAGCCATATTCAACAATATTTTGTTTAGCCCCATTATCTAACAAAATCATTACAATTTCATCTAATTGTAAATTACATGCATAATGCAAAGCAGTAGATCCTTGAGAAGTTACCGCATCAATATTTTTAGTATATTTCATCAACATGCGAACAAGAGTGGGATCCTTTTTGAAAACAGCCATATGAAGCGAATTGACATTTTTGCTATTTTTATAATTAACATCGGCCCCGTTTACCAATAATTCTTGTAAAGCGTATCTATTACGATATTTGATGGCATAAAATAGAGGTACCGATCCCCGCGTATCTTTTAGATTTACGAGTGATGCCCCAATTATATTTTTGTTATATTCCAAAAATGTGCTAAAGAGCTCCAAATAATTAAACTTGATCGGATAATATAATACACTATAGCCTTCGGCATCTAAAACATCTAATTTGGCACCATATTCAATCACTTTTCTTAATATTCGACGATTATTCATCATAATCGCAAAAAAAATCATATAATTTCCATTATCATCTTTAATGTTAACATCTATTTCGTCAACTTTTAATGCAGATATATATTCAATAAACTGTTCTTCCTTATTTGATTTAATAAATTGAAATAATGTAGTCGCGTGTTTAGATCTTATATAAAATATTTCTCCACTCAATGATGACTCCATTAAATGATCGTTATACTATTATATAAACAATAGTATAACATTTTGACTAATTATTTGACTAATTTGACTAATTCGATTAACTATTTAACCAGCTTGAACAATTAATTGAACAATTAATTAAACAATTAATTGACTAACTCTAACAATTGATTATTTGAGATACTAAGTAATTCATTGAGTATGGGCATAATATTTTTGATATAATAGAAACAAAACATATTCTTTCAAAATAGTATTGTGGATAAATACTTAATGACAAAGAAAACTATTATGATATTTTTCATTATCGCACTTGTTATGTTACTGATTTATGTTATAACATTTATTGGTAGTGAAGATCATGGGCCCTATTACTCGTATAATAATATTAGGACTAAATTGAAAACTGGTGATATTATACTTTTTACATGTAATCCGACATCGATTATTGAAAAGATTTTATATAATATTCGCACCAGATTAATTGGATCTAAATATGGACATGCCGGAATTGTTATTTTGGGAAACAATAATAAACTTTACTTATTGGAGTGTATTCCATTTGATCATTGCGAAAAAATGCATTCTAAATATTGTGGCGAGAGTGTCAGAGTAATTAATTTAGAAAAGATACTTGAATCATATTCGACTAAATATGGAGGAACTTTTGCCGTTAAATTTATTTCTAAATCAATTCCAAATGCAATTGTGGCGAAACATTTAAAAAAATATCGAAATGTACTTTTTGAAGATTCGGCAACAGTATGTTTGTTGGCAGTAACAGATATTTTGGTATCACACGATTTGGCAAAAGATATCGCCGCAGAATGTGATCCGAATAGAATGATTTGTACAGAATTTTTACATTCAATACTCAGAGATTGTAATGTTTTAAAAAGGTATCCATCCAAACTATTGTGGCCACATAAATTTGTCGATGGAGAACTAAACAAGTTAGAAATTACATCTTATTCGGATCCGGTTCAATTTGTACTATCAAACTAGCCGATTCGATATTTGATATTCGATTTTCGGCATTCAACATTCAACATTCAACATTCAACATTCAACATTCAACATTCGACATTCAACATTCAACATTCAACATTCAACATTAGAATCAAATTTTAATCATAATTAAAATTTAATTCGAATAAAAGGCGCAGTCATTATGGATTAAATAATTAAGTATAAATAAATAAACACGTGTTAGTATATTCTTTTTTTCTGTATGATACGGTCTAATTCTGGCAATAGCTTCTTCATAGGTGAACCATCTAATCTCCCCAATTTCATAATTATCATAGTCTCCTATTTTTTTGGTACCATCTCTATTATTGGCAGATAAATAGTAGACATGACGATAATTTATCCCATTAGTTCCTACCAAACGTTCCTCAATTGGTTCAATCTTATTCAAAATAACGTATTCATTAGAGTTGTATCCGGTTTCTTCTTCGAACTCCCGACAAGCGCAACTTATATTTTCTTCTGTTCGCTTATCTCGTCTTCCTTTAGGAAACCCCCATTCAGGGCCTTTCCATTTTGGTTTTATATTTTTGGTATAAAAATATAGATCAAGTGGAACATCGTGATCATCTGATGGAAGTTTGAGTAAATTAAATTTAATTTTTGCTTCACAATATTCGTTAGAATATTTTCCTTCATATATTCTATTTAGTACGGTTTCTTGGGATTCGTTACTTCTATTTAAAAAATAGTACAAAATATCATCGTAATGATTTGTTCCAATAAATGCGATTTCGTGGTCATACATTTGTTCGAATAAATTGATAATAGATTTTACATTTGAGACATCGTACTTTCCGCGCAAAAATTCAATAAAACCTAACGAAAATTGTCTACTCACCAACATAAATAATATCTTATCTTTGTAATAAAAAAATTTTTTGATTTGTTTATCATCTTGGTAACTAATCGATTTAATATCTAACTTATAGATGTCCATATCATATGATAGTCGAATGTTGTCCGACATATAACATTTTATGTCTGGATATTTTTTTGAAATAATTTTTAAATAAGTATTTTTTTTGGTACTAAATTTCTCTTTAATAATACATAATTCAGAACCGGCAACACATCGATTTTGAATATTTTGTTTTTGATTATCTAAATTATCTAAATTATCTAAATTATCAGAATTATCCGAATTATCTAAATTATCATTACTGTCATAATTGATATCAATGTTAATGACTCCCCAACTGCAAATTGCTTCTCGACATGATTTGACATCGTGTCCGGCTTTTCCACAATTTGAACAAAAAAATCTTTTGCGATAAGTATGATCTAACATGATGAATGATGGAAGATGAAAGATCGGTCTTAAGGTTTGATTCGATTTATTTTTATACAATCACAACTCATTAAAATAGTGAATATCGCATCATTGATTGATTATCTTAATAATTAATCAATGACGATTGCAAACTTTTAAATAAATTCTTTATTATCATCAACGGATCCATTAGTTACCAATAATTGTTCTTCAGCAAAGACTTTAATTTCATCTTTAGATGCCAAACTTAATAATTTGCACATCGTAACAATATTTTTTTCTTCTGGATTATTATTGATGTTGATGATTGATACTTTGAGATAATCTCCTTTTTGTATCGGTTTTTGCGTTTTTGATACAACAATTGCACTGCTGCTAATTTCAAATTTTTGGGTGTCAACATTGTTAAATTGAATTGCCACAATGACTGGCCCGTTTCTCGCAATTAGAAATCCTTTTACAATATTTTCTAAGACACAAACAATCTCTAAGTTTTTCGTTGGTGAACACATAAAACATTCATATCTGACATTGAAAACAGTAGTCCCCATAAAATTAGATCGATCGATGATTCCATTTTCGTAATCAATCAGTCTAGTAACACTTAGCACAATACCCATATCAATCACTTTTCCTTCTACTTTGGTTTTTAAATTTTCGAACAAATGGTCGTCAATATTACCATCAATTTGGTCAGGTAACAGAGATACTTTAGTCTCTAGATGTGTCCTATAGTAAAGATTCAATTGTGCCATATTATTTCGTTAAATATTACTAGTATTTTTTATACTAGTTAATCATTTAAGTGAGTTTCTAATTATAATTGAAATTATTTTTCAATTTTAATTAATGGTTAAAGGTTAATGATTTGTCAGTCAAAATTATTTGTTTTCTTGGCGTTTATTCTTAGATTCTATGTCATATATTGTGCGAATTAATCTAACAATTTCACTTGAACTGAGTTTATCATTGTGAACGATCAGATCGTTAATATCATATTTCGTATCAGGATCTTCTGCGTATGCAACTGTATCTACATTAGTCAACTGATGTTTAGACAAAGCATGATTGATAACATCAAAAGTTTGACATTCACAGATTGTATGAAGAGCAGTCCATCCATTTTTTGTTTTGGGCGAATCATCAAAATTCATATCAATAACTATTTTTGCCATATCACTGGTAGAGTGATCGCATACTAAATGAGTAAAAGTCCAATTATCATTAGTTACCAAAGTCAAATCCACATCCTTTGTCATTAAATAAGAAATAATTTTCGGTTTGGCACATTCTGCAACATAATGAACAATCGACCATCCATCCCCATCAACAAAATCAAGATCAAAAATGTTGTCAAGAAAATATTTAATTATTTTGTTACTATTATTTGAATCTTTATTTATAAATCGACAAAAATCATCGACATCTATATATGCTAAATCAAATTTTTTGTAATTTTTAAGTCGATCAAATTGTTCATTTTGAAAAATATCACGAACTGCGTCAAGATGGTCGATGTGGTTGAGTCTCGGATCGTATTTAAATAGTTTTTCTTCCGGATTCTTTTCATAAAAATCTTCTAACCAAGTATTAAAAATAAAACATCTTATTCGAGTCGGACCCATTAATAAATTTGTGACTGGACTCATTTGCGAAAGTTCTAACCACTTACTAATTTCGGCCCTTTCATAAACATTACCATCTTCCGCTACAACCGGATCCAAAAATAATTGCTTAGAGATTGGGCAAGAAAATTTCTGTCGAAGCTGGTCGTGGCTAAACATTGATTGGGTGGTTGGTCTAATACATTAATTGTTAAATATAGTATTCAGTGTATTAAAACTTTCAATTTTTTTTTTTATCGGTATGTTCTTCGTCTTTTTCTAGGTGTCGGTTTCTTCTTCGAGTCGCTAATTTGCTTAATCAATTTTATCTTATCTTTTGGAGAAAGATTATCGTTGCTAATAATTAATTCTTCAATTGTCAATTTATCTTTAGAGTTATTAGCAGCATCGCCACCAACATTACCAACATTTCCAACATTATCAACATTACCAATATCTTCAACATCTTCAACTGGAGCCGAATTTATTATTATTAGGCCCTTAGTTTGCGCATAAATAATTACACTAATTGGTTGATACCGACATATTTGATGCATTGCCGTCCATCCATTTTTTTCTTTGATCAGCAAATCCACATTTTGGTCTAGCATCAACATTGCAACATCGGCATCAGTATTTGTACATGCTAAGTGCAAGACAGTCATGCCTCCTTTTGTTACTAAATTCAAATCCATATTTTTATTTAACAAATATTTGATTGTTTTTGGTGTGGCGCATTCTGCTGCGTAATGCATTAAACTATGTCCATCTTTGTTGATTCGATTGATGTCGATTATATTGTCAATAACATATTCAATTATTTTGGAATCGGTGCAACCGTTCTCATTATCGATTAAACCAACTATCGGGCAATCTTCGTCGTATTCAAATAATGTCTCCAAATCAAAATTTTTGTAATCATAAAGTTTTTCAAATTCGCCATCGGCAATAATTTCTGACACTTCTTCACCAAAATCCGTATGATTCAATCTTGGATCGTATCTATTCGATAATTCTGCCGGATTTTTTTCGAAAAAAAGTTTCAACGCCAAATTAAAGATGTGGCATTTACGCAAAGTTTTGCCGATTTGTAAACCGGTCAATGGACTAATAGAATTGTTGAGCAACCATTCTTCGATACTAGTCCGCTCGTAATAATGCGTGTCTTCAGCCAATGCTGGTTCCCAAAATAAATGCCTGGTAATCGGACAAACAAAATCAGATTTCTGGTAGCAGACGGTCATTAATTGTTTAATTGTTTAATTGTTTAATTGTTTAATTAATTAACTAATCAATTAACATTCATTATAAGATATGATTTGATTCAATTTTTTTCTTTTTCGAGCAGCAATATTGATTTTAATTCAATGATTTTGTTGATTAATAAAATTTTACTGGATTTATTTATTCTATTGTTAGAGATAATAACTCCTTCTAAACCATAAGTATCATTTTTTTTCGAATAAGTTTCGTTTATGTAAGAAATGAATTTTTTATCCAAAGCATAAGATATAATTTCAAATGATTCATGTTTACAAATTAAATAAAAACAATCTTTACCGTTATTTGTTTTATCTTTTAATCCGATGTTATTGTCAAGTATATATTTTACCATTGATGAAGTACCATATTTACAAATTGCATGAGAAAAAGTAAAGCCGTTATTATCTCGAATATTTAAATCAATACCATCTCTCGACATACAATCAAATATAATTATGTCGGATGCATTTCCTGCCATGATATGTAGCAAATGTTTACCACCATAATTATTGGAATTAATGTCAATGATATTATCAACAAAATATTTTAAAATTTCGTCAGATGCACCATCATCGCGATCAACTAGATCGGCCACCAAATCTTCGTCTGACTTGGTATTGCGACCGAATATTTTTAGATCGAATTCCATATATTGTTTCAATTGGTCAAATTTTTTGCTACGAATAATATTCGCAACTTCGCATTCGTAATCTTTATGCATTTTTCTATCATCAAATCGATTCAATATCTCGTCGGGATTTTTTTCATAAAAGTCGGCCAGAATCGCATCAAATACAAAACTTTTTGTTAAAAAAACATCCATAAGCTGGCTAGTAATTGGACTCATTTTACTTTGTAACTGCCATTTTTCGATAGCAGATTTTTCGTAAAAATGGCCATCTTGAGCCAAAACCGGATGTTTAAAAGGCATTTGGGTAATGGGACAAGTAAACATTTCCCGGGGCATATTCGGAGTTGATATTGTTGATATCGTTGATATCGTTGACATTGTTTATTTAATTGATTAAATAATTAAGTAAATCCGTTAGTATAATTATTTGATCAATTTTTATTTAATTATTCAATTATTCGATTATTCAATTATTCAACTATTCAATCTGGATCATCCATTTATTTCCTTTTTTGACAAAACCATTTGATTCCAAAATATCGCTAAATTTGTTCATGCTGCTGTCAAATTCGATAATGTATTTGACATATTTGATGTCGGGGTAGCGTCCCTTTCCCATTTTGACAATGTCGATCTTTGGCTCTAATGTTAAATGTGTTTCTCTTTGAATAATAGTTAATAGATTTTTAATTCGATCTTCCAAATTTAGTGGAAATGGAATTGTCGGATGATTTGCCGGTACGATTAAGTATGTCATTTTATTACCGTCTTTGGTAGTGGAATATTTTTCCATATCAAATAGTTTATCTCTGATTTCATCACAAATTGTGTTTCGGTTTAGTTTGCGATCAAATGTTAAACCAATTTTTTTGGCGGTTGCTACTAAAGATGCTCTATCTTTGGAAGTTTTACAAACGGCGCCGGTAAAACTCGGTACACCGGTTTCTCTCTTTTTAGAAGTACGTTCTGGCCGTTTTGGTCTGGTTTTAAATTCATCATTAATTTCTTCGGGTTTGAGTGCCTTTTTCCGTGTCGATTCTTGGCTAATAATGCCAACTTCGGCGAATTCTTTTCTATTTTCATAGTATTCCTGAACGGAATCAAAATCGTATCCCTTGGAAACCGGAATAGTCACATTTTCCTCAATCAAAGTACCATATTTTCCCTTATAATCTTTATATTCAATAGTGTTATGTATATAATCTTTCAGACTAAGTTTGTTGGTAATTGGTACGCGATGATTTCTTCTATAATACATAGGTAGTTCCTCGTTTTCGTCGAATGGCTGGAAAATATAATACCGATCGCGATAAATTAAATATCCGGGGCGATTCACACTGTTGGTAATTGTATCATGAAAATTGTTGAAATCATTACCAGTGATCGGGATCATTTCATCTAGGGCCTGATAAACATAATAATCATCAAACATGTCCCTCTTATCAAGTGGATACGATTTTTTAACATACTTTAAAATATCCCTCAGAGTGTACAGGTTGTTGAGTCTGTACATCTCTTTGATTTTACTTTTGGCGTATTCGATCTCTTCGCTGGCCAAAGCATTAGTGTAAGTAGAGTAGTCTAATTGCGATTTACTAATTTTTTTGTAAATATGATGTGTCGGATCATAGTATTTATCATTTAACATTTTGTCTCCACACTTGTATGTGCATGGCATATATCCGCAAATGGCCGGACATGGATTGCTAGCTGATCCACAGTTACCATATTTTTCTAACTCTTCGGGAAAAATATTACCGCTCATGTTAAGTGGACAGTCAATCGCTTCTTCTTGTAGAATTCGTTCGGTTTCTTTAATCAATTGATATTTAGCCTCGGCCTTTTTATAAAGTTGTTCTTCAGATGACATACTTTCTTCGATAGAAATAACGTATTTATAAATTTCGACACGAGGAAATTGGTTGCTTGGAGTGATGATGTCATAATGTTTGCAGAATCGAATACCTCGTCCAATAACCTGGTCAACTCTCCCCAAATTGTAATGTACATCTAAGATATGAATTTCTTTGATATTTTTTAATGTGATGCCTTCATTCATCACTTTGGATCCGATTACTAATTTAATAAATTTACCATTGGCATTATCCAACATATTAAAAACATTTTTTAGTATCCTAAATTTTTCTTCAGGTATTTGTTCAGTATTTTCATCGGACCCTCCAGTCACGGTAATATATGTTGCTGGAAAAAAATCGTGTTTGGGTATATTGGTTGGAAGATTTCGGTGCGAGCCATATGTATGATCACAAAAATAACACCTAGTGTTGGATCTGATATTATAACTGCTAATATTCTCCTGGTACTCGAGATAGCCATTGTTTTGTAGAACTTCTTGGAAGAGTTCAATACCGACACGAACCAAATTAGAATAGACAAAGATTAGCCCCGATCCTCTCTTACCATATACAGTTTCATTAATTTTTTGGAGTGCTGTATAAAATTTTATTGAGAAATGTTTTAGATATTTTTCATTAAAAATATCGCCACCAATTGTTTTTCCATTTTCAGTCAAGTATATCAAAGAATTTGCATCTGGTATTTGGTAATCGGCCAGTATAGTTGACGCAATTCTGCGACAAATAGTATCGGCACTATTTTTTAGTTGAGACCTCATAATGTTAATTCCTTCTATTCCATAATATCCCACAATTTCTTTACTATTTTTGTCTTTAATGTCACGCGGAAGACCCGGAAACGAAAAATTTGCAACAGCTTCGGACGTTCTATCTAAACTATCTTCTTGTGTTTCGATGACATAGTCATAAGTTTTTCTCTGGAACGGTAACATAAAGCATCGCGTTACCTTGGTAAAATTTAGTTCTGGCGGAATTTCTCCCATATCTATTCTCTCGGCGAAAGTAAGTGGATCCGAACCTCTCAAATATGAAATGTATCCCCGGGCCATTTTCCTTAAATATTCTCTACCACTCGGTTTAAATTCCATTTGGTGTCCGCGCTGGCTGGTAAAAATTTTATCACGCTCTGCCGGCATGTCGACTGGTCTCAAATAATTTATTAATTCAATAATATTGTCGGCAGCATCTTTCATTGGTGTGGCAGATAATAAAATTACTTTTAAATTTTTTGATTCAGAAATAATCTTTCTAACAGCATCTCCATATTCATTACCAGTCAAATTATGTGCTTCATCCACAATCAATAAAGTATTATCCAAATTATAAATTCTATCAACTGAAATATCTCTTTCATATTCTCCCTGTTCAGTTTTTCGACTAGTAATTTTAATCTTATCTCCAATAGTTACTTTTTCTCTGACCTTTTCTCCTAAAACTTTTTTATAAAAAGATCGATATGACATCAAACGATAATACTGGTTAACGATATTAATGGCATGTTTTCTGATTCGGTTAGTATCATCTTCATTAATAACCATTGTTTTGTCCTGATACATTTTTATATAAGTCTCTCCGGTACATTTTAAAATTTCTTCCAAATAATTTTGTTTATGGAGGGGCCCAGGTACCAAAACGTGTATTCTAGTTCCATATTTTTCCACCATAGGTCTAAATTTCTCGGCAATTGCGATCGATGCGCAACTCTTTCCTACTCCGGTTCCCCAATAAATAATTAGTCCCCTGTATGGAGTGTTAGGATTTATGAAGTTCGCTAATAAGTTTTGCGATTCAGACAAAGTAATATCTGGTTTACATTTTGCTTCTCTATATTCAGCAATTTCTTCCGAAGTATCTAGTTTTGGTCTTGCCGGTATCATATTAATATAAAAATCTCTTTTGACATAAATTGCCTCCTGAAAATTATCCTGCGAAGGCGATGGATAAGTATGATCTTCCATCATTTGTTGTTCGATTGTATAATCAGATTCGTTGGATCCAAAATTGAGTTCTGGATCTGTTTCTGTAAACAAATCAACTTCGGGTTTTCGATTATGTTTAATTGGAGATAATTCATTCGCTTCATATTCTCTATGTTCTTCATTCGTTCCACCCATCAAATGCTGACGAAAATTGATTCCTGTCAACAAATATGTATATTCCATTTGTATCTATATTTAATCATAACATATTTTGGAATAGCATCCAAATTTAGTATACAATGATCAAGGATCAAGAATCAAGAATTGATGTGTGTTTTTCCGCGAAATAAAAAAATATTTTATATATTATATATATATAGTAGTTATCGAAAAATGTCTAAAACTACTAAAAATAAGAGCAGGTTCACACGTGATGATCGAAAACATATCGTAGAATTAATTGAAAATCTCAAAAACGATGCAGACTATGTAGCAATTTTTGAGATTTTGACTAGCGATACATCGAATTCATATACGCAAAATTCAAATGGTGTTTTTTTAAATTTATCAGTCGTAAAAGATGATACTCTGGATAAAGTTAGTAAATACCTAAGAAAAGTTAACCGGAAAAAAGCAAACCAAATCGATGTCGATAATGATGTCGTCCCAATTGGAAATATAACTAGCGAAGAACAAACGTACAAACGAAGTAACTATGAAAAAAGTATACTCAAACAAC